>JAAUXY010005531.1_pt1 | contig 14115 bp, 4 predicted proteins | sample 7278121 | NCBI WGS metagenome assembly JAAUXY01 (sample SAMN14350117, study PRJNA611818) | marine sediment metagenome | isolation source: surface marine sediment (1.8m) | place: French Polynesia: Moorea | collected 2018-08 | reverse complement strand
TCATCGGTGATACGGTTGAGGAAGGCATATCCATCGAGCCGGCCATCCCGGGCAAATGGCGCTGGAACGGCGAGCAGGAGCTCTTCTTCGAACCGGCCGAGGACTGGCCCGCCGGACAGGAATATACGGTGCGCTACGAGCCGTCGCTGTTTGCGCCGAATCTCGAATTCGAGCGTTTTGACGTGTCGTTCGAGACACCCGAATTCCGCGCTTCGCTCGAGGAACTCATCTTCTACCAGGACCCGGTCGAGCAATCCGAACGACGCATCGTTGCTACACTGAGGTTCTCGCATCCTGTCAACGAGACTTCGATCGAGGAGAAACTCACGCTCGCCATGCGCGAGTCCGGCGCCGCGATAACGAGCGCCGCCGCGAGCATGCAGCGGGAGATTACGTTCGACGAGGTAAAGCGTACGGCGTACGTGAACTCGAGCACCGTACGAATCCCCGACGAGGAAAACTACGCAACGTTGACCCTCGGTAAAGGCCTCGCCCCGGTCAGCGGGCCATCGCGCCTCGCGGAAGACATTGTCGACAGCGTCCGAATCCCCGACGTCAGCAGCTACTTCCGCGCAAGCAACGTCCAGGCAATCATCACCCGCGGCGCCGAGGACGAGCCACAGCAATCGCTGATCCTCGAATTCACCGACCAGGTGCGCGCGAGCAAGCTGCGTCCGAAACTGAAAGCCTGGATCCTGCCGCGGCAGGTCACGATCAACGGCCAGCGCTTCTCGAACAAGTACTGGCAGTCGCCGCGCGAGGTCACGAACGAGGTGCTGGTACAGGCCGAGGAAGTCGCGTTCGACCTGAACCCGACCGAACGCGAAGCGACGCAATTTCACAGCGCAACGCTCGACGCGCCCGAGGAGGGATTCCTTTACCTGCGCATCGACGAGGGCGTCGAGTCCGAGGGCGGGTTCGTCATGGCGCGCATGTACGACACGGTCGTTCGCCTGCCGCAATACCCGCGGGAAGTCTCGGTTGCGCAATCGGGTGCACTGTTGCCGCTGACGAGCGACCATCGGCTGACGTTCCTGTCGCGCGGCGTGCCGGCGCTCAAGGTCGAGATCGGCCGGCTCATCGACAGCCAGGTCAATCACATCGCCACGCAGACCCGCGGCGACATCAAGAGCCCCTGGTTCACGAACTATCAGCTCAACGAAGAAAACCTCACGGTCCGAAGCACGCGCTACATCGACCTGCAGGCCGGGCACCCGCGCGAAACCGTGTACTCCAGCCTCGATCTCACAGAGTTCCTGCCTGACGGCGGCTACTATTTCATCAACGTGCAGGGCTGGGACCGCGTGAAAGACCGTCCCGCCGGCGGCAGCGACCGGCGCTTCGTGCTGGTTACCGATCTCGGCCTGCTGGTCAAGTCGAACTCAGACTCGTCACAGGACGTATTCGTGCAGTCGATCGCAACGGGCAATCCCGTGAGCGGCGCCACGGTTGCGCTGCTCGGCAAGAACGGCATGCCGATATTCGAGCGGGCCACCTCGGCGGACGGCCGAGCGAGCTTCCCGAAGACGGAGGAGTTCGTGCGTGAAAAGACGCCGTCGGTGTTCGTCGTGCGCAACGGCCGCGACTCGGTCTTCATGCCGTTCAACCGGGGCGAACGCAGGCTGCAATACTCCCGTTCCGACATTGGCGGTGAACACGTATACGACCGCGTCGAGGCAGACAAGCTCAAGGCGCAGGTATTCAGTGACAGGGGCATCTACCGCCCGGGCGACACGGTGAATCTCGCCGCGATAGTCAAGAGCCGCGACTGGCAGCGGCTGGGCGACATCCCGTTGCGAATCATCGTGCGCGATCCTCGCAGCCAGCGCGTGCTCGACCGCTACCTGCGCCTGCCCGACGGCGGGCTGTTCGACCAGGCGCTGCAAACCGAGATTGCCTGGGCGACCGGCGAGTACTTTGCGACGATCTATCTCATCGACAACAACCGCGAGCGCGTTATCGGCAGCGCATCGTTCAAGATCGAGGAATTTCAGCCCGACCGCCTGCGCATTCGTTCGTCGATATCCGGAGACAAACCGCGCGGCTGGATCAAGCCGGGCGAACTGTATGCGCAAGTTTCGCTCGAGAACCTGTTCGGCACACCTGCTCAATCCCGGCGCGTGACCGGCGAGCTGAACATGACGCCGTCGACCATCGATATAAAAGAGTTTGCCGACTACACGTTTGCCGACCCGCTGCGTGAAGCGGGCAGCGCGGTACGGGCGGTGACAATCGCTCTGCCCGAAAGCCGTACCGACAGCGAGGGCATGGCCCGACTGCCGCTGGCACTCAGCCAGTACGACAAGGGCATCTACCGCCTCAATGTTCTCGTGGAAGGATTCGAGGAAGGCGGTGGTCGAAGCGTCAAGTCCCGCGCGCAGGCGATGATGTCCCCGCTCGACTACCTCGTGGGTTACAGGTCCGACAGCGATCTCGGATTCGTTGACAAAGCGTCGGAGCACGGCGTCGATTTCATTGCCGTGGACAGCGACGCCAACGCCGCACGGCTCGAGGACCTGACGCTGACGATCGTTGAAGAACGCTACGTTTCGTCACTGGTCAGACGGCCGAACGGCACCTATGCGTACCAGTCCCTGCTGCAGGAGCAGCCCGTCAGCAGTGAGCCGTTCGCGATTCGCAGCCAGGGTAGCCGATACGAACTGCCGACCGGTGATCCCGGTTCTTTCGCGGTCAAAATCATCGATACGGCCGGGCTCGTGCTGAGCAAGGTCCGTTTCACGGTTGCAGGCGCGCGCAACCTGGCCGGTAACCTGGAGCGCAATGCGGAACTCGAGCTGAACATCAGGGGTACGAGCTTCGACCCGGGCGACGAGATCGAAATGGAGATAACGGCGCCGTACACGGGATCGGGACTGATCACGATCGAACGCGACCGTGTCTATGCCCACAAGTGGTTCAAGGCCGATACGACAACCAGCCTGCAAAGCATCCGCCTGCCGCAGGGCCTCGAGGGCAATGCTTACATCAACGTCGCGTTCGTTCGCGATCTCGATTCACCCGAGGTGTTCGTCAGTCCGCTGAGCTACGCGGTCAAGCCATTCAATATCAGCCGCGCGGCACGCACGATCGACATCGACATCATTGCGCCCGAACTCGTGCGACCGGGCGATCCCGTGACGATCGATTACGTCGCGTCACAAGACTCGAAGATTGTGGTCTATGCAGTCGACGAAGGCATCCTGCAGGTCGCTCGCTACGAGGCACCGAAACCGCTCGAATTCTTCCTGCCGAAGATGGCGCTGCAGGTGGCTACCTGGCAGATGGTCGACCTGATCTTGCCGGAGTTCGAGGCTTACCTGAGGGCCGCCGCGCCCGGCGGCGGCGAAGCCCGTATGCTCGCCGGCAAGAACCTGAACCCGTTCCAGCGCAAGACCGAGCCGCCCGTCGTGTTCTGGTCGGGCGTCATCGACGCCGGACCCGAGCAGCGCGGCGTTTCCTTCGACGTGCCCGACTACTTCAACGGTGAGCTTCGCGTCATGGCAATTGCCGTCAACGACGGCGCGGTCGGCCGTGGGCAGGAAAAAACCACGGTGCGCGGCCCGTTTGTGATCACGCCGAACCTGTTGACCGCGGCCGCACCCGGCGACGAGTTCGACGTGCACGTCGGGATCGCGAACAACCTCGAACGCTCGGGGCCGAATGCGCTCATCGAGTTCAATACGACGGCCTCGGAGCATCTCGACGTTCTCGAAGGGGCGACGCAGTCACTCAGGGTCTCCGAGGGTTCGGAGGGCCGTGCAAAACTCAGGGTTCGTGCAGTACAAAAGCTGGGTTCGGCGTTTCTCGCCTTCACGGCAACAACCAACGACGAAACCGTACGGCGCAACGCGACCATGAGCGTACGGCCTTCGACCGCCTACCTCGCGACCGTCACGTCCGGGACCTCACGCGACGATCCGCTCAAGCTCACGCTCGAGCGCAATTTGCACGACGCGTTCGCGGAACAGTCCGCGTCTGCGTCGACCAGCCCGCTGGTCCTTGCTGACGGCATGCTCGCGTTCCTCAAGGCATTTCCGCATCATTGCGCCGAGCAGACGGTCAGCCGGGTCTTTCCGCAGCTCGGTTTCATTTCGAGCCCGGATCCCGACACGAACAAGCAGAAGATCCGCGACCAGTTCGCTGCTGTGATAGACAAGCTGCGCAGCCGGCAGACGCCGGGGGGCGGTTTTCGCTTCTGGAGCAGCAGCCGTGAGGCACACGGCTTTTCGTCGGTGTACATCACGCATTTCCTGAGCGATGCGAGGGAACTCGACCTTGCGGTCCCGCCCGACATGCTCAACTCGGTGCTTGGCTATCTGCAGCAACTGGCCGGCCAGCAGTCCGACGATCTCGTCGAAGCGCGACTGCGCGCGTATGCGATCTACATGCTGACCCGCAACGGTCACGTTACGACCAATCACATTACCAACCTGCACGAGTTCCTTGAGCGCAGTCACAAGGACGAATGGCGCAGCGACATCGTGTCCACGTACATGGCCGCGACTTACGCGATGCTCAAGCAGCAGCAGCTCAGTGAACAGCTCATCGGCGGCTACGAGCTCGGCTCGGGTATCGAGTTCACGCACGACTTCGACACACGCCTGGGCCGCGACGCGATTTACATCTATCTGGTCGCGAAGCACTTCCCCGATCGGCTCTCGCGGATCGGGGGCGAGAGTATTGAGAAGCTGGTCGAGCCGGTCATGAAGAACCGTTTCAATACGCTTTCAGCGGCTTATACGATTCTCGCGCTCAACGCGTGGACCGAGGCGATTCCCGAGGTGGAGCTTGGCCTCTACTCCGGAGCCGGCGAGCAGATCGCGAGCGCGACCGATTTCGTGCGCGCCGCGCTCGAGAATCACGTTCGCGAACTCGAACTTCGTGGCGCCGACGGCAATGACATCTTTTACGTGGTGTCGCAGACGGGATTCGATCGCACGCCGCCGCAGGACAAGCTCGCCGAAGGCCTCGAGGTACAGCGCGACTACCTCGACGATAGTGGCGATGCCGTGAGCATTGCAACAATCGGCGAAGAGCTTACCGTGCGGCTGCGGGTTCGCTCGACGAGCGTGCAGTGGAGTAACGTAGCCGTCATCGACCTGCTGCCCGGCGGGTTCGAGGTACTGACCGATACCGTGCCGCGCAACTCGGGCGGATGGTATGCCGATCACATCGACGTTCGCGAGGACCGCGTGGTCGTCTACGGCACGTTCGGCAATCGCGTCACCGAATTTCGCTACAAGGTCAAACTGACGAGCGCAGGCAGTTTTGTCGTACCGTCCGCGTTTGCCGGTTCGATGTACGACCGCAGCATCCGTGCACGTAGCGCGCCCGGACGATTCGAGGTCGCCGCAGCGCAATGACGGCACGGCGGCTCATCCGCTGGTCCTTGCGTATCGGCGCGGTGTCGGGACTGGTCCTGGCCGTCGCAATTGCCGTTTGTCCACAACCCGCATTGTACCCAGAGACGTCGTTTTCGCGTGTGATCACGGACCGCGACGGTAAGCTGCTGCGACTGGTACTGGCCGAAGACGAGCGTTACCGGATCAAGACGTCGCTCGCCGAGATTGCGCCTGCCGCGATCGACGCAACGCTGTTGTACGAGGATCGCTATTTTGATTATCACCCGGGTTTCAACCCGGCCGCTCTCGCTCGTGCCGCCTGGTCGACATACGCGCGCCGCGATCGCGTGATGGGTGCATCGACCATCACGATGCAGCTTGCGCGGCTTCGCTTCGACCTGGACACGCGAAGCATGGGCGGCAAGCTCGAACAGATCGCGCGCGCCGTGCAGCTCGAGCGCCACTATTCCAAAGACGAGATTCTCGAGGCCTACCTGAACCTCGCCCCTTACGGCGGCAACGTCGAGGGCATCGGCACGGCGTCGCTCGTATACTTCGGCAAACACGCCAGTGAACTGACCCTGCCCGAGTCGCTATCGCTCGCCGTCGTGCCCCAGAACCCGGTCAAGCGCAATCCCGTGCGTACGCAAAACGATGAATGGCACGCGGCGCGCAAACGCCTGCTCGCGCAGTGGCAGCAACAGTACGAGACGTCCGACGAAAGCGCGCAACAGCTCGACCTGCCGCTGGCGGTCAGAAGCCCCGACGAGCTGCCGTTCCTCGCCCCTCACTTCGTGCAGGCGGTACTGGGTACGAACAATCGACACGAGGTCAGAACGACGCTCGATCTCGACCTGCAGCGCAGGCTCGAGGCCGGCATCACGGACTACGTCGCGCGACGCAAAGGCGCCGGGCTGACCAATGCCAGCGCCATGCTCATCGACACGCGCAGGATGCAGGTGCTCGCATCCGTGGGGTCTGCGGGTTTCTTCAACGATGCAATCGCGGGCCAGGTCGATGGCACCGCTGCCAAACGTTCGCCGGGCTCGACGCTGAAACCGTTCGTTTACGGCATGGCCCTCGATGACGGGCTCATCCATCCGGCCTCGCTGATGAAGGACGCACCGCGGCGATTTGCCGCCTATACGCCGGAGAATTTCGATCGAGGCTTCATGGGACCGGTGTCGGCGCAGGATGCGCTGATTTACAGCCGCAACGTACCCGCGATCGAGCTGTTGACGCAGGTTGGGCACGAACGTTTCCACGGCTTCCTCTCGCAGAGCGAGGTCAGCGACCTCGCAGCGCCTGACTTCTACGGGCTCGCAATGGTGCTCGGCGGCATCGAACTCACGATGGAAGAAGTGTTGCGCCTGTACGCGATGCTTGCAAACGGTGGTTACCTCAGGGATATCGTGAGGGAGCACGGCAGTACGCCGACAGGCGGGTCGCAACTCCTGAGCCCCGAAGCGAGTTTTCTCGTACTCGACATGCTGCGACAGAATCCGCGACCCGGAAGCCTTGCTCTGGGTATGGAGAGCACCGGCGTCGCCTGGAAGACCGGCACTTCCTATGCGTTCCGCGACGCGTGGACCGTCGGCGTCTTCGATCACTTTGCGCTGGCCGTCTGGGTCGGCAACTTCGATGGCTCCGGAAACCCGGCGTTCGTCGGCCGGCAGGCTGCCGCGCCGCTGTTTTTCTCGATCGTCGACGCGGTCGTCGCTGCAACGCCTTCGAGCAGGGACGCTCGCGAACCGCACCCGGACCTGAATCTCCGCAAAGTGGACGTATGTGCCGGAACCGGTGACCTGCCCGGCAGGCACTGCCCGCGCACGATGAAATCGTGGTTCATTCCCGGTGTTTCACCGATCCGGGTCTCGGACGTGCACCGCGCCGTCCACATCGATGGCGAAAGCGGCCTGCGCAGCTGCAATCCGGCCGATCCGGACACGCGTGAGGAAATATATGAGTTCTGGCCATCCGACATCGACGCGCTGTACCGAAGAGCCGGTATCGCGATTCGTCGACCGCCACCCTGGTTGCCGGAATGCGGGCTGGACGTACTTGCGAGTTCGGGCAACGCGCCCGAAATCCGGTCGCTGTCGGAAAAGCTCAGCTACCAGATCCGTCCGGCTGCGCGAAACTCGCTGCCACTGACTGCTGCCACGGACGCTGATGTGCGGTGGCTGTACTGGTTCGTCGACGATCACTTCCTGGGCCGCGTTCCGGCCGGAGAAGCCCTGCAATGGGAACCCGTGGCAGGACGTCACCACGTGCTCGCCGTCGACGATCTCGGCCGCAGCGACTCGATCGACATTACGCTTGCGATCGCGCCACAATGAAAAAGGCCGCTGGCCCGGTCGTGCGACCGTGACGGCGTCCGACCGGACAGCGTCGATGGCGACGCCGAGGTGAAAGCGCTGAAAGTCGTCCGCGCGCATCACCAGATCCCGTTCCGGCGCGGATTCCCCGATCGTATGCGCCACCGCGCAGGCAATCCGCGCAGGGAGCTGTAACTCCGCATTCGAAGCAGTTTCGGCACTGGCGAGGCGCGACGTGCGTCGTCCATGCTGCAGGGGCCTGGAAACCCCGATGCAGTACAAGGACGTATCGATGAAACGCTCTCAATACCTGGCCGGCCTGGTGTCGGCCTTTCTTATCCTGGCCGCTGGTGTTGCCGGCGCAATGCCGCGCGCCGTCGCGGACAGCGACTACCATGACGCCGGTCAGCCTGATCCGGCCAAAGTCGAGCTCGGCCGCCAGCTGTTTTTCGACAAGGTCTTAAGCGGCAATTTCAATATCTCCTGCGCGACCTGCCACCATCCGTTTGCGGGTAGCGGCGACGGCCTGGCCCTGCCGGTCGGCGAAGGCGGTAACGGACTGGGCGTAACGCGCAACACGGGATACGGCGCTGATGCTGTTACCGAACGCGTACCGCGTAACGCGCCCGCGGTTTTCAACCTGGGCGCCATCGAGTTCGACACCCTGTTTCACGACGGTCGAATCGAGCCCGACCCGGGTTCTCCCGGCGGCATCGCGTCACCGGCCGGATCGGTCCTGCCGCCGGACCTCGATAACGCGCTGGCCGCTCAGGCCATGTTCCCGGTTACCTCGGGCACGGAGATGGCCGGCCAGGCCGGCGAAAACCCGGTCGCCGATGCCGCCGCAGCAGGCGACCTTGCCGATGCCGAGGGCGTGTGGTCGCAGCTCGCGGAGCGACTGCAGGGGATCGATGGCTACGTGCGACAGTTCATCGATGTTTATCCGGACGTAAAGGCTGCTTCGGACATACGGTTCGCGCACGCCGCAAACGCCATTGCTGCATTCGAGGCCGTGGCGTTTCGCTCGGACAACAGCGCATTCGACCGCTTCCTGCGCGGTGAGCGTGGGGCGCTGAGCATCCGCCAGCTTCGCGGCATGCGTATCTTCTATTCGCCGCGAAGAGGAAACTGCGGGAGTTGCCATGGCGGGACGTTCCAGACCGATCACAGCTTCCGGGCGATAGCCATTCCACCGGTCGGCCCCGGTAAGGGCGATGGCTACAGCGGCCACGACGACTTTGGCCGCGCGCGGGTGACGGGCGACGGCGCCGACCGCTACCGGTTTCGTGTTCCAACGCTCCGAAACGTCGCGCTGACGGCGCCGTACGGTCACAACGGCGCATTCGACACACTCGAAGGCATGGTTCGGCATCATCTCGACAGCGTCTCGTCGCTATACGGCTACGACCCGTCACAGCTGACGCTTCCCTATCGCGAGGACCTCGATCGACGAGACTTCATAGCCATGAGCGACGACGGCACATTGTCCGCGATCGCTTCCGCTAGCGAGATTGCTCCCGTGCATTTGAGCGAACGCGACATCGCGCATCTGCTTGACTTCCTGCACGCTCTGACCGATCCGGCGATGCTCGACATGCGATCGACCGTTCCGCTTTCGGTTCCAAGCGGACTACCGATCGGTGATTAGTAGTTCAGTCGGCGCGACAGGATCGCCAGCAGTATCGATATCGTGGCGCACAGGCCGAATAACGTGAACAGGTCTTTCGCCGTCGCCCCACCGCTGATGATTCCCCCAACGACGTACGGTCCGAGTCCGCCACCGATCATCGTCGTGAAGCCGTTGTAGATGCCAACACCGTTAGCGACCTGGTCCGGCGGTATCAATCGTTGCACGAGTGCCCATTCCGACGCGGTCCAGGCAGAGACGCAGAATACCGCAAGGCTGAACAACGTAACCGTTAGCCAGACGATGTTTGCGTTGCCGGCCGCGAGTGCGAGTGATGCCAGTGCGCCGGCACCGAGATAACCTCCGCCAGCAACGAGCGTGCGGCGATTGCTCTTGTCGCCGACGACCGCCCAGAGGGCGATACCGGCGAGCGACGCAGCGTAGGGAATCGCGGCGAGGTGGGACAGGTCAGCGTACTTCACGCCGTCGAGCTGCGACAGGTAGGTCGGCAGCCAGCTCGCGATGCCGAGCGCAACCATGTTGTTGACGATACCGCCGGTGGTCATCAGCAGGAACGAACGTTTCTGGAACAGGTGCCAGGCCGATCCCTGTATCTCCTCGACGTTACCGGCCGCGAACTCGAGTGCTTTCGCCGCCTCGTCGCTCACCCGCGGGTGTGCCCCGGGCGTGTTGTGCACGAAACGCAGCACGAGCGGCAGGCTGACCAGCATTCCGCCGACAGCGAGCACGTAGAAGCCCGTTCGCCAGCCCCATCGCTCCATGATGGGTACGAGCAATATCGGCGCGGTCAGAATTGCAAGAAACAACCCGGAGTTCCACGTACTGTTGGCACGGCTGCGCTCATCCGGTGCAAACCACGTATTCGTAAGCTTGTTCATCATGGGCACATGAATACCTTCCGCCAGCCCGAGAAGCACCCGGCTCGCCATGAAGATCATCATGAACTGGCTCAAGATCGCACCCATTGCCGTGAACAGCGACCACAGCAAAACGATCACGACCAGGCTGACGCGCGGTCCCATGCGCGTCCCCAAGGGACTCAGAAAGATATTCGCGACACCGTATCCAGCGTAAAACAGACCCATCAACAGCGCGCCGTTGCTTGCGGTCTCCGCGTCGGTCCAGCCCTGCTCGGCTGCGATCAGCGGCATTGCCAGCGAAATATTGAGCCTGTCGTAGTAGGCAATGAGGAAGGTCACGCCGAGCGTGACGACGAGTTTCCAGCGCTCGTGTTTACTTGTTGACATACAGACGGTTGACGAACTCAACCATCAGTTTATCGCGAACCTCGGCCGGCATATTGTTGAGCAGGTTGTTGATATCGTCCATGCGCTCCGGAAGATTGTCCGGGTCGATACCGGACGTCTGGCTCAGCACCTCGAATATATCCCTGGCGCCGGCCGATTCGATGAATCCGGCAAGCTCGGGGTCCAGCGCCCGAAGGCCCTCAACTCTGCGGTCCCTCAAGGACTTCTCGCACTCGGCCAGGTCGCGGATAAACTCGTCGACATGCGGCGCGTTGCTCGCGCCGACCGACAGGTGCAGATTTGCCGGCGAGTTCGAGTAGCCGAACTGTGGCTGTATGTACCAGCCGCGGGCTTTCATGTCTTCGGCAAGTGCAAACAGGTCGATCGTGTCGGACGTGAGCGCAAACAAATTGATTTTGGGGTCGCCGAGGACGCGCAATGACGGCAGGTCATCGATCGCCGCAATGATCTTTTGCGACGCCTCCTGACATTTCTCCACGAGCGCCAGGTATCCGTCACGACCGAGGTGATTCAGTATCGCCCAGCAGGCCGCGACGGGGCCGCCGCTCTTCGTCGAACTCACGGTGGGGTTGATGACGGAATAGCCCGTCCATCCCGACCACGCGAAGATCTGCCACTTCCGCATCTCGCCATCCTTGTAAAGGATCGACGACGCGCCTTTGGCGGCGTAACCCCACTTGTGAAAGTCCATCGACAGCTGGGTAACGCCTGGGACAGCCAGGTTGAAGTTCGGGATATCCGCACCGAGTTCCTTCGCGAACGGCAGGTACATGCCGCCGACGCAACTGTCGACGTGGAGCAGGATGCCGTGGCGCGCCGCGATTTCGCCGAGGTCCTCGATCGGATCGACCGCACCATGCGCGTAAGACGGCGCCGACCCGACCATGAGAATCGTCTGGTCGTTGATCGCGGCGTCCATATCGGCAGGGATGGCGCGGTACGTTGCAGGGTCCACAGCGACCCGGATCGGTTCGAGATCGAAATACGCGCAAGCCTTGAAGAAAGCAGCGTGACCCGTTTCCGGGATGACGATGTTGGGTTTCGTAATCTCCGGGAGCAGTTCGCGCGCCCTGTCGCGCGCGGTCTTGAGCGACAGGAGGATGCTCTCCGTTCCGCCGCTCGTGAAGCTGCCCCGTGCGTCCGGCCCGCCTTCGTGCAGGTCGATGGCCATGCCCATAACCTGTTTTTCGAGCTCGAGGCAGCTGGGAAACGAGGTCGGGTCGAGCCCGTTTTCCACGAGGACCAGTGAGTACGCGTCGGTAATGAGGCCCATCGCGTCGGGTCCGGCGTCGTAGATGTACGCGAATACGCGCCCGTCGGCCCACGGGACGTCGTTGCCTTTTAATCCTTCGAGTTGCGCAAGCAAATCTGCCGGCGCACGGCCCTTACGGGGAAACCTCATTGTGTGGCTCCTAATCCGGACTTCGCTAGAACGACCAGGTGAACGTTGCGCCAAACTGCCGCGGCGCGCCGACAGCGCGTTGTGCTCCGGTCAGGTAGGTTTCCAGGCTCGTGTGACCGAGCACGTATTCCTCATCGAGCGCGTTGCGAATCCAGAGTGAAAGATCGTAACGATCCGCCTGGATGCCGGCGCGCGCGCTGACCAGATCGTAGCTCGGTATCAGGCGGCTCTCGCTGTTCTCCGCGTCGGCAAACTGATCGTCGACGAAGGTATAGTCGAGGCGGAAATAGCCGTTGAAGGAACGATCGAGCGGAATGTCCCAGTCGAGGCTGGCGCTCAGGGTGTTTTCAGGCGCAAACGGAATGGTGTTACCGGTTGCATCGAACACGTTGCCGTCGAGGTCGACCGCATTATCGAAGCTGCCGAAGGTCGAGTCGAGGTTGCCGTAGCCGAAATTCAGCCGCGCCGTGTCGCTGAGCGCTGCCGTCAGTTCGATCTCGAATCCCTTGGACTCTGCATCGGTTGCGTTCTGCACAAACTGCCGCTGGCTCAGCACGTCCTGGCCGCGGACCTGCAGGTCCTGCCAGTCAAAGAAGAACACGGCGGCGTTGAGTCGCAATCGTCGATCGAGGAAATCCGCCTTGATGCCGGCCTCGTAGTTGTAGCCGATTTCTTCATCGAACAGTTTTTCGACGGACGGCAAGCTCGCGGTCACGTCGGAATTGACGCCACCGACCTTGTACCCTTTCGAGACCGTGCCGTAGAGCATCGTCTCGTCATTGGCGAAGAATCGCAGCGTTGCGCGGGGCGAGACGTCGCTGAAGCTCGTCGACGTTCGGTCGGTGCCCACCGGCAAGGTAATGGTCGGCCGCGTGACTTCGGTGAACACCACCTTGTCATCAGTCCAGCGCAGGCCCAGAGAGAGGTCGACACGACTGGAAATGTGCCACGTGAAGTCGCCGAACAGGGCGAAACTGTCCGTCGTGTTGCCGCGATCAACATCCTCGAAGTTGCCGACGGTCATCGGGCCAAACACTGCCGGGACCAGACCGTTCGCAAGTGCGAACTGGATCTGCGGGTCCGTGAAATCGATCAGGCCATCCTGTGCGGCAAGAGCGAACAGCGTGGCGCCCCAGGTATCGAGAAACGGATCGCTGGCGAGATGGGTCGACACGTCCGTTTCCTCGATTTCGTCCTCGGAGTAGATCGCGCCGATCATCCAGTCGAAGCGGTCATTGTTGAAACTGCCGAGCCTGAGTTCCTGGCTCCACGCCGTCGAGTCGCTGACGCGGCTGACCGTGAATGCCGGATGGATGGACATATCGCCGTCACCGCCAATCGAGAAGTCATTCTGCATCCATCCGGTTACGGACGTGAGCGTCAGGTTATTGCCAAACTCATAGTTGATGTTGACGATCGCAGTGTCCGTCGTGCTGTCGCTTCCATACGGCAGATCCGTTGCATGCGTGTCATGCGTGTCCGGATAGAACGGCGCGTCGGTGACCGGCAGCGGCCATTGAGGTAGCCCTGACGTATCGATTGGCGCAGTTGGCAGCGGCGGAAACAGGAATTCCCAGAAGGTCACGACATCGATCATTTGTGTCGGAATCGCGGCGAGCTCGCCCGTTGCGACGAAGGACTGCATGTCCTGCTCCATGTCGGATCGCGAAATGGCGGCGTCAATTGTCAGGTCTTCGCTCGGCTCGATCCGCAGCGCGAGGCGCGCACCCTGTTCCTCGCCGTCATTGCTCGCGCCCGATGGGCCGGTATTCTCGAGGAACCCGTCGATATCACGGTAGTAGGCCGTGAGCAGCACCGCAGCGTTGTCGGACATGGGTTGATTGATGCTGAATCGTCCCATGTAGCCACCCCAGTCATCGGCTTCAACCTTGATCGAACCGCCCTGGTCGGACACGTCCGGCTTGCGCGAAGTGATACTGATGGCACCGCCCATCGTGTTGCGGCCGAAGAACGTGCCCTGCGGGCCGCGCAACATTTCGATGCGCTCGACGTCGAAGAGGCTCGTGTCAGCCGTGCGCGAATGACCCGTAACGAGGATGTTCGGCGCGATGTTGAACTCGTCGAGATAAATGCCTACGGAGTTCGCGGCGCCGCCGATATTCGTGACGCCACGGAT
>JAAUXY010034915.1_pt1 | contig 14118 bp, 10 predicted proteins | sample 7278121 | NCBI WGS metagenome assembly JAAUXY01 (sample SAMN14350117, study PRJNA611818) | marine sediment metagenome | isolation source: surface marine sediment (1.8m) | place: French Polynesia: Moorea | collected 2018-08 | reverse complement strand
TTTTCAAATAGCGTTTTTCGGTCTGATATGAGGCGATGCGGCCTTCGCGCACGGCATTGCTCAGCTCGATGGTTTCTTTACGATCCCCCGGATACGTTATATCGACAAACGTCATGCGTTTAATCTGCTTGTGGCTGTATCCGAGCATTTGGAAAAAAGCCTGGTTGGCTTCAAGGATGTACCCTTGCGGATCGGCGATTACGATCCCCAGCGGTGCGGCTTCAAAAACGGTTCGAAAACGAACGGCATCCTGGCGGTATTCTTCCTCCAGTAGATCGTTGTTGGCATCCCGTTGCTCTGCTCTGTCGCTGTTATTCTTTTCGTTGAAATGTGGATCTTCAATTAGCGGCTTTGCCATAATCGTGTCTTTTCCATCGGCTATGTTTTGCTTTGGACATCATATTCATCAGTGCTTCGATTCTGCAGGAATTTGAAATCAAAGCGCTGCGTTTCGGCTTTTTCATACCAGCGGTATCCCAGATTCTGGCAGCTTTCGCAAGCCGAAACTGGAATGTGAACGGCCAGTATATGTTGCCCCCGATCTGAGGAAGAATCGATTTGCCAGACGCCGCCGCATTCCGTACAGGCTTTAACCTGTTCGGTCTGGGTTTCGACAATGCCGTCGGTATCATAGAAAATCTCGCGCTGGCGCTCGAAAATTTCACCTTTCGACTGAACCTGCTCCTGGATATTGTCGCGTTGCTGCCAGTAGCTCAGAATCGTATCGCCGACCTGTCGGATGGATTCGTTGACATCAGGGCTTTGTCTGATTTTAGCGGGGTCATAGTCCGGTTCTTTAACATAGCTGTAGTCCAGTCCGGCCATGGCCAAAACGATTCCTACATTCACGTACGGCAGAGCACCTTCGATAGAATAACCGCCTTCCAAAACGGCGATATCGGGCTTTAACAGTGCGGTCAATTCGGCATATCCCTGAGCCGAGAAATTCATGTTGGTAATTGGATCGGTATAATGATTGTCCTGCCCAGCAGAATTGATGATGATATCCGGTTGGAAATCCTGCAGGATCGGCAACACAATCTCTTTGATGGCATACAGAAAGCCATCTTCGGAAGTATGCGGCGGCAGGGGTACATTGATGGTGGTCCCGATGGCATTGGGCCCCCCAAATTCATTTATAAATCCAGAACCCGGGTAAAGGGTGCGCCCGTCCTGGTGGATGGAAATAAACAGTGTGTTGGGATCATGCCAGTAGATATCCTGGGTTCCGTCACCATGATGGCAATCGGTGTCTACGATGGCCACTTTTGCGATCGGGTAAGCCTGCCGAAGGTATTCTATCATAATGGCTTCAATATTGATGTTGCAAAAACCACGTGCACCGTGGACAACACGCATCGCGTGATGTCCCGGCGGCCTTACAAGTGCAAAACCGCGTTGAATTTGTTTGTCCATCACCGCCATGCCAATGGTTTTGGCCCCGCCGGCACTGATAAAGTGAGATTCGGTTGTGACATTCCAGACATCGGGCACGCAAAAGTGAACACGCTGAATATCCTGTAAAGTGACCAGATCAGGTTTGAGCTCGCTAATTCCCGCAATATCAAAGAGTCCCTCCTCAAAGACCTGATCCTGAGTGTACAACAGGCGTTCTTCCCTTTCAGGATGGGTGGGGCTTATTGCCCAGTCAAAGGCTGGAAAAAATACCAGGCCGGTTTTATGTTTTGCTTTTAACATGAATTAGTCGCTTTACAAGACACTTTCTCTATTCTTATGCTTGTCATACTCTGTATCAGGCTCAGGGCTCAAGGTCCAAGGTTAGATCGGATCGATTTTCAAATTTTTGCCGTGTACCCTGCGCCGTGCGCCTTTTGCCTGAAATTTGGCACCTGCCCATACACGCATACCCCGAGCGGTCAATTTGCAGAAAGCTTTTGAAGAATGTCCTCATGTCCGTGAATCAGGCCGGGCTTGACCTGAACTCTGGCCCGGATGTTTTTGCCAATGGTATTGAAGCCGCGGACCATGTTGAATTCCATATCTTCAATTATTTCGGTTTCTAAAAAATCCGGATGGGCTCCCCGTCGGAGCGCCTTTCTTTTGAGCAGATCCAAGGCCGTTTTGATCGCATCATTTCGGTTAAAGTTGCTGTCAATTCGCTCAAAATAGTTCTCCTCGGGTGCGGTGACTATTTTAGTTTCCGTATCCGCAAACAGGGTAACCTCGCAAGTCGTTCTAGCCAAAGCCGCACCGATCGCATTGGCTACCTTCCATTTGGGCACGACCCGAACCTTTAAATCGGAAATCTCTTCAAGGGCCTCAGCGAAATAGGCGGCCGGACCACCCAGTACCAGCAGTGTTGTAGGCTGTACCCTATATCCTTCCATCATTTCATGGACGGTATAGACCGGTTTGCTGTTGATACGCTGGATAAACCTTTGTGCTGCTGACCAAATGTTTTGACAGGTCAATTCGAAAACGTTTTTAGCCAGCGCTTCAACGGATTGGTTTAGTTTTTTGGCAATTGGCACCAAGCCTTCTAATGACTTTTCACGATCCCCATCTGCAACCCGGCCGAGCACAAACAATGCATCGGTGGGTGTCGGTGCGGGGCCACCATAGGCCATTGCCGTTCCCCGTCGTTCCGGTCCGATTTGCAGACCATTATGATTTAATGTGACTACACTGTCACCGCCCAGTCCAATGGAAACAGTGTCCAACGAACGGATCAGTGTGTGGTAATCGCCCAGCTCGATGCCCACCGGATTCAACACTGGTGCGCCGTTGATCAGGAGCGCCATATCTGTGGTCGTACCACCGATATCCATTACCAGCGTATCTTCATCTGTTGTACTAAATCCCACGGCTCCCATGACACTGGCTGCCGGCCCGGAAAAGATGGTTTGACCAGGAACCTCTATCGATGACTCAAAATTCATGTTACCGCCATCGGCTTTCAGAATGCGCAAGGGCAGGTGCAATCCTCTTGATTCTAAGGACTGTTCAATGGCCTGATAAAATTTCTTGTGAATGGGATACACAGCCGCATTTAGATAGGTCGTTGCGATGCGGCGGTAGAAGTTTAAGTGACCGGATATTTGATGCCCCAGGAAGATTTTTTCAAAATGATTTCGTAGGATTTCAGCGATCTTAAACTCATGATAGGGATTGCGTATGGAAAACTTGCCGACAACACCGACGGTTTGAATCCCTTCTTTTTTTAATGCATCCGCGACTTGCTCGATCTCTTCTGGGTCTACGGGCTTTATTTCTCGACCGCGATGATCGATCGAACCGGATACGGTGTGATAGCTCGTATTGGTGCGGAAATGTTCAGGATCAAGTCCTGGGCCGCTGGTCACGATCATGCCAACCGGAGGGATTTTTTTCTGGACGATAGCGTTGGTGGTTAAGGTTGTGCTGAGAACAATCCGGCTGATCTCTTTTGGATCCATATCAGCGGTGATGGTATTGATGCCGGTTAGAACCGAGTTAAACAGATCATCCGGGTTGGTGGGAACTTTGACCTGTTTTTCAAGACCCGCATCCCCGATAAGGACCACATCGGTATGGGTACCCCCGACATCTAATCCGATAATCATGTGTATCACCGATCCTTAACCTGATAAAAAATCGACAAATCCTATCTGATACGCTCAGGGTTGTCAATATGGCCTCATTTGGGCGAGGGAACCGGATACATGGTATTGGCTATTGTGGGTGCGCTCCAGGGTCCGAGTTTAGGTTTCAGGTGTCAGGTGTCAGGCCTTCGGTGGTTATTATCGAGCCCTTGCTATTCATTAGCAATAACGGTCGAATGGTTATTGTTTTCTGATTGTAATCCTATGTTCCCTGACACCTGAACACTGACACCTGAAACCTTGTAATATAAGCTTTGTGCCATTGGTCTTGCCCAAATTCAGTAAGGTTAGGATTATGGCACCGGGCGGGGTCGGCTTTCCAGCATTTCGATGAAGGCTTCGAGGCGGGTTCGCAGTTGGCCTTCGGCAAAATTGCGTTTGTCTACGCAGTCCACTTCCAGGTTTAACACCGGCACACCGACTTCCTTGAGGCCCTCACTGATCAGTCCCCGAGCACCGGTACCTTGACGACAGCCCCAATTGCATGGATTGATGGCTCCGTCCAGTTTATACGCCTGGGCCAACTTTTGGAGGTGTTTAATGCGACGCTGCATGCTGCCATTGAGCGGGATGGAAATTGCTCGGCGCGCCATGTCGGTAAAGGGATCATCGGGATCAATCGGATCCCAGTAGATGTCGTTTAATTCATCCGAGACGATGTTGGCCTGATACTCTTTTTCCAGCAATTCAACCAGCGGGTTTTTGAATTGTATCCGGTTTTGAATCCACAATAAACGCAGTTTTTCATCCGGCACACCAGGTATGCCCTGTTCCATGCGGGCCGTGAATTCGTCTTTATATGCCTGGGTAATGTCAATGGCAGCCGCTGTGCCGCAAAATAACGGCATAACGAGACCAAAATTTGTGAGCAGACGGCCGTCGGTGGGTGAAGGGACCCTTTGGGCAAGCTGATACATATCTTGCATCAATTTACGTGCCTGATTGGTATTTTCAACGGCCTGGCGCAGTTTATCTTCATTGAGTTGCTCACCCGTGTGGCTGGTAACAAATCGAACCATATCTCTGATCTGGTCGGCCAGATACGCAACGCTTTGTTCAGAATTTTCCTGGGGCACGTTCAACACAAATAGGTCTTTGTTAAACATATGGGCTAAATTTTCCATAACAGCAACCCCGCCCGAGCAGGGGCAGGTGGAGGCGATCAAAAAGTCAGGTTCGGGCATAATGTCTTTCCGAGCGGCGCCAATGACTGCACGATGGTATCCACAGGTATCACCGACAAAGCCGGCTTGCTCGGCTTCTTCCAAAAAGGGATCGGCCGTTCCAGTCGCAGCCAGCACAGCACCCACGAATTCAACAAAGCAGGAGGTGATCCCCATCGCGTTGAGCAAGTCAAACGGGACGGCAATTCCGCACCAAGCGACGGTGTCTTTGCCGGAGTATAAGCGACTGCCGAGACGGGCGGTCTCTAGTGCATATTTTTTTCTGGGATTGGGTAAATCCGGATACTGTAAAATCTTGGCTTCGATACTGGCCGCCATGTTTTTAAAATATTCGTACATCATAGGAATTTACCTTTTAAATAATTTCTTGCTCCATGGTAGATGATTTTGTGTCATTTCAGTTCAGCCTCCTGGTTTTGGTACCCAGAAATGGTTTCAAAATCTCAGATCAGGTTCAAGGGCAAGGCGTCCCGCACATTGGAAGTGGAGCGTACACGTAGTACGTGAGCATTGCAATGTGCGGAACAACGCAGCCATTGAGCCTCAGATGGGGTTTTGAAACCATTTCTAATCAAGCATTTCGATAAAAGCCTCAATTCGGGTTCGCTGCTGTTCGATAGATCGCAGGCTGCAGTCGCCCTCAAGCAGCAATAACGGGATGCCGGCTTGCCGCAATGTTTCGCGCACCGCCGGCAGGCGATCCAGATAAGGATCACAAAATTTAATGGTCTGACCGATGACACCGTGGGCATCCGACGCCTGGGCACGATCCAGGATATCTTCGGCCAACTTCAGCGGATTAGCGGGATCAAACGTCCGCGCACAGGGCGGTCGGGTCAACAGGCTGCGGGAAATTTGCAGAAGCAACTCCTTGTTCTCATCGACATTGATGGGTGTGAATAGTCGTGAACCGGTGCACAGATCATCTTCGATGATGCGGGCACCGCAGGACTCAAACAACCTTAACGCTTCAGGGTCTGCCAGGACGTTACCAAAAAGAAAAACAGGGATTCCGTCATTTTCAAGGTCTGATGGTGGCGGTTCCGCCAGCACCCGCTCTAATGTGACCAGACTGCTGTCAAATGGCGCCATCATGGCTGAATTATAAAAAGTTTGCATTCTGACGCTGCCGCCGGATAGTTTACCCTGGCGTAAGCGGTCGCGCAATCGGCTGAAAAGAGGCTGCAATTGGTTGTACTGGGTGATACTTGCGGCGATATCGCTGTTGGTGATGGTGCGTGCGCTCCACGCTGAAAGCGAATCGGTCAGACGGGTTAGCTCAGCGGCAAAAAACGCAATAGCGGCATCGTCCGCGATGGCCGGCAGATCCAGCAAAATGATGTTGTCATCCGGTCTTACGCGCGCCCAGGCATCCGTTAAGCGCCGCATGGCATCGCAGCTGTTCATCAAAACGATACCTTCAAGATCCGGTAGATCCTTACCAATAGCGCGATCCAGAATACGTTTGACATGCGGGCAGAGGTTGTCGTGCAACAGCTGGCCGGCCTGGTCCGGGCAATCGCTCATCGGCAAGATACGATAAGGTGTGTAGCCGGCCGCATCCAGTAAAACCAAGGGTGTATAAGCGCAAGCATAACCTATTTTTGGTTTATGGGCTTCTGTCATTCACAATTCCTTATTTGATAGGGGATATTCTTATGGTTTTGCATGCCTAATGAGCGTTGGCAAGCACTTGACGCAAAAGTTTTTTTGTGTGTGAAATATCATCGTCGGAGATACCGGAAAAGACTTCAGCCAGAACGTTGTCGACCACATTGAGAACCGGCTCGCGAACCTGCTTACCCATTCTCGTTAAATAAATCCGGAGTACGCGACGGTCATTCGGATCCGGTGTGCGGCTGACCAATTTGTCGCGTTCCATACGATCCAGTAAGCCAGTCATTGTTGACGGTTCTAGTCCCGACTGCTTTCCGAGGTCAATGACTTTTAAACCATCTTCTTGCCAGAGGCTCATCAACACGCATAGGTAGGCGGGTTTAACCTGTTCAACCCCCGAGACGGCAAAATTCCGTTTAAGGGCTGATGTAACAACCAGACTGACGCGTGAAATCAGATAATATGGACATTCTTTAACAGTATCTAACGTCATCTTCATCCCCCGATTTTATCACGTATACGGATTATACGCATACGAAATATTATGTCAATAAAAACCATTGCTAAATTAACAAAATGTTGGCCGGCTTCGGGCGAGATGCTTTTAGACTTTAGATTTTTAATAAAAGGGCTATAATGCATTTTGTTGGCACATTTTTTGAATTGGTTTTCGTCAGTCTTATCTGCAGCGGTCTTTTCAGGCCCATGTGAAGGACACTCTTGGAAAGGAGGAATAGGGGGGATGATCGGAAAAACAATTGAAGAACTGCAAGTGGGCCAAACAGCCCAGTTTGGTAAAACCATTTCTGAATCAGACGTCTACCTGTATGCCGGGATCAGCGGGGATCAGAATCCGGCCCATATCAACGAGACCTATGCCCAGAATACTTTTTTTAAAACCCGCATCGTCCATGGCATGTTATGCGGCGGATTGATATCGGCAGTCCTCGGAAATATTCTACCGGGCTACGGTACGATTTACGTTCGACAGGAGCTCAATTTTCTGGCACCGGTACGAATTGGTGATACCATCACGGCCCAGGTCGAAGTACTTGAAATTAAGTCTGCTAAAAACAGGGTGCGACTTAAAACCGACTGTGTCAATCAGGACGGCACCGTGGTGATCGATGGGGAAGCGCTTGTCAGTCCACCCAAGGCGAAATAGAATCATAAACAACAAGGAGGTGGCAAATGAATCCGGAAAATGGGGGTTCAAAAAAGGAATTTGCGCATCCGCTCCTCTCACAAGTGCCCGGGGCGCGCGCTAAAAAAGGAAAAGTGGTGTCAGCCGAAGAGGCGGTGCGCGTCATTCGAGACGACGATACTTTGGCCACCGGTGGGTTCGTCGGAATTGGGTTTGCAGAGGAGCTCGCCATTGCCCTTGAAACCTATTTCATCAAAAATGGGAAACCTAAAAATTTGACCCTGTTGTATGCCGCCGGGCAGGGAGACGGCGCTGAAAGGGGGTTGAATCATTTCGGTCATGACGGCCTGGTTCAAAGAGTGATCGGCGGCCACTGGGGTCTGGTGCCCAAGCTCCAGAAATTGGCAATTGAAAATAAAATTGTGGCCTATAACCTGCCCCAGGGCGTTATCTCGCATATGTACCGCGATATTGCGGCCCATAAACCCCGCACGATCACCACCGTCGGCTTGGGCACGTTTGTCGATCCGCGCAACGGCGGCGGCAAAATTAATGCGCTGACCACCGACGACATCGTGGAGCTTATTGAATTCGATGGTAATGAATATTTGGCTTACAAAACGTTACCCATCAATGTCGCCTTGCTGCGCGGCACCACTGCCGATACCGACGGTAACATCACCATGGAAAAAGAAGCGCTGACCTTGGAATCACTGGCCATTGCCACGGCTGCGAAAAATTCCAATGGCTTTGTGATTGTGCAGGTGGAACGCATTGCCGATCGTGGGACCCTCAATGCCAGACAGGTCAAGATTCCGGGAATTATGGTCGATTGCGTGGTCGTCTCGCAACCCGAAAACCACTGGCAGACATTTGCGGAAGCATATAACCCGTCTTTTAGCAGTGAACATAAAATTCCAATGCAATCCATTGAGCCCATGGAGATGAGTCCGCGTAAAATCATCGCCCGCAGGGCGGCATTTGAATTGAAAGCCAACAGCGTCGTCAATCTGGGCATCGGCATGCCCGAGGGCGTTGCCAATATTGCCAACGAAGAAAAAATTCTGGATTACATTACGCTGACGGCCGAGCCGGGCGTGATCGGTGGGATTCCGGCCGGTGGTCTCAATTTTGGTGCGGCCACCAATACCGAAGCAGTGATCGATCAGCCAAATCAATTTGATTTTTATGACGGTGGTGGCCTGGATATGGCGTTTTTAGGCCTGGCCCAGGCCGACAAAGCCGGCAATCTGAATGTCAGCAAATTTGGCCCCAAATTGGCCGGGGCCGGGGGATTTATTAATATCAGCCAGAACGCAAAAAAGGTCATCTTCTTAGGGACATTTACCGCTGCCGGTTTGAAGATTGCCATTGAAAACGATGCGCTTAAGGTCGTTCAGGAAGGTAAAGTTCAAAAATTTATTGATCAGGTGGAGCATGTCACCTTCAGCGGCCGGTACGCGCTTGAAAAAAAACAGCCCGTGCTTTACATCACTGAGCGTTGTGTATTTGCGTTGACTGCTGACGGTATGGCACTGGTTGAAATCGCCCCCGGGGTTGATCTGGAAAAAGACATCCTCGCCCAGATGGAATTTGAGCCGATCATGAAGGGACAACCGCAGCTGATGGATGAACGCATCTTTCGCTCGGTGCCCATGGATCTGAAAGCAGATCTGTTGACCCTAACGTTAGAAGAGCGTCTGACGTACGATCCAGCTGAAAACCTGTTTTTTGTCAATTTCGAAGGTTTTGCGATTCAATCATCACAGGATGTTCAGGCTGTCAAGGGGGCGGTTGAACGCATCGTTGCGCCCTTAGAGAAAAAAGTCTATACCATCGTAAACTATGATAATTTTACGATCATGCCCGATATTGTGGATGAGTACACCGATATGGTCAAACATCTGGTTGATCATTATTACTCGGGTGTGACACGCTATACCACCAGCACCTTTTTACGGATGAAACTCGGCGACGCCCTCCAAAAACGGGATGTAGCCCCTCATATTTACGAAAGCAGCCAGGAGGCCCAGCAGGCATTGAAGAAAACCTAAAGGATATGTGTATCAATTGGACTACAGATGTTCGGTCGGCTATTCGGGTTTGAGCGCAATGTTGTATTTTTTCATTTTTTTATACAAAAGGGTGCGATGAATGCCCAACAACTTGGCTGCCCGGGCCTTATTGTGGTGGGTTTCTTTGAGGGCATATCGAATGGCATCTCTTTCCGCTCGCGCCTGCACCCCTTTGATGTCAATGGCGGTTTGAGTCTGCTCGGGACGCTTTTTATGCACGCGACTGATATAAAACGGCAAGTCGCACAAATGAATACTGTCGCCTTCAAGTGAAGACAGGGTTCTTTCGAGCACGTTTAACAATTCTCTGACGTTTCCAGGCCAGGCATATTTTTTCAGGGCCCCGGCCGCATCTTTATCCAGAAATACTTCTGACAGATTCGCCTCGGATGTCATTTGCTTTAAAAAATGCTGTGCCAGCGGAAGAATATCGCTTTTGCGTTCCCGCAGCGGCGGTATGTGCAACGGTATGACATTCAGCCGATAAAACAGATCCTTGCGAAAGCGTTCATCAGCCAGCATGTCTTCAAGGTTTTGATTGGTGGCCGCAATGACGCGAAAGTCCGAGCGGATGATTTTGGTCCCCCCGACGCGCTCAAACTCCTTTTCTTCGACAACCCGCAGCAGCTTGGGTTGCATCACTAGAGGCAGATCTCCGATTTCATCCAAAAAAACCGTGCCCTGAGTGGCAATTTCAAATTTGCCGGGTTTGCCTTCGGTTTTTGCGCCGGTAAACGCGCCTTTTTCATATCCAAACAACTCGGATTCCAGCAGATCTTTGGGGATGGCCGAGCAGTTGATGCGCACAAAAGGATAAAGTTTGCGAGGGCTGGCATGATGAATGGCCTGGGCAAAGAGTTCCTTACCGGTACCGCTGTCGCCGGTGATCAGCACCGGAAATTGATTGGTTGAGGCTTTCAGTGCTTCCTTTTTGAGTTCCCGTATCACCAGGCTGGTGCCCACGATGCTGTCAAATGTGTAACGGGTCGAACGCAGGTTGATCAGTTCCTCTTCATAGTGTTTGACCTTGGATTCCAACAGGGAAAGCTTATTGGCCAGCTTAGTGACGTCTTTGACATCTTTGAACATCACCTGCCCGAAAACCGCAATGACTTTGCCGTCCCTTTTGATCGGGATGCGCTGCACGACCATATTTTGCCCTTTGATCCGCTGTGTCTGGTTGATCTCGGGCTTTCCGGTTTTGGCCACGATGTGCATGCGTGTATTTTCAACGACCTCGGTACAATGCTTGCCGATCTGCTCTGCGGGATCAAGCCCCAGAAACTGGCCGTACGGTTTATTGAAATGGGTAATAATCCCATCGGCGTCGGTGACCATGATGCCGTTGTAAATGCTTTCAAAAATCAATTTGAAAGCTTCCAATTGCTCTTCAATTGTGATGGGCTCTGCGGGGTCCGACTTTAATTGGAAAGGGATTAAATTTTCTGAAGGGTCACTTTTTTTTTGGCTGGTTTCCATAGCCCTCCCTCTGTATCAATATGGCAACATGTATATGGATTGATACATATTAGCGTATACAGGTATGCGACCCTAATGTCGAGAAAAAAATGAATGCCGATCCTAAAGCGTTACGCCCATTGCCTTTAGGAAAGAGTAAATCGAATCCACAGTTTCTAATAGATACGCACGGCCCATTGGTCTAAAATTTGCAATTTTTAGATAGACCCACCGTTTATGCGAATCTAATCAATCGAATCTGATCTTCTTGTCAGGGAGGAACCCAATGGACATTCGTGAGCCCGATATCAAGCGCGACGAGATATTGATTCTGAATGATGATAATTTTAATACCCACAACGTTTGCATTGTTACGGGTTCGGGAACCGGCATCGGCCGCGCAACGGCCGTCGCCGCCGCTGCCAACAATTTGATGACCGTCGGGCTGGATTTCAACGAAACAGAGGGTAAAAAAACCCAGAAGATGGCCCGCGACATGGGCGGGCAGATGATTTTTGTCAAGACCGATTTGTGCCGGGACAAGGATATCGATCATGCAGTCTCAGAGGCCGCCAAACTCGGCAGCATTAAATTCGTGGCCAATATTGCCGGCATTCAGCACATTGATTCGGTCGATAATTTTCCGATGGAAAAATATGATTACATGCAAAAACTGATGCTGCGCGCACCCTTTTATCTTTCCAAATTGTGCCTGCCGCACATTAGAAAAAGCAATGACGGGGTAGGCGCCATCGGCAATATGGCCTCCGTCCACGCCCATATCAGCACGGTGAACAAGCCGGTTTACAATATCACCAAGTTCGGATTGCGGGCCTTGACCCAGTCGATTGCCGCCGAGGGCGAGGGCAAGATTCGCTCATTTACCGTCAGCACCGGCTTTGTCAAAACCGCATTGACATTAAATCAGATACCCGCCCAGGCCGAACAGCGGGGCATCTCACCCGAGGAGGTGGTGCGGGACGTCATGATGGGTTTTTCACGCATCAAGGAAATGATGGCGCCCATCGAGGTGGCCAACCTGTTTATTTTTGGTTTTTCAAGGTTTGCCAAATATTTGATCGGCGGTGACCTCTTATTCGATGGGGGCATGGTGAGAACATATGCCCAAAAAAAAGCGTGAATGCCTCTTCGGAAGGTGCACTTATTCCAAAGAGGCAATACCCATATTGAATAACCTAAACGACACTTGCATTTTTGAATGACTAAAGCTACAAAAGGGGGGAGGTGATCGTTTCTATTTTATCCTATCCATTTCCACTGACCAACACATCCATAAGTTAAAATCAGATTGAAAGGAGAAATCAAGATGAAAAAATTGAGTATGATCATCATTTGCCTATTTTTATTCGGGGCGGTTTTGGGCTTTTCAACCGGCCCCGCATTTGCCAAGGATAAACCGGTCTTGTTGAAGGTGCCCATCTGTTTTTCCACTTCTTTGCCGGGTCTGGGCTCCACCATCGCATGGGTTGAGGAGCGCATCCAATTGGTCAGCAACGGCACGATCAAAATGAAAGTCTATGAACCGGGTAAGTTGGTGGCGCCTTTTGAAATTCTGGACGCTGTATCCAAAGGCAAGGTCAATGCCGGCTACAGTGTCTCCGGATACTGGGCGGGCAAAATTCCGGCCTCCCCGATCTTTACGGCCATTCCCTTCGGCCCGGAGACCGGTGAATTTCTGGCCTGGCTGTACTACGGCAACGGTATGAAATTATGGCAGGAAATGTACGACACTCACGGCTACAATGTCAAAGTTCTGCTGTGCGGCATCATTGCGCCCGAGACATCGGGCTGGTTTACCAAGCCCATTAACTCGCCGGCTGACATCAAAGGTCTGCGGATGCGCTTTTTTGGTTTGGGCGGCCAGGCCATGCAGAAACTGGGGGCTTCAGTGAGCTTGATTCCGGGTGGCGAAATTTTTCCGGCTCTGGAGAAAAAGGCCATCGATGCCACCGAGTTCTCCATGCCGGCCATTGACAAGAGGCTGGGTTTTTACAAGGTTGCCAAATACAATTACTTCCCCGGCTGGCATCAGCAGGCCACGACCTTCGAATTGCTAATCAACAAGGATGTCTGGAACGGCATGAGCGATTATCAGAAAGCGGTTATGGAAATGATATGCAAGGCCGCCACGGCCGACGCCTTTGCTTACACCGAAGCCATCCAATGGCAGGCCATGAAGGAAAATGCGGAGAAAAACGGTGTTACCAACATGTACTGGTCGGATGAAATGCTGGCGACCTTTAAAAAAGCATGGGAGGATGTTGCCGCCGAGCAATCCGCCAAAGACCCGTTTTTCAAAAAGGTGTGGGATGATTTTTCCACCTTTCGTAAGGATTATGCCCTGTGGCAATCCTACGGTTTTTTACCGCGGCCCGAAGCACCCAAAAAATAATCACCTTTAAACTGGAAAAACCACCTCAAAGGCTGCGGGGAACGACGAACAGTTTCCCGTGCCTTTGAGAAAACCCAACTAAACATAAACCAGTTACTTAAACCCGATTTAAAGCTTTCGCCCAAGAGGGAGATCAACATGAGCGCTGAAACCAAATCGGATGAAGCCCCCAGCAAGTTTTGTGATGCGCTGGATGCATTTATTCGCTCCATCGGGCATGTGGTCATGTGGACCAATGGCATCCTTATTATCGTTATTATTTTACAGGTTGTCTTGCGCTATGGGTTTGGCCACGGTCTGGTTTTATTAGAAGAATTGCAATGGCATCTGTACGCCCTGGGTATCATGTTCGGGGCCTCTTATGCCCAGATGATGAATTCACACATCCGGGTGGATATCATCCACGCCCGGCTTTCCCAAAAATGGAAATACCGCTGGGACCTGTTCGGCACCGTATTTTTGCTGTTGCCCTTTATCATCATCATCTTTCACCAAAGCCTGGACTTTGTCTATGAATCCTGGCGGGTCAACGAACGCTCCGATGCTCCCATGGGGCTTCCCTGGCGTTGGGCAATCAAAGGCGTGATTCCTATCACCTTCGCCTTGCTGGGAGTCGCCACCGTTT
>JAAUXY010007433.1_pt1 | contig 14123 bp, 12 predicted proteins | sample 7278121 | NCBI WGS metagenome assembly JAAUXY01 (sample SAMN14350117, study PRJNA611818) | marine sediment metagenome | isolation source: surface marine sediment (1.8m) | place: French Polynesia: Moorea | collected 2018-08 | reverse complement strand
CGAATGGGCTGGATAAGGTCTATCCTGCGGAACATCACAACCTCGCCCACAGCATTGTCGAACAGGGGGCAATCGTTTCCGAGTTTCCTCTCGGTACAGCTCCAAAGGCTAAACACTTTCCGCGCAGAAATCGTATTATTAGCGGCTTATGCATCGGCACGCTCGTGGTAGAAGCCACTTCTCGAAGCGGTTCTTTAATTACGGCACAATTTGCCGCAGAACAGGGTCGGGTGGTATTTGCAGTTCCTGGCTCTATCTATAACCCGCTAGCCCGGGGATGCCATCAACTCATTCAACAGGGTGCCAAGCTGGCAGAGACCGCTGACGATATACTCGAGGAATTATCTAGGCTGATCGATGTGAACCCCATACCCTCTAGCAAAGAGCAATCAAGGAACAATCTTACAGAACAGGAATTGAATGAAGATTATTACCGATTACTTGAATGCATGGGGTATGATCCCACAAGTATAGATGTAATTGTCGAACTAAGCGGATTGACCGTAGAAGAAGTTTCGTCCATGCTTTTAATATTGGAACTAAAAGGTCACGTTGCCTGCGGCTCCGGAGGCCTATACACTCGCCTTAGCTAAGGAAAACGATGATGAAAGAATCAGTGATTGACGTCCTTATGTATCTGTTTGAAAGCTATATGGACGAAGATAACGACCTGGATCCAGACAGGGAGGAATTAATTTCAAGACTGGTCGAAGCCGGATTCCCTTATGGTGAGATTGAAAAGGCGTTTAACTGGCTGGATGATTTATCCAGTTATCACGAAAAACCTACCCTGGATCTTCCCGCACCTAAAGCAATTCGTCTATATCATCTCAGAGAAACCCAAAAACTTGATCGAGATTGCCGTGGATTTCTTTTATTTCTGGAACAAACTGGGGTACTGACCGCTGCAAGTCGTGAGCTAGTCATCGATCGAATCATGGCGCTTGATACTATGAGCATCGATCTGGATCAGTTAAAATGGATTGTGCTCATGGTACTTTTCAACCTGCCGGGCGAAGAATCCGCCTATCACTGGCTGGAAGATTTAGTGTTTGAGAACACGCCCAGCTATTTACATTAAGCCGAGTATCTATCGTAGGTTATAGTCCTTTCCTTGTTATTTCTAACGAAGTTACACTCAGAGCTTGTCTGGGAAAAAGGGATTGAAACGAAAATTTTCCCAAACGAGGCGCATTTTTCGATCCTTTGAGAGAAAATACATGAATGCCGAAGGGTGTAGACAATCCCATTTGACGAAAATAATCGAAACATGGAGTAGCTTTGTGTCAGGTGCAGCCGGATTCATTTTTTTGCAAACAGGCTCTCAGTATAGGCCGATGGAGTATCTACCTAAAAAGGGTACTTATCAATTTGAGTTGAATAAGTGACTCGACAGACAGCATAGCTCGTTCAATTATTGGGACTAACTCAAATATCGTAAGAAAGCCAGGTATGGTTGAGTGGTTACCAATTTTTTAGTTCATCATCGAAGGTTTAAATATAGTCTTATTGATTGTCCGTAGGTCGTCCTTGATATACTACAGTTTCGCTACGGTCAAGATCTGTTAGATAAGCTCTAAGTGGTATCCAGCGGCCTTCATGCCGCGAATCCGAACAAGGAAGGATTCCACCCGCAAAATGGCTGCTGTTACACTACTCTTATCACTTCCCAAAACCAGTATGAGTAAAAACCTAGTTATAGTAGAGTCTCCCGCTAAGGCCAAAACTTTAAAAAAGTATTTAGGCAGCGGTTTTAAAGTGTTAGCCTCCTATGGCCATGTCAGGGATTTAATACCTAAAGAAGGTGCCGTAGATCCAGATCATTCATTTACTATGAAGTACGAAGCCATAAACAAAAACGAAAAACATGTCGCGGCCATAGGCAAAGCATTGGGACAGGCCGAAGCACTGTACCTGGCAACCGATCCCGACCGGGAAGGAGAGGCAATCTCTTGGCATCTTTATGAATTGCTGAAAGCCAAACGAAAAATCGGCAATAAGCCAGTCTACCGAGTCGTATTTTATGAAATCACCCGACGTGCCGTCATTGAAGCGGTCGCGCATCCTCGTGAACTTTCTATGGATCTAATCAACGCACAACAGGCACGTCGAGCATTGGATTACCTTGTTGGCTTTAATCTTTCCCCTCTTTTGTGGAAAAAGATCAAACAGGGCCTATCGGCCGGACGGGTTCAAAGCCCGGCTTTAAGAATGATCGTAGAACGAGAGCAGGAAATTGATAGTTTCAAAGCTCAAGAATACTGGACGATTGAGGCCGATGCCGCTAAAAATAATCAAGTGTTCATCGCCAAACTCAGCATCTATCAGGGTCGCAAGCTCGAACAATTCGATATCAATAATGAAGCCACGGCTAAGGCCGCTAAACAGATCCTCCTTAAGGCCGCAGCCGGCAAACTGCGTGTATCGAAGGTCGAGAAGAAACAACGTCGCCGTAATCCCGCTGCTCCCTTCACCACCTCCACCTTACAACAAGAGGCAGTGCGTAAACTGGGATTTTCTACGCAGCGCACCATGCGCGTAGCGCAGCAACTCTACGAAGGTATCGATTTAGGTTCAGGGCCTATCGGATTGATCACTTATATGCGCACAGACTCCGTAGCACTCGCATCAGAGGCTGTCGCTGAAATTCGAGCATTTATTACCGCGCATTTCGGCATTGGAAAATTACCCACCAAGCCAAGCATATATAAGACTAAGGCGAAAAACGCCCAAGAGGCTCATGAAGCAATTCGACCGACTTCAGCCATGCGAACTATAGAGGAGATAAAAGCTTACCTGAGTTCTGATCAGATCAAACTATATGACCTTATTTGGAAACGCACGATTGCCTGCCAAATGATCCATGCCACCCTAGACACCGTGGCGGTCGATCTTGCCTGTGGAGACACCCACAGCTTCCGCGCCACCGGATCATCGCTAAGAGAGCCAGGCTTTATAGCGGTCTATCAGGAAGACACCGATGAGCGCAGAAGTGAGGTCGACGAAAGGCGCCTGCCGGTATTCATTGAGGGTGAAACTGTAGATTTACAGGGAATACGTACCGAGCAACATTTCACCGAACCCCCGCCCCGCTACTCTGAAGCAAGCCTGGTCAAAGCGTTGGAAGAATATGGCATCGGCCGCCCATCAACTTATGCCTCCATCATTTCCACACTGCTAGCCAGAGAATATGCAGAACTAGAAAATCGACGCTTTTACCCCACCGATATGGGGCGAATTGTCAACAATTTTCTGACTCAGCACTTTACTCGCTATGTGGACTACGATTTCACTGCTCATTTTGAAGACGAACTGGATGAGATTGCTCGCGGCGAAAAGGATTGGCTGCCGATTATGCAAGAGTTCTGGACACCATTCAAATCACTGATCGATGACAAAGAATCTAGTGTATCGCGCGAAGAGATCGTACAGGCCCGCGAACTAGGCATCGATCCAAACAGTGGCAAACCGGTTACCGTGCGTATGGGACGTTACGGTCCATTCGTGCAAATCGGTACCCGCGATGACGCCGATAAACCCCGCTTCGCCGGATTAAGACCGGGACAGAAAATGGATACGATTACAATTGAGGAGGCCTTGGCACTATTCAAGCTCCCTCGTGTGCTCGGGGAGACGCCCAATGGTGAACCTGTAGAGACCAATATTGGGCGTTTCGGTCCCTATATCAGATATGGTCGAAAGTTTGTCTCTATCAGGGATGGTGACCCCTACACGATTACGCTGGAACAGGCCCTGCAACTGATTAAAGAAAAGGAAACGGCGGATGCCAATCGAGTGATCCAGCAGTTTAAAGACAGTAACATCCAGGTTTTAAAAGGGCGCTACGGGCCTTATGTAACTAATGGGAACAAGAATGCCAGGATTCCTCAAGGTGTTGATCCTGCAACACTGACTCAAGAACAGTGCGAGCAATTAATCGTCGAGTCTTCGACCAAGAAATCACGCCGACGCACAACAACAAAGAAAAAGCGCAATGCTCGTAGCTAGTTTCACGAATGCCTTGAATTATCCGCTCGACTCTATATTTGCTATTCAAGCGAGCTGAAGCTGATGAATTCGGATCAAATAATTCAAGCTGCTGAGGTAGTTCGTTCAGGAGGTTTGGTAGCCTATCCCACAGAGGCCGTCTTCGGGTTGGGTTGTGATCCTTTGAACGAAACGGCACTGGGGCGTCTGTTGAAATTAAAAGAACGGCCTATCTACAAAGGCTTGATCCTGATCGCAGCGGACTTTGCACAGTTAGAAGGTTATTTTGCAACCATGAAGCCTCACGTTTGCCAGCGATTATTTGATAGCTGGCCCGGACCGGTGACTTGGCTAGTCCCTGCTCGTCACGACGTCTCCCAGCTACTAAGAGGTAATCATACCACGATCGCAGTAAGGGTGACCGCGCACACCACCGCTGCGGCACTTTGCCGACAGGCCGAAACAGCCATTGTTTCTACCAGCGCTAATCTTTCAGGGCAACCACCGGCCCGCACCGTTGATCAGGTTAAATTGTACTTTGGGAGTAAGATCGATTTTGTACTGGACGGACCACTCGGTCGAAGCCATGCGCCCAGCGAAATCCGCGATGCGATTTCAGGTAAAATTATCCGATCTGGCTCATCACCTTAGAAAACGAGCAGTCTAATGGATATACCTCGCTCTGACCTCGTAAACCAATATCTGTTGAACCTTCAGGATAGAATCTCCAGCGCTATAGAAGCTGAGGAAGAGGAGGGGCAATTTCACGAAGATACTTGGCAACGCACTCAGGGCGGAGGCGGCCGCACGCGGATTCTTCGTAACGGCAAGGTTTTCGAACAGGCCGGCATCAATTATTCACACGTTTTCGGTAATCAGTTACCCTCATCTGCGACGGTTAACCGCCGGGAACTTACCGGCCGAGATTTTGAGGCGATGGGGGTCTCCCTAGTCATCCATCCTCAAAACCCCTATGTTCCCACTTCGCACGCCAATGTGCGTTATTTCGTCGCAAGCAAACCAGGTAAAGACCCGATTTGGTGGTTTGGCGGCGGCTTTGATTTGACACCGTACTATGGGTTTGAAGAGGATGTCATTCATTGGCATAAGACCGCAAAACGCGCATGCGAGCCCTTTGGTGAAGATGTCTACCCACGTTTTAAAGCGTGGTGCGATGAATACTTTTATCTAAAACACCGGCAGGAACCTCGTGGAATCGGTGGGTTATTCTTTGATGATCTAAATGAGTGGGGTTTTGAAAGGTGTTTCGGCTTTATTCAAAGTATCGGCAACCATTACATACAGGCCTACCTGCCCATCGTACAACGCCGCAAAGGGCTGATATTCGGCGACACTGAGCGTAATTTTCAGCTTTATCGTCGTGGTCGCTATGTTGAATTTAACCTGATTTACGATCGCGGAACCTTGTTTGGGCTGCAGTCAGGCGGACGAACTGAGTCCATCCTTATGTCTTTGCCCCCTATGGTTAGGTGGGAATATAACTGGAAACCGGAGGCAGGAAGTCAGGAGGAACGCCTATACTGCGAATTTTTGCGGCCCAAGGATTGGATTTGAGGTTTCGGGGAACAACGGGCAAGGGGCAAAACAAGAGTCTAGATGTATATGTAAGTTAGCTTGGTTTTCGGTGGCTAATCGCTGATTACGCAAGTAGCGTTGCACCACAGTCAGTACGGTGGTGCAACGTGGTCTGGGTGAGTAACTATTTACTTCCCCCACACTTGCCCTCACCGCATTTGCCTTCACTTTCCGACTTAACTCCACCACCGCATTTGCCTTCGCCGCATTTGCCTTCCCCCCCTTTTGCTTTTTTACCCTCTCCGCTTGGCCCTTCACCCTCCGCTGTGACCTCACTGCTTGTGCCTTCGCTCATCTTTTCCCCTTTCTCAACACGGGATCCGGCAACCATGTAGCCACTGGACAGCTCGGTCATGCCAAACGGATTCTCATCGGCATTAGCCGCTGGGATGCTCATCAAAGAAGCGGCCATAGCGGTGCCGATGGCGGCAGCGAGGGGTTTCATGGTGATTTTTTTTCGCATTTTGATTCCTCCATATCATAAATTTGATCAAATGACGATGTATCACAATCGGTTATACGTTGGGATAATCTGGATGGATGCAAACTCAGTCAAAAACTTTTAGCAGTGCATATCCAAAACTCTCAGTACCCCCATCAAAACCAACCTTTCCATGACGATCTCCTCGCAGGGTGTCTCACACATTACGGTTATTCGATATTCTTGAGTAAAGTTATATCATAGTAAGTAAGCGGCCCGGGAAGGCTAAGTAGTTACATCAAATCTAACAGTGGCTACTCAGCTATTGCCAGAATGCGAGGTATAGCGGTTGCTTTACAAGACCGCCAGCGTCTAAGGGTAATGCGGATAGAAAGAAATGTCCGGTGGACATTTCTCCCGCCCGAACGAGTTCGCCGTGGAGGGCGAACCCTGGACTGTCGAGCATAGCAAGGATAGCGCAGCGTCGAAAGGCCTCTGTCGAGCGTACAGGCGTGAGGCTGAATAAGCGAAAGTACCAGTGGCGCTTTTCTCGACCGAACGAGTTCGCCATGAGTGAGCCGGATAAAGCAGATAGTCCAGTGGATTATCTTCCCGGCGAATTGGCTGGCTACAAAGGGTCAGCCCTTGGCCTTCAAACGATGCCGGATGGCCTCGCGCAGAAGGGTGAGCCCTGGACCTGATAGCGAAACAGGACCGTGAAGCGTTGCAGGTATTTACAACGCGTCTTGTGTAGCATCCGCCATACTCGGCTAAGTAGTTACGTATAATGTGTTATGAGAGCTATCGGTATGTTGAAATTCATCGGTGATTTTCCCAACACTCGCATGCGTCGCATGCGAATGGATGGCTTTTCTAGGCGGCTTCTACGTGAAACCAGGCTATCCTCGGATGATCTGATTTACCCCATATTTATCTGCGACGCAGGAGAAAACCGTGGGGCCATCGCTTCTATGCCGGGAATCGAACGGTTGACAATAGAGGATTTAATTCAGGAAGCACAGACTCTTCTAAACCTCGGTATCCCTGCAATTGCCCTGTTTCCCGTTACACAGACTGAGCGAAAATCGGAAGACGCCCGCGAAGCGTACAATCCAGAGGGTTTGGTACAAATGGCAGTACGCAGTTTAAAAGCCACGTGCCCGGAACTAGGAATAATTACCGACGTGGCGCTGGATCCGTTTACTAGCCACGGTCAAGATGGGTTGCTTGACGAATCAGGATATGTGGTCAATGACCCGACGGTTGAGGTGCTTGTCCAGCAGGCTCTGTCTCACGCTGAGGCTGGCGCCGATGTCGTAGCTCCCTCCGACATGATGGACGGCCGAATCGGCGTAATTCGCAACGCCCTCGAAAAAGCCGACTATCCCAATACTCGGATCCTCGCCTATTCGGCGAAATACGCCTCTAGCTTTTACGGACCATTTCGTGAGGCCATCGGATCTGCTGCCAATCTGGGAGGCGGAAACAAGCACAGTTATCAGATGGATCCGGCGAATTCTGACGAGGCATTACATGAAGTTGCGTTGGACTTGCGTGAAGGCGCCGATATGGTCATGATCAAACCCGGTCTACCGTATCTTGATATCGTGCGACGCATCAAGGACGAGTTTAAAGCACCGACCTTGGTCTATCAGGTCAGCGGGGAATATGCTATGCTGAAAGCCGCGGCTCAAGAGGGCTGGTTAGATGAACGCGCCTGTGTGCTTGAAGCACTCACTGCCATTAAACGCGCCGGTGCAGACGGTATCCTTACCTACTTTGCAAAACAAGTAGCAGCTTGGCTGGCTGAATAATGTCGAATCTCAATCAATGTTCGGCGCCTTTCCCCTATACTAGAGTACTGTAAATTAATCCCTGAGCATGGACCGTTATGCTATCATCGGTAACCCTGTTGCCCACAGTTTATCTCCACGTATCCATGCGTTATTCGCAACACAAACTCGACAAACTCTTAGCTACGAAGCGCTACTCGCCCCTATAGACAACTTTGCGAGGACCGTAAATGAATTTCGAGCCCGTGGAGGCAAGGGACTTAATGTAACCTTACCATTCAAGCTGGAAGCCTGGGCGTTTGTACACCAACGCAGTGCAAAGGCCGAGCGAGCGGGTGCCGTCAACACTCTATTGTTTCGAGCGGATAACACAATTTTCGGTGACAATACTGACGGGGTAGGTCTATTGCGCGATTTGAGACAGAACCACGGCGTAGTAATCAAAACTCGTAATGTGTTGATTCTAGGGGCAGGCGGTGCCGTGAGGGGAATTTTAGAACCCTTGCTAACTGCTGGTCCGGGACGCGTCGTCATCGCTAATCGTACGGTGAGCCGTGCCGTTGAACTATGTCATACGTTCCAAGATTTGGGTAGAATTGAAGCCTGCGGATTCGATGAGCTGGGGGGTGAGAAATTCGAACTCATCATCAATGGGACTTCGACAGGAGTCAGCGGGCATATTCCTCCAATACCAGATAATCTGTTAGGTCCTGACGGCTGTTGTTACGATATGTTCTATGCTAATGCACCGACCGCATTTGTGCGCTGGGGTCAGCTTCATGGTGCGCAGAAGGCTTTAGATGGCCTTGGAATGCTGGTCGAACAAGCCGCCGAGTCGTTTTTTCTTTGGCGCAGTATACTACCTGAGACCCAACCGGTCATCGATACCCTCAGCGGTTCCAAGTAGGCGATAAGTTGCAGTCTCATCAGTGGTCTTTCTGGGTAAATTTAGAACCCGCTGAAGAATCTTTATCGCTGTTCTAAATGAGTCCATACTTTCCTGCTTACTTCTCTTGTGTGCTGATGAGTCATTTTAGAAACTTTTTTTAGAAACTTTTTAAAACCCTTTAGCTGGCACGATACGGCGTTATAAATCGGTTCTAAATGCTCATTTACTCTCTGTAAACTGCGCGTTCTCATCGATTGATGCCTTGTCTCGCACTCGCCTGAGGGGTTTTAACCCAGCTTCTAAAAATAATCGAAACATGGGCCTCGTTTTTGAACAGTATCGCTTCGATCCCTTTTTATCAGATTAGCCTTAGATCGAATTCTGTCGATGGCGATTTTTTAATCTTACGTAGTGCGCTGCTGAATATTCCAGATAGGCAAGTTCCCTATCCGTTAGCACCCTTACACGTTTCACGGGCCGACCAGTCCAGAGGCAGCCACCTTCCAGCTCCTTCCCAGGTGTGACCAAACTTCCTGCTCCAAGCATCGCCTTCTGACGAATGACGGCTCCATCCAATATCACCGATCCGATCCCCACTAGGCAGAAATCCTCGAGAGTACAGGCGTGCAGCACGACATTGTGCCCAACCGTCACACCTTCACCGACGATCAACGGCAATCCCCCAGGGCGGAATTCGCTATCATGGGTGACGTGAAGCACCGAACCATCCTGTATATTGGTACATGCCCCAATCTCAATACGGTGAATATCACCTCTTACAACACTCATCGGCCATATAGAGCAATCGTCGCCGATACTTACATCGCCAATAACTAAGGCCGTTTCGTCGATAAAAGCATTGGGGTGAATGGTGGGATTAGTGCCACCAAAGGCGCGTATAGTCATTGTGATTTATCAAATTAGTTAACAAATACGATAGTGGACTTTGGTCATTTTTGCTTGCATCGAATATTTATTCTATTTAACTCTTTGATTTTATTCAAAGTGAGTTTTCTCAGGCTAAATCGTTAGTTATTGATTTATTGTGGAATGGCCAAAGTCCAGATGACAGTAGTCAACGAAATAATAAACTAAGTGATTATTAAGATGAAGAATATTTTCAATATGCGAATTACTAACAGAAGTGGGCACACTAAGGTGGTTTGAAGGGTGTAGTTAACCTATCCGTAGCGACCCTCGATGAAGTACTCCAAAGATGATCAGCATAACATTGAGATACTAACACCATCATATCTAAGCTTTGGCTGGTATGATTTTTATTCAACATTGTCGACATTAGAATGCGTGTGTATTGTGTTTATAATTAATGGGGTTAAACTTGCTCTAAAACATTCAAGGCATACTTGACAAAGGAGTTAAGCTAAGTGTTAAAGATTAACAACTCTAAAATCGGAATCATCGGTCTAGGTTATGTCGGTCTACCCTTGGCAGTGGAGTTTGGCAAACGGTATCCGACGATAGGATTTGATATCAAGACAGATCGGATCGCCGAGCTTCGAGCGGGTATGGACAGCACGCTAGAAGTGACTCCCCAAGAATTGGGAGAAGCGAATTTACTATCATTCAGTAACTCACTGGAAGAGATGAATGACAGCAATGTGTATATTATTACTGTACCCACCCCTATAGACCGCTATAAAAGACCAGATCTCACCGCGCTGCAACACGCCAGCAAAACGGTGGGAAGGATCTTAAGTGTAGGCAATATAGTTATTTTTGAGTCCACCGTCTATCCGGGAGCCACTGAAGAAACCTGTGCTCCATTAATTGAAGCCGAGTCCGGCTTAATATTCAATCGAGATTTCTTCATCGGTTATAGCCCTGAGCGCATTAACCCTGGAGATAAGGATCATCGAGTGACTACGATCAAAAAGGTCGTCTCCGGTTCAACGCCGGAGGCAACTGATTTTGTCGACATACTCTATAAGAGCATTATACCCGCTGGCACTCACAAAACGAGCAGCATTCGGGTCGCGGAAGCCGCCAAGGTCATCGAAAACACACAACGGGACGTCAATATTGCCCTGATCAACGAACTTTCTCTAATCTTCAACCGCCTCGGTATCGATACCCAAGAAGTGCTAGAAGCTGCCGGCTCGAAATGGAACTTTTTACCTTTCCGCCCTGGACTGGTAGGCGGACATTGTATTGGAGTAGATCCCTATTACCTCACCCATAAGGCTCAAGAGATCGGATACAATCCGGAAATGATTCTATCTGGAAGACGAATCAATGACGGCATGGGAAGCGTTGTGGCAGAACAAGTCGTCAAACTGATGACTAAGCGAAAGATTCACGTTGTAGACTCTAGTATCTTAATTATGGGACTCAGCTTTAAAGAAAACTGCCCTGACATTCGCAACACCCGAGTCATCGATCTCATCAAGGAGTTCGAAAGTTTTAATGCTGAAGTAGATGTCTACGATCCCTGGGTAAGCGCGGATGATGTCGCTGCAGAATATGGTATCAACCTTCTGCGTGATTTAACCCCGGAACGATACGATGCCATCATCCTTGCCGTTGCACATGATCAGTTTAAAAAGATGGGCATTAGGAAGGTGCGTGCTTTGGGAAAACCAAAGAGTATTATATTTGACGTAAAATACTTATTTCCAGCGCACGAAGTTGATGCCCGACTCTAGTCCCCCCGGGTATCACTGTATTTTGCCGACTTCAGAGCCGCCCAAATATACCAAGGCAAGACCCAGTGCGTAGGGAATAGCCTTACCCTTGCCAAGCACAACAACACCTTGGTGAATTTGAACCGCTCCCTTCGGGCAAGACGGCAAGCGGCCATCTGCAGTGTTATGCTCGCTTGCATTAGGAATGCGTACGAACTAAGTTGACCAACTGGCGCTAAAAGATTGTTCGCACTCAAGGCGCAACAACAGGCGCATAGTCGGGCTATGTAACTGTTGTCGCTATGCTGAAGACAGGTGACAAAGCAAGTCAGACGGAGAAGTTATTTCGATAGCATTCCTTAGCTAGGGCTAGTCCTGCACTCGCGCGCCTAGCCTATGACCGCTTGTCGTCTTGCTGAATCCGCAAAATAAGATGAAACGGCGTACTAGGACATTCCGAGAAGCACACAACTTATCACCAGATTACGGCCGCATGTCAAGATATGGGGTGTGCTCCGTCAAACGCATTTCCATAATAGATTGTATCATGAGCCTCTCAGGTCATTTCACCGTATCAGAGCGAGCTTTAAGCATCTGAGTAACCCTTCAGTGAGTGGTCACGGCGGAATACTGGGATTGTGATATATAAGAGCTGAATGATCGCGATTCTGGGCACCACCGAGCACTAGGAGGATGGAACGTCGAAGAGTCGTACGGTGGGTCGGTAAAACAGCGTTGAATGGAGTACACAATCTACTTCTTCATAACGCGGTACACTACGAATATTGTTTTCGAAATCGAAAAGTTAGGATTAAACAAATAGCTCCCGTCGTCCTCGCGCTTCTACTTCTCAACGATTAAAAAAACCTAGAGTGTCGATTACCTAGCTATCGAGGGTGGCTATGATTCGTCTTCTTTACCAAAACATACGTCTACCCTTTCTTCTACTCGGCCTTACAGAAATAATGGCCTTCGCCACCTCTGTTTACGTTGGAACAAACCTCCGTCTAAATCAAGAACTTGGGATGGGTATCAGCATCTCTAATGAATTGGATCCATTTCTTCTCCGCACACTTATTTTTGCAGTCATCATGGTGATTAGTATGATGGCCATGGGGCTATACACACCCGACCATGTGCGATTACGCGCAGAAGGAATACTCCTTCGGATCGCAGCAGCTTATCTTATCGGTACCGTAATACTCTCGTTGATCTTTTATATCATTCCTGAACTCCATGTAGGCAGAGGAATCTTTATGATATCAACGATCGTATCGTTGGGGCTTGTTGTCAGCTTACGCTTTGTGTTCCTACAGACGATCGATCGTGATCGGCTAAAACGGCGAGTGCTAGTCTATGGAAGTGGTGCAAGGGCTCAGCGCATCGCGCAGTATTTACAGAGCGCTGAACAAAAGCCGGGACTCAAGGTTTTGGGCTTCGTGCACGTTGAAGGAGACCGCGATATCCTAGATCCCGCTTTGATACGGTACCCTAAAAGCTCTCTTGTGGATTTCGCAAAAAAACGACGGGTGGATGAGATCGTCGTCGCGGTGGACGATCGTCGAATCAGTTTTCCAATCGACGATCTACTTGAATGTCGAATGAAGGGAATAGACGTAAGAGACTTACCTACGTTCCTTGAACGTGAAACGGGTAAAATCAGTTTAGAGCTAATTACTCCCAGCTGGTTGATTTTTTCCGACGGCTTTAGACACAGCTCCCTGTCGGTTTATATCAAAACGACTTTTGACCTGTTCTTAAGCTCGGTTCTATTCCTTCTCACTTTACCAGTGATGATACTCACGGCGATCGCCATCAAACTCGAAGGTGGCTGGAAGGGCCGTGTCTTATACCGACAGGTACGCGTTGGCCAGGCAGAGAGGCACTTTGAGATCTATAAATTCCGGAGCATGGTTGAGAATGCGGAATCGGATGGACAAGCCCAATGGGCCGCGGTAAACGATCCTCGCGTTACACGAGTGGGAGCGATCATACGCAAATTTCGCATTGATGAACTTCCACAAATCCTAAACGTACTACGTGGCGAAATGAGTTTCGTTGGTCCACGACCTGAAAGGCCGGAGTTCATCGAGGCATTAAGGAAAAAATTTCCCTACTACTCAGAACGGCATCATGTCAAACCCGGCATAACTGGTTGGGCACAATTGAAGTATCCATATGGAGATACAGACAGGGATGCCATGGAAAAACTCAAGTATGATTTATATTACGCCAAGCATTACAGTTTGTTGTTCGATTTATTGATATTGATTCTAACCGTTGAGGTCATCTTGTTTCGAAAGGGTGCCAGGTAGTACCGCCACATCGTTACAAAATCTGGTTTTCTAAGGTTATCTCAGTTCAATAACTATGTCGCTTGTGGCAGGGACAAACTTAGATATTAACACAAAGCCATCTTAGAATTGCATTAGCAAAAAATGAATTTTTATCCATAAAATGGCTACAAGAATGGGTTTACTAATTGGTAAGAAATTAATATAACGCAAACTTTTAATAATGAGTACGTAACAACCAATTACTAATTTATAAAAAATTAGGATTAGAATTTGTAAATACATTATTATCTAGAGGTTCAACAAAGAGAAGATTCATCCCCTTCTCTGTAATATGACCTACATAGACGGGTAAACGAAAAACTCTAGGGCCTAAATTGTTTGCCAGTTCAAACTCGACTTCCAAATAAGTATTTTTTGTGAAATTTAACGGATCTGTACTAACGAAAATACCGTCAGGCCCAATGTTTTTAGATCTTCGCACGGCGTAGGGAAAACTAT
>JAAUXY010003285.1_pt1 | contig 14125 bp, 8 predicted proteins | sample 7278121 | NCBI WGS metagenome assembly JAAUXY01 (sample SAMN14350117, study PRJNA611818) | marine sediment metagenome | isolation source: surface marine sediment (1.8m) | place: French Polynesia: Moorea | collected 2018-08 | reverse complement strand
CGAGACTCCCCGTCAGCCCGGGGCAGCACCCATTCTACGCCCCTGCCATCCGCGCTGAAACCAGCTGCCATCTAGCGTGCCATTGGGCGTGAAACGGCACAGCCGGGAGCCATCACTCATGTTGGCGCTCGGCGATGACTGTTAGAGGACGATACTGGACTACAAGCCGAAGAGCAAAGAGTCGGCTAAAGCGTATACAGGTCGCGGGGGCCGAGACGCCGTCAAAGAGCTCTGGCGGGCATGTCGCACACGCTATGGGATCGTCGCTAAGCCCTCCAGAGATGCCGCCGACGGCGAGCTTGACGCCTTGGTATGTGCTAGAGTCGGTTTGCTGTACCATCGGGCTCCTCGGGAGTTGGAACGACTGACTCAAGATGGGAGAAACTCGTTTGGCCGAGGACCCTTCTATGTTGCGAGGAATACTTGAGTACCAACCGTCGAACAAGAGCCTTGAGGCGGACGGCTCCGCCGCCGCTTAGTCTTGACAGTTCGTCGTCTTATTTTCAATCAAAATAGTACATCCAGGAACCGGAAGGGTTTACCCTGGAGTTCTACCAATTTGGCGAATAGAGCTATTCTGGTGAATTGCCGATGAACCGCGATAAAGTCTTCATTTGCTACAGTCGCCGCGACAAGAGATGGCTGGTCCGTCTTCAGAAGATGCTCAAGCCACTGGTCCGCAAGGGTACGCTATCACTGTGGGCCGATACCGAGATCAAGGCTGGGGCCAACTGGAAGATGGAGATCAAGAGCGCCCTGGCCTCCGCGCGTGTCGCGGTGCTGCTGGTGAGTGCCGATTTTCTCGATTCGGATTTTATAGTCGAAGAAGAGTTGCCTCCGCTGTTCCGTGCCGCGGACGAAGAAGGAGTAACGATCTTGTGGGTCTACCTGAGCCCTTGTCACTACGGAGAAACACCGATCGCCGAATACCAGGCCACCCATAGTTTGGCACAATCGCTCTTAGAGCTAAGCTTCCCTAAGCAACAACGAGCGCTTCTCGAGATCAGCAGTCAGATCAAGGAGGCATTTGACAGGCCAATACACGAGACGGCGAGGGGGCAGCATGAGGCACAATCATCTCGCTGAGTGCGCCCTGGGAGCGTTGGCGTCGCATCTGTAAGATGCGGAGCCCTCCAGACTACGCATCGAAGCCGGCAAGATGCCGCCGCTCCCAGCGCCCGGGGCGATGTTGAGGTGCTGCGCTGATCCGACCAGCCGCGGTGGATACGATGGCCGCAGACCATCTGGACAGGATCTCTGCTAGACTTCCGTCGCTTCACTGACAACTGTCTGAATCGACCGCTGACGCCGACCGTGGAATCGCGCGGCATCCGTGCCGCTGCGAGTGATGTCCGCGGGATCAGTGCCTGGAGGTAGCCGCCATGAAGACCGTGCTCCGACTCGTCGCCGCCCTCATCTGTTGCACCTGCGTGCTCAACGCCGAGGCAAGGCCCGATCGCTCGGCGATCGTGTCGCTCTCCTCGACGACTCTCGACGTCCGCGAGCCGGAACGGGGAATCCCCGATTCGCTGCGGGCGGTGGCCGGTGACGCCGGTTCCGAAGATCTGTTGCTGATCAAGTTTCCCGGGCCGGTGAGCGCCGAGCAGATCCGCGAGCTCGAGCGGCGGGTGGAGCGAATCTATACCTACCTGCCCCACGACGCTTTCCTGGTCAAACTGGCGGCGGCCGAGCAGCATAGAGCCACCGAGCCGGCGCTCGGCGCCAGCTGGGTAGGGCTCTATCATCCGGCCTACAAGATCGCCCCGGCGGTGGCGGCGGCCGGCGGAGCGAGCGACAAGCTCGCCGACGGGCCGCAGATCGTTATGGTGCACCTCTTCCCCGACGCCGGGCTCGAAGCCACCCGCGGCAAGATCGAGCGCCTGCTGCCCGGCAAGATCGTCGGCTCAGGGCAAGGCCGGCGCTTCTCCCGCGTCCGCTTGCTGCTGGACCGGGCGGAGATCGCAGCGGCCCGCGATCCCCTGGCGCGAATGCCGGAGGTGTTTTGGATCGGCGTCGAGGCGCGCCGGGCGTTGCACAACGACACCACCGTTTGGGTCGCCCAATCGGGGACCACCGGCGGCCAGCAGACGCCGATTCACGATCAAGGGCTGCTCGGCCAGGGTCAGATCGTCGGCGTGCTCGACACCGGCATCGATCCGGACATGTGCTACTTCCGCGACGCGGCCCTGGGGCTACCGCCGGTCAACGCCTGCGACGGCGGCACGGTGGTCGACACCAACCAGCGCAAGGTGATCGCCGTCGATTTCCTGTGGTCGAGCGAGTGTTCCGGCGGCATCAGCAGCAGCGAGTGGGACAACCACGATCACGGCACCCATGTCGCCGGCACGGTGGCCGGCGACGACTTCGCCAATCCGCTCACCCACGACGCCGGCGACGGTATGGCGCCGGGGGCCAAGCTGGTGATCCAGGACTGTGGCTTCCAGACTAACAACTGCGCCGACTGTCCGGGCATCGGCTGCCCGGTGGTCGACCTGAATCCGGTCTTCCAGCAGCCCTACGACCAGGGGGCGCGGATCCACACCAACTCCTGGGGCGATGATGAGAACAATCCTGTCGGCGGCCTGTACTCCGCCGGCTCGGAGGACGCCGACGAGTTCATGTGGGATCACAAGGACTTCCTGCTGCTGTTCTCCGCTGGCAACTCGGGGCCGGGCTCGCAGACCGTGGGCAGCCCGTCGACGGGCAAGAACGTGGTGTCGGTCGGCGCCACCCTGCGCGGCGGAAGCGCCGAATCGATGGCGTCGTTCTCGAGCTGCGGCCCGACCGTCGACGGCCGCGTCAAGCCCGACATCACGATGCCCGGCTCGGGCATCATCTCCGCTAACTCCGACAACAATACCGGCACCAACAACTGCGGCACGCGATCGATGAGCGGCACCTCGATGGCGTCGCCGGGGGCCGCCGGGGCCGCCGCCCTGGTGCGCCAGTACTACACCGAAGGCTGGTATCCGTCGGGGGCTGCCAATGCGCCTGACGCCTTCACCCCGTCGGGTGCGCTGCTCAAGGCGACTCTGATCAACTCCGGCCACGACATGACCGGCGCCGCGGCGATTCCGTCCAACTGCCAGGGGTGGGGTCGGGTGCTGCTCGACGACAGCCTGCATTTCTCAGGCGAGTCGCGCTCGCTCTTCATCGAAGACGACGGCACCGGCTTCGCCCAGGGCTCGAGCGGCGAGGACCGGGTCTTCCAGCTCAACGTCGAAAGCGGAGAGCCGCTCAAGGTGACCTTGACCTGGACCGACTTCCCGGCGACGCCGGCGGCCAACCCGACGCTGGTCAACGACCTCGATCTGATCGTCAGCGGCCCCGGCGGCACCTACCTCGGCAACGTCTTCTCGTCCGGTGAGTCGACCACCGGTGGCAGCGCCGATCGCCTCGACACCGTCGAGCAGGTGCTGTTGGCCAATCCGCCGGCGGGTGCCTACACCGTGACCGTGCGCTCATTCACCGTGCCCGGCGGCCCCCAGCCGTTCGCCCTGGTGGCGACCGGCGATTTCGCGCAGGCCTGCAGCGTCGACGCCGACTGCGACGACGGCGCGTTCTGTAACGGCACGGAGACCTGCGACACCGGCAGCGGTTCGTGCGTCGCCGGCACGCCGCCATGCACCGGCTCTCAGCAGTGTGACGAGGCGGCCGACCAATGCATCGACATCGTCTGCCTGCATGACGTCGACTTCGAGTCCGGCGCCGGCGGCTGGACCCAGGGCGCCGACACCTGCACCACTGGCGCGTTCATCGTCGGCACCCCTGACGCCACCGCCTGGCAGGTCGGCGGCGGCAACCCGGGGCAGGCCTTCTTTACCCAGAACAACGCCGGCGGTCTCGGCACCGACGACGTCGACGGCGGCACCTGCGAGGCGCTGTCGCCGGTGATCGACGCCAGCGGCCAGTCCGAGGTCACGGTGTCGCTCGACTACTACCACGGTCAACGCGACGCCGGCGACGACGCGTCGGACGGCTTCACCATCGAGGTGCTCGACGGCGGTTCGGTGGTCGACACCCTGGTCTCGGTCGGCGACGTCACGAACAATGCCGCCTGGGCGTCTGTCTCGACCGCGCTGAGCAATCCAGGCTCGCTGCAACTGCGGGTGCGGGCGACCGACGCCGCCGGCGCCGGCGATATCGTCGAGGGCGGCATCGACAACGTCCGGGTCTGCTTCGAAGCCTCCGGCGGCTGCTCGAGCGACACCGACTGCAACGACGGCCTGTTCTGCAACGGCACGGAGACCTGCGACCTCGGCACCGGAACCTGTCAGGCGGGCAGCGCGCCGGACTGCGGCGACGGCGTCTCCTGCACGGTCGACGCCTGCAACGAGGCGACCGATGTCTGTGACAACACCCCCGACGACGGCGCCTGCGACAACGGCCTGTTCTGCGACGGTGCCGAGACTTGCAGCGCGACCCTGGGCTGCCAAGCGGGTTCCGACCCGTGCTCCGGTGGCGCCTGCGACGAGGCCGGCGACGTCTGCCTGGAGTGCTCGGTCGATGCCGACTGCGACGACGGCCTGTTCTGCAACGGTGCGGAGACCTGCGTCGGCGGTGCCTGCCAGGCGGGCTCTGACCCGTGCTCCGGTGGCGCCTGCGACGAGGGCGGTGACGTCTGCTTGCCCGGCGGCGCCTGCTCTCACAGCGCCGACTTCGAGTCCGGCGCCGGCGGCTGGACCCAGGGCGCCGACACCTGCACCACCGGCGCGTTCATCGTCGGCACCCCCGACGCCACCACCTGGCAGGTCGGCGGCGGCAATCCGGGGCAGGCCTTCTTCACCCAGCCTAATCCCGGCGGCATCGGCAGCGACGATGTCGACGGCGGCACTTGCGAGGCCTTGTCGCCAATCGTCGACTGCGCCGGGCAGTCGGCGGCCGAGGTGACCCTCGACTACTTCCACGGCCAGCGCGACGCCGGTGACGACGCCGGCGACGGCTTTACCATCGAGGTGCTGAACGACGGCGCGGTGGCCGCCACGATCGTCGCCGTCGGCGACGTCACCAACAATCCGGCTTGGACCCCTGTCTCGACCGTGGTCAACAATCCGGGGGCCATCCAGGTGCGGGTGCGGGCGACCGACGCCGCTGGCGGTGGCGACATCGTCGAGGGCGGCATCGACAACGTCCAGGTCTCCGCCGCCACACCGCCGTCGTGCACCTACGACGAGGGCTTCGAGTCGGGCATGGCCGGCTGGACCAACGGCGCCTCGACCTGCACTACCGGCGCCTATGTGCAGGGCGATCCGACCAACCCGGGGGGCGGCCAACAGATCGTCGGTTCCCACACCGGTTCCGGGTCGCTGTTCACCGCGGTGAACACCGGCGCCGGCACCGCCGACGTCGACGGCGGCAACTGCGTCCTCGACTCGCCGGCCCTGGCCTCGCCGGCGGCCGCCGCCTCTACCCTCTCGGTGTGGTACTGGCATGGCCAGCGCGACAACGCCGACGACCCGAACGGCGGCGCACCCAACGGTGACTTCTTCATCCTCGAAGTCTCGACCGACGGGGGTGCCAACTGGACGACGATGGCGTCGAACGGCGACGCGCCGCAGGCCGCGGCATGGACCGAGGCGACCGCTGCCATTCCGGCCGGCTCCGACGTCCGCGTCCGGGTCCAGTGCTCGGACGGCTCGTCCGCGGGCGACCTGGTCGAGTGCGGCATCGACGACGTGTCGATCTGTAACTGAGGAAAGCTCCGACGGTCGTCTGAGGAACTCCACGGCATGTGGAATACCTCCGACGATCGTCAGAAGAATTCCACGGCGGGTCGAAGAGGCTCCTCCTGGAGTCTGTAGATCACCTACTACACTCCCAGCCTCCCAAACCTCTGCCGAGCGACTTCCTGGAAGTGCTTGACCTGCGCGACGCTCCCGTCTGTTGCAAGAGGATTTTGACTTGGCGTGTTGAGAGAGCTAAGATTAAAAGGTAATTCTGTGGGAATAGTTACGCTTCAGCTTTGTTGAGCCAGCCATCTTTTGAAAGGCCGGTTGCAAGAAATAATTTCTGCGCAAAAAAGGAGTGGCGCAATGGAAAGGCACGCTGCAGGTCCTCGCTCCGGTCGTCGTCCCCTGATCGCCCCCCTCTGGCTCATTCTCGCCTATGCTCTGCTGGTCGCCTGTCCGGCGACAGAGGAGCCGCCGGCTGAAGAGGAACCCACCACTCTCGGAGACTGCCCGATTTACGAGCCGCTCGAACAGCCCCCGACGCTGAGCGCCATCGGTGACGGTGAGACCCTGAGCTCGAGCCTGGTGGTCCGAATGATCGAGCATACCGACGTGCCGGTGGTCACGGCCGTGGACAACAATCAAGCCACCGATTGCGAGCTGCGGGACATGGAGCTGCGGACCTACGGCTATCCCGGCACCTCGGGGGAGCTCGACTTCATCACCCCCGGGCCAACTCTGCGGGTCAACAAGACCTACCTGCAGGATACCGCCCAAGAGCCGGATCCGGGGACCAATCCGGTCACCCGGAAAGGTAGCCAGCTGGTCCTCGAGCTGATCAACGAGCTGCCCAATAATTCTTTCCCGGCTCACGATTGCGAGCCCGCCTCGTACCAGGCCTGCGAGGACGATCCCACCACGGAGTGCAAGCTTGAAGACGGGATCTGGACGTGCCCGGACGACCCCGACCAGTCCTGTGTCGAGACCCCGGTGCCCCAGGAGACGCCCAATTGCAATCATGGCGCCGACGTGACCAATCTCCATTTCCACGGCAGTCACTTCTCGCCCCAGCCGCACCAGGACTTCGTGTTGCTCGAGCTCTTCTCCTCCGCCCAGGTCGATCCGCCGCCGCCTGCGCCCAACGGTTTCGACGTGGCGGTGGGCTCCTACAACATCGACGTGCCGCAGGTGCCGTGGAACCAGCCGCCAGGCACCCACTGGTACCATCCTCACAAGCACGGCTCGACCGCCCTGCAGGTAGGTAATGGCATGGCCGGAGCGCTATTGATCGAAGGGCCTTTCGACGATTGGCTCTACGGTTATTACGACGTCGACCCCCGCGATCCGGCCTCGCTCGAGGTTTTCGAGAAGGTTCTGGTCGTGCACCAGGCGAAGCAGACCGTGCCGTTCTACACCAATCCCCTACCCCCCGAGGATCCTCCGTATCCCCTGGTCAACGGCCAGCTGATCCCCAAGGTCAGCATGCGCTACGGCGAAGTTCAGCGCTGGCGCTTCATCGCCGCGACGATGAACGCGGCGGCGCAGCTGGCGATTTCGTTTCCGGATGGTTTTGACGTCAAGCAGATCGCCCAGGACGGGGTCCAGTTCGCGCCGGAAAACTACCAGCGCCAGCCGTTCGACGCGAGCGGCACCTGGAATCTGTCACCGGGCAATCGGATCGATTTTCTGGTCCAGGCGCCGGATGCGCCGGCGTCTGCGGAGGAAACGGCGACGCCCCGCCTCTTTCACGTCAATCAACAGGTGATCGGTCGACTCGGACAGCTCCCTCGGCAGAAGGTGATCAATCGGGCAGGCCGTTTGCGCACGCGACTGGGCGTCCAGGTGTCGTCGGCGATCGCCGACGACCCCTTCGTCGAGCCTCTCTTCGCCATTGAAGTCTCCGGTACCGAGCCGATGGACCTGCCCGCGGAGAGCGACTGGCCGCCGATTCCCTACTACCTGCGTGACATCGACGAATTCGACGGCGAGCGGACGGTCGCCTACAGCATGACCGATCCGGAGACCGGCCGGCAGACCCCGATCGCCGGCCAGCCCAACGGCTTCTGGATCAACGAGACCCAGTTCGACGGCTCGTGCGCCAACATCACCGGAGAGGTCGGCAGCGCCGAGCAGTGGAGGGTCACCAACGACAACGGTCTCAGCCATCCCCACCACATCCACACCAACCCGTTCCAGATCTTGAGCAACGCCGAGACGACCTACGACGCGCCCTATCCCTGGATGGACACCATCGGACTGCCGACGCCAACAGACGATGACCCGCTTCCGTCGGTCGTTTTACGCCAGCGCTACGAAGATTACTCCGGTGCCTTCGTGATCCACTGCCACTTCCTGGGGCATGAGGATCGCGGCATGATGTTGTTGGTACAGACCGTGTGTCCAGGCGAGATCGACTTCGGCACGCCGCTTGGCGACGGGCTACCCGACGATTGTGCGATACCCTCAGAGCTCTATCCTGCGGAATTTAATCCGTTCCCGGCTTGCGCCCCATGAGGATCTCGGGTCGTCTGAAGAACTCCACGGCGTGTGGAAGAGCTCCGACGGCCGTCTGAGGTTCAAGCCGGATCAGACTACCCGAAAGGGTAGCCCAGTTTGCCACCTACCAACGAGGCGGGACTACCCGAGAGGGTATGCCGAGTACTCGGTGGGTGGGTTTAGGTTATAGTCAAGAGGATGGGCTGCTTGCGCGAAGCGGCCCTGGTTACATGTCTAGAGGACGATGTTCGAAGGAGGAAATGGCGATGAAGAAAAACCTTTCATTCGCTACGATGCCGGTCGTTCTGTTCGCCGCACTGTTCTTTGTATTGATCGATGGAGTGGGAGCGGAGGCGCTCGGAGAGGATGAGTATGGCGCGCCTGATGCGGGCGTTGTCCGTGCCCCGGGTGGCTATGGAATGTATCAGATCTGGAGGCAGGGCGGCTCGCTCGTTTACTATAAAGCTCCCGACGGGAATACCTATAGCCTGAATCTCGCTGGCTCAGGCTGCGGCCCGGGCACTTGGTGCTGCACGGCTTCCAATGAGATCTGCTATCACACCGGATTCCTGTTCGGTGACCTGGGCGAGGTTCTTGGTGACGATGCCGCATTGCAGTTCACGCTACAAGGCGCCAATTCAATCTCTTGCACCCTGCTTCACTCCGAAGACGACTATGCGGACGGCGCCTACTATTTCTCGACCGATAGCGGGAACCATTCTTATCCTTACGAAATAACGGATCAGTGGACTTTCACTCTGCGAAAGCGGGATTACAAGGTGTCGCCGGTTGGCTACTGGGCGCGGTTCTTCATCATCTGTTTTGATTGATTCCCGGATTTCGATGCCATGTAGTGTTGTCCTACTGTCAAAAATGACTTATCTTGATTTTGGTTTTTGGTCGCGAACCGGCCTCTGAAACACCTCGGCGCTTTCACCGTGACGCGCCCCGGAGCTCGGTGCCGGTGAAGCCAGACCGAAACCACCCTCCGGGGTGATGTGTCTTTGCCGATCGAGCGTTAACCTATTGCGTCAGGCAGGTGCATGATGCACGGATCAGGTTGCGACATCGCGCGGTGCGTCTTCTTGCTGGCGCTCACCGCCTCGCTCACCGCGGGCGGGGCTGTCGCTCAGGAGAGCATCCTGGCGCTGGAATTTAGCTTTTCCAATCCCGGTGCCCGCAGTATGGGTCTCGGCGGCGCCTTCGTTGCTCTCGCCGACGATGCCACGGCGGCGTTCGCCAACCCCGCCGGTCTGGTCCAGTTGACCCGGCCGGAGGTTTCGGTTGAGGGGCGCGGCTGGAGCTACTCGACTCCCTACACGACGGGGGGCCGGGCGGAGGGCGAACCGAGCGGCTTCGGCATCGACGACTCCGCTGGGCTGCGCTCGGCGGAGTCGGAAGACGAGATCGCGGACCTCTCATTCCTGTCGGTGGTCTATCCGCGAAAGCGTTGGGCGGTCGCTTTTTACCGCCACCAGTTGGCCAGCTTCGAGTTCTCGGGCGCAACCCAGGGGTTGTTCGCCGGTGTCGGCTTCTGCTGTCGACGTTCCGAGGACCAACGTGACGTTTTCGATCTCGACGTGGTGAGCTATGCCGTTTCCGGTGCTTATCGGCTGACTGATGCCTTCAGCCTGGGCCTGAGCCTGGTCTACTTCGAGGGTTCGATGAATTCGGTGTCCGAGGCCTTTCTCCACGACGCACCGACCTTGGAGGCATTCTTCAGCGAGAATTCCTATCTTCCCGAGCGGTTGCTTCTCACCGATCACTTCACCGTCGACGATGGCGGTTGGGGAGGGAGCGCCGGCGCGCTCTGGAGCCTGTCGGACTCCTGGAAGCTCGGAGCTTTCCTGCGCCTCGGCGCCGAGCTCGACATGAACGCCAGAGTCATCACCGGCCCGGCTCTAGAACCCTTCTATGCCACCGGCACGGTGCTCGAGGGCGTTGCTCCATCGATGGTTCTGCCCGACGTCTGGGGCTTGGGCCTGGCGTATCAATCGGCGGACGGGCGTTTCACCCTCGGTCTGGAATGGGATCGAGTGGAGTATTCGGATCTGCTGGATCGTGCTCCCCTGGACTTCGAACGCGAGCTCGATGACGGCGACGAGTTGCGTGCGGGCGCCGAGCTGGTGATCCTGAGGTCGACGCCGATGCTCGCCGCCCGGCTCGGTGTTTGGCTCGATCCGGACCACCGCATCCGCCACACTGGCGATGACGTGTTCACCCGTGCCCTGCGTCAGCCGGGCGATGACGAACTGCACGTCGCGGCCGGCCTCGGCCTGGTGTTCGCGCGTTTCCAGCTCGATCTCGGTGTCGACTTCTCAGAACGCGTCGACACGGTTTCGCTGTCGACCGTCTATCGTTTGTGACCTCGAATCGCAGTCTTTCACCAGCGCCAGCAGCCCGCTGAAGTTCGATGATCATTCCCAGCGGAAGATCTTGGTGGACAGCGCGGTGCAGATCATCAGGTTGAGGACCAGAGCGCCCGCCGCGCCCAGGTGCTGCGACCAGGGCTCGCCGATCCAGATGCCCTGGAGCAGGGAGACGGCATAGGTCACGGGCGAGAGGCGGGCGACTTGCTGCCAGAACTGCGGCAAGGCAGAGATCGGTGCGAAGAGGCCGGAGACCGCGAGCAGGGGATAGAGCAGAAAACCGGCGACCGGCTGGGCGAAGCGTGCGGTGGGCACTGCCGAGGCGATGACGAAGCCGATCGACAGGATGCTGAGGGTGGCGAGCAATAGGGCGGCGACAAAGCTGGGGAGGTGGGTTTCCACCGGCACCGGGTAGAAACGCTTGCCGGCGAGCACCAGCAGGCCGAGAGTGGCCGCGGTTAGTGCGAGCTTGAGAAAGACGTGGGCGCCGAGGATGGTCTCGGGCCGGAGTGGCGTCGCCCGCAGGCGTTTCAAGATGCCGCCTTCGCGGTAGATCGAGATGATGGCGATCAGGGAGGTGGCGGCGGAGAAGGCCATCAGAATACAGGCGAAGATCGGTAAGCCGGTGCGCACGAAGGCCGCGAGGTCTTCAGAATTGGCGATCTCTCCGCCGAGCGAGCGGCCGAGGAGCAGGAAGATGATCAGCGGCACACCGACCGTGGCGAGCAGGCCGAGTGGCTCACGGGCGAAGACTTTGAATTCGATCCAGGTCAGTTTCAAGAAGCCGCGCAGCATCATCGTTCTCCGATCGCTACCCTTTGCCGATCCAGTTTGCCTTCTGGCCGAGGTGAGACCTCCCGCCGCCCGCTGCCAGAGGCTCGCGCTGGCTTTCCGCGCCTTCGAGAGCGTCTCTGGCGCTGTGCCCGATTACGACTCCGAAACCCTCGCTACCTTGATCCGCATCCAGCTGGCGGCGGGAGGTCTCACCTCTACCGATGGCAGTAAAACACCCCATCTGATCAGTCCCGAATTCCGTGGCCGGTGAGCTCGAGGAAGACGTCCTCGAGGTTGGGGAGGATGGTGCGGAAATCGTGGACCGGGATCCGATTCTCGGAAAGGAAGCGGATGACCTCGGTCACGAAGCCCTCGCCGTGGCCGTCCAAGGTGTAGGTCTCCCGATCGTGTTGAACATTCTCCATGCCGGAGATGGCGTCGAAGAGGCCGGCGTCGCCGTTCCAATCGCTCGAGAAGACGACGGTGCGCTGCGGGCAGTGCCGGCGCACCAAGGCCTCCGGCGTATCGATTTCGATCACCCGGCCGTGTTCGACGATCGCGACGCGGTCGCATAGCCGCTCGGCCTCTTCCATCAGGTGTGTGGTCAGGAGCACGGTTCTGCCCTGGTCGCGGATGCCGGTGACCAGCGACCAGATGGCGCGACGAGCCTGCGGGTCGAGGCCGGTGGTGAGCTCGTCGAGGAAGACCAGCTCGGGATCGTTGATCAGCGCCAGTGCGATGAACAGACGCTGTTTCTGGCCTCCCGAAAGGTTCATGAACCAGGCGTCGCGCTTGGCGGCCAGCCCGAGGCGTTCGAGCAACTCGTCGCCGTCGACGGTGCGAGGGTAGAGCCCCGCCCACAGGTCGACGGCTTCCCAGACCTTGATTCGCTTTTGGAGCTGGGCCTGCTGAAGCTGGACGCCGATGCGATTCTGAAGCTCGTAGGGCTGCTTCAGCGGATCGAGGGACAAGATGCTGACCTGGCCGCGATCGGGCCGACGCAGGCCGCAGGCGCATTCCATGGTGGTGGTTTTACCGGCGCCGTTGGGGCCGATCAGGCCGAAGATTTCGCCTTCTTCGACCCTGAATGAAACATCGTCGACCGCGACGGTGCGGCCGTAGGTTTTGCGCAATCCCTCGACGCGGACGACGGTCGGCGACTTCATGCGGGGCATGGACCTGTAACTGAGAACTTTGACGCGCTCAGTCGTTCACCAACGCCAGCAGCCCTTCACGATCGAGGTCGCCGAGGCCCAGCTTCTCGAGGGTGCGCCCGGTCTGATAGAAGTCGACGCCGTAGATCGCGTTGCACATCTCGACCTGGGCCGCCATCAGCGGGCAGTTCACTCCGGCGAGCTCGGCCAGCGACAAGAAGGGCACCAGCCCGGTGGGCACGTCTTCGAGTAGCAACCGGGTGTCGAGCGAGCGCGGCCCCTCGATCGTGGCGTAGGACTCGACCGCCGCCAGGGTATGGTAGAGGTCCCGCTCTTCGATGCCATACGCCACGTGATACCAGTCCCTGAGGGTGCCGCATTCGACGCCCAGGGCGGCGGCGATCGCGAGACGCTCGGCGTCAACCGCCTCGGCGATTCGCGCCACCGCCGGCGAGACACCTTCTTTGTAGAAGAGATAGCCGCTGCCGTCGTCGGTGATCCGGGTATTCGCCAGCACCACCGGGGGGTGGAGTGTCGCGTTGACGTTGAGCAGGCTGGTCTCGAGCACTGATCCTACCGGAGTCAGGGCCTCGAAGATCGGCTGCAGAATCTCGGTGACCCGCGGGGTATGCCTGGCGGGCAGTGCGGCGAAAGGCACCGCCTTTTTTAGACCGAAGACGTCGACATGCCCGGGCTCGACCAGCCGGCAGGTGTAGAGCGTGCTGACGGTTTCGGCGGGGATCAGCTCACCGCGAAAGCCGTGGTCACGGGCGGTTTTGAGAAAGGCCACCGACGATAGGGTCTGCCCCGGCTGGAGCAGCAGCACCGCGCCATCCTCGAGGTGTCGAGCGGCGTCGGCGGCGACCGCCTCACAGGCGTTGCCGGGCACCGCGTTGACCACGATCTCGGCGCCGGGCAGCACCTCGCCGAGATCGGTGGCGGCGCCGGCGATCGGCGCTTCGCCGTCCAGCGCACCTCGGAGCAGAATCTTGCCGCGCTCGCGGATGGGTTCCACCATCTCCGCCTTGATATCGTGGATGCGGACCTCGAACCCGTGGCGAGCGAGGGTCGCGGCCGACGCACATCCGACCGGGCCCGCGCCGATGACAGCGGCGCGCCGGCCTTTTCCGGGACCTGGCATGACGATTCCTCCGCTACTTGACGCCGGTCTTCGCGTATTCGCGAATCCCCGCGGCGTCCAGGTGGTCGAGGCCCAGATTCGCGACCGTCCGGCCATCGGTGCGGAAATCGCGGTGAAAGACCTCGTTGCATAAGGTGATCAAGGCGTCGATGATCGGCGTTGCGACCCCCAGGTGAGCGCCGAGGGACGACATCGGGACCAGGCCGGTGGGTAAGTCCTCGAGGATCAGGCGGGTGTCGATGCGCGTCGGCGCCTCGATTTCAGCATAGGCCGAGTTGCTGTGGACCTTCTCGTGCAGCTCGTCACCGACGGTGTCGTAGGCGGTGTCGTAGAAGTGCTCGATAGTGATCGCGTCGACGCTCAGAGCGCGGGCGACCTCGAACCGCTCCCGGTCGACGCCCTGCACCAGTTGGGAGACGGCGCGGGTAAAACCTTCGAGGTAGAAGAGGAACGTCTCGCCGCGGTCGATCTGGCCGAGGTTGGACATCACGACGGCGGGGTGGACCGAGGCGTTGAGGTTGT
>JAAUXY010118935.1_pt1 | contig 14130 bp, 14 predicted proteins | sample 7278121 | NCBI WGS metagenome assembly JAAUXY01 (sample SAMN14350117, study PRJNA611818) | marine sediment metagenome | isolation source: surface marine sediment (1.8m) | place: French Polynesia: Moorea | collected 2018-08 | reverse complement strand
GGCGAATGGGTATTCACCGACAGGCCCGTCGACGGCAACGAGATTGCAGAAGTCCGGAACCTGGCGACGAGCACCGCGCAGGCGAAATTCTCGGTCAGTCATCGTGTCGTCGATGGACGTATCGAGGTACTCGCAAGCAACCCCTTGTACGTGCCGGTCGAGGTCGCGCTGCGGATCGATACGATCGAAGGCGTGGAATACCCGGATCCCGAAGAAACTCTGCGCTGGGTCATACAGGCGCGCGCGGATCAGCTGCTGCTGAGCCTCGGCGTGCTGCAGGATGCGACGCGGCGAGTTTTCCAGTATCGGTACGATTACCTCGCTGGCGATCCGACGGCCAGGCACGACGGCAGCAGTAGCTATCGCGTGCCCTACGCCGTCGGCACCGACTTCCCGGTCACGCAGGCGTTCCCGGATGTCATCACGCACAATACGCCTGACAGCCGCCACGCCATCGATATCGGGATGCCGGTTGGCACCGACATATTTGCAGCTCGCGCTGGCGTCGTTTTCGATGTCGCGAGCCGTAATTTCAAAAGTGGCACCGATTTCAGGCAGTACGGCAACAAGGCTAACGTGGTGCGCATCCTCCACGACGATGGCACCTACGCCCTCTACGCACATCTGAATTGGGATTCGATCCGCGTGCGGCCGGGCGATGTCGTATCGAGAGGCCAGTACATTGCCGACTCGGGGAATACGGGATACTCGAGCGGCCCGCACCTGCACTTTGCGGTCGTTCGCAATACGGGCATGAAACTGGAGTCAGTACCCGTGTCGTTCGCGGGCAGGCGTGCCGGTACCGTCGTTCCGACCACAGGTATGTCGCTGACTGCTTACTAGTCCTTCAGTAGCCGTGCGAACGAGCGCCAGTCGCTGACCGGCAGGTCGCAGTGCGTGCCTTTGCAGCGATAGGCGACGGTCTGGCCGTCCACGGACTTACGCTCTGCGAGCGCGCCCGGCAGGCTTGCAGTGTCGAAAGGAATCGCAAATACGAGGCGGGACGGTGAATACAGTTTCGCGGCGGCATCGCGCCAAGTCTCCGACTCGTCACCACGAATGACGATGATCTCCGGGTGATCGAGATATTCCTCGAGTGCGGTCAGCAGGCTGACGTGCCCATGCGGGTATTCGGAGATGCCATTCCAGGCCGCGCGCAAGGTCATTTCCGCGGCCTCGAGGTATGACGTCTCGCCGAGCAGGAAGCCGAGACGCTGCAACGCAATTGCGGCGACGCCATTGCCGGAAGGCACTGCCTCGTCGGCGAGCGGCTTGGGCCTGTGCATGAGCTTCTCGTGGCCCTCGGCGGTGAAGTAAAAGCCCCCACCGGATTCGTCCTCGAAGTCGTCGAGTAACAGTTCCGCCACGCGAATTGCAAACTCGAGGTGAATCGGCGAGAAGCGCGACTGCAGCAGCTCGAGTAACGCGTCGAGCAGAAATGCATAGTCGTCGAGGTAGGCACCGAGTTTCGCTTCACCGTCCTTGTAGTTCGCCAGCAGATGCCCTTCGCGAAACAAATTGTTCCGGATGAAGTCCGCGGCTGCCACGGCCGCGTCGACGAGATCCTCGCGGTCGAGCGCGCGACCGGCAATCGCAAGTCCTTTGATCGCGAGCGCATTCCACGATGTCAGCTGTTTCTCGTCGCGACCCGGCGCCACCCGCCTGCTGCGCTCCGCCAGCAGCACCGACTTGCTGCGACCGACCGACGCTTTCAGTTCGGCTTCGTCACGTTGCAGGTCCTTTGCGATGTCCCTTAGAGACTCGTTGACAGCGAGATGCCACTTGCCCTCGAAGTTGGCGGCGCGATCGAGGCCGAAATGGCGCGCGAATGTCTCGAAGTCCGCTGCGGGCAACAGGTCCCGAACCTGTTCCGGCGACCAGACGTAGAAACGGCCTTCCTCACCCTCGGAATCCGCGTCTCGCGTCGCATAGAACCCGCCGTCGGGCGATTGCATGTCGGACAGCATCCAGTCCGCCGTTTGCGCAGCCACGTCCTCGAACACTCCGTCGCCTGTGGCGAGATAGGCTTGCGCGTAGAGCCCCAGCATCGGGCCGTTGTCGTAGAGCATCTTCTCGAAGTGCGGAATCTGCCAGTAGCGGTCGACGGAGTAACGACAGAAGCCACCGCCGAGGTGATCGAACAGGCCGCCCTCGGCCATGCGAGTGAGCGTCAACGTCGCCATGAAAAGCGCCTCGATATCGGGCTCCGCGCTGCTTGCCGTCGCACGCCAGTGCCGGAGCAGGCGCTCGATGGTCGTCGGGTGCGGGAACTTCGGTGCGCTGCCAAAGCCTCCGTAGTCGCGATCGAACGTCTGCTCGAGCTGCTCCCGAACGCGCGTGAGTGGCGCATTGTCGAGCGTCTGCGTACCTTCCGCCGGAGGCGGTTCGAGCTGTGCGAAGACGCGTTGCAGCTGCTCGCCCTGTCCGCGAACCTGTTCGCGTTCCGTCTGGTAGTAATCGGAGACGCTCTTCAGCAGATCCGTGAATGCCGGAAGCCCATGGCGCGCCTCGTTCGGGAAGTAAGTGCCGCCGAAGAACGGCCGCTGGTCCTCGGGATTTATGAACATCGTCAACGGCCAGCCGCCGCTGCGTTGCGTCAGCAACTGCTGGGCGGTCTGGTAGATCTTGTCGATGTCGGGGCGCTCCTCGCGATCGATTTTGACGTTCACGAACAGCTCGTTCATGACCGCCGCGGTCGCCTCGTCGTCGAAGGACTCGTGCGCCATCACATGGCACCAGTGACACGCCGAGTAACCGACCGACAGCAGCACCGGTAGATCGCGTTCACGTGCGACCACGAAAGCTTCCTCGCCCCACGGGTACCAGTCCACCGGGTTGTCGGCGTGCTGCAGCAGGTAGGGGCTGGTTTCCCTTGCAAGTCTGTTTGGCATGGCTCGCCACTATAGCTCAAGCGCTGTTAGACTACCCCGCAGATTCGTCGCTGGTGCTGCAACCGGATGCTGATTTACCCAGAGATCGATCCCGTCATCTTCGAGATCGGTGCCCTCAAGATACGCTGGTACGGCATGATGTACGTCGTCGGCTTCGTGGCCGGCTGGTGGCTCGCCAAGCGACGCTCGATCCTGCCGCATTCGCCGATCAAACCCGGGCAGGTCGACGATCTCGTGTTTTACGTGATGCTGGGCGTGATCCTCGGCGGCCGGCTCGGTTACACCTTTATTTACGGCTGGGCGGACATCGCTGCGGACCCGCTCTATATCTTCAAGATCTGGAAGGGCGGCATGTCCTTTCACGGCGGTCTTGCGGGCGTGCTGATCGCGATGTGGCTCTACGGCCGTAAACTCGGCAAAACGATGTGGCAGATGACCGATTTCGTTGCGCCGTTCGTACCCATCGGGCTTGGCACGGGGCGCATCGGCAATTTCATCAACGGTGAGCTATGGGGCAAGCCGACCGAGGTCCCCTGGGGGTTCCTGTACGAGGGCCAGGTACTGCATCCGAGCCAGCTGTACGAGGCGATTCTCGAGGGGCTCGTGCTGTTCGTCGTGCTGTGGTTCTACTCGGCGAAACCGAGGCCCTACATGGCCGTTTCGGGCATGTTTCTGTTGCTGTACGGCGTGTTCCGCTGGTTCGTCGAGTTTTACCGAGTGCCTGACGCCCACATGGGCGATAACGGCTACCTCGCATTCGGCTGGCTGACGACGGGCCACCTCCTCAGCGTTCCGATGATCATCGCCGGGGTTATCATGCTGGTCATGGCGTACCGGCCGGCGAAGGAGACAGCGAACTGACATGCAGCAATACCTCGACATGATGCGGCTGGTTCGTGACACCGGCGCGCGCAAGGAAGACCGTACCGGAACGGGTACGCTCAGCGTCTTCGGACACCAAATGCGCTTTGACCTTTCGAAGGGCTTCCCGCTCGTGACCACCAAGAAACTGCACCTGCGCTCTATTGTTCACGAGCTGTTGTGGTTCATGTCGGGCGACAGCAACGTCCGGTATCTCAAGGATAACGGCGTATCGATCTGGGACGAATGGGCCGACGAAAACGGCGACCTGGGTCCGGTGTACGGGGTCCAGTGGCGCAGCTGGCCAACCCCGGACGGTCGAACCGTCGACCAGATCAGCCAGGTTATGGAGCAGGTTCGTAACACGCCGGATTCGAGACGCATCATCGTGTGCGCCTGGAACGTGGCGGAGATCGACAATATGGCGTTGCCGCCATGCCATTGCCTGTTTCAGTTCTACGTGGCCGATGGCAGGCTATCCTGCCAGCTATACCAGCGCAGCTGCGATATTTTCCTCGGCGTGCCGTTCAATATAGCGTCGTACGCGCTGCTGACTCACATGATGGCGCAGCAGGCCGATCTCGGTGTTGGCGATTTCATCTGGACCGGCGGCGACTGCCACCTGTATCTCAATCACCTCGAACAAGCCGACGAGCAGCTGTCCCGCGATCCGCTGCCGCTGCCGCGCCTCGCGATCAAGCGGCGTCCCGATAGCCTGTTCGACTACCGTTTCGAGGACTTTGAAATACTGAACTACGAGTCGCACCCGCACATTGCGGCGAAGGTCGCCGTTTGATCAGCCTGATCGTCGCAGCGTCCGAAAACGACGTCATCGGTCGCGACGGGGACCTGCCCTGGAAGTTGCCGGACGACCTGAAGCACTTCAAGCGGGTGACGATGGGCAAACCCGTGGTGATGGGCCGGAAGACGTGGGAGTCCCTGCAACGTCCGCTACCCGGGCGGCAAAACGTCGTGATTACCCGCCAGCGAGGCTACGCAGCGGAGGGCTGCGACATCGTCAACCACCCGGCCGCTGCGTTGCAGGCGACGAGTGCAGCCGATGACATCATGATCATCGGCGGTGGCCGAGTCTACGAGCAGTTCCTGCGGCGGGCCGACCGCATCTACCTGACCCGGGTTCATACGACGGTCGAGGGTGACGTTTACTTCCCGAAGCTCGACGAAGACTGGGAGTGCGTGGCCAGGGAAGATCATCCCGCCGATGAACGCCACGAGCACGGGTTCACGTTCGAGGTGTGGGAACGCGGAACGCCAGATTAGGCCTGGCCCTCAACCTGATAGACCCAGTGTGCGTTCTTGTCGAGTCGCACGGCCGTCAGCTGGCGGCCCCAGATGCATCCCGTGTCGAGGCTGATGAGATCGGAAAGCACGATCAATCCCAGCGCGGACCAGTGACCGAACACGACTCGCGTGCCCTGCCACGCGGGCTCCGGAAACTGAAACCAGGGTCTGAGTGACTTTCTCGCACGATACGGCGAGCCGCTGTACGAGAAATTCAGGCGCATTGTCGCCTTGGTCAGGTAGCGCATGCGCGTCAGGCAATTGATGATGAACCGCAGCCGGCTGTAGCTGCGCAACTTGCCCGACCAGGAACGCGGCCGGTTGCCATACATTCGTTCGAGCAAGACGCGGTAGTAGGGGGCCTGCAAGGCAGCTTCGACTTCGGCCGAACAACGCAACGTCTTCTTGACGCTCCAGGTCGGGTACACACCCGCGTGCACGAGCAGCGTGTCGAGTGACTCGTCATAGTGCGCGAGCGGTTTGTGCCGCAGCCACTCGACATGATCTGCAAGGTCGTCGGCCTCCAGCATTCTGCGCAGTGACTCGAATCGTTTCTGGTAGGGGATGGCGCCGGTCGCGAGCGCGAGCAGATGAAGATCGTGATTACCGAGAACGTTGATCACCGAATCGCCGAGCTTGCGCACGAAACGGATAGTCTTCAGAGATTTCGGGCCGCGGTTGACAAGGTCACCGGTCAGCCAGAGGCTGTCTTTGTCAGGGTCGAAAGCAATCTCGTCGAGCAGACGCCGAAACGGGTCGTAGCAACCCTGCAGATCACCAATTGCGTAGACGGCCACGGTCGCTCATTCGTTGTCAGTGCAGCATGCCGGGCACGGCGAGCGTGAACGGGGCTATCAACGCATCGAAATTGTCGCCGTTGTCAGCCTGCATGCGATACAGGCCCTGCATGGCACCGACCGGAGTCTCGAGTACTGCGCCGCTCGAATAGCGGAACTCTTCGCCCGGTTCGAGGTGTGGCTGCTCGCCGACGACGCCATCTCCACTGACTTCCTGAACTTTGCCATTGGCGTCGGTGATGACCCAGTGACGGCTCATCAGGGTTGCAGGAACGGTACCCGAGTTGCGAATCGTGATCGTGTAGGCAAACACGTAGCGATCGGCCTCCGGCTCCGACTGCTCGTCGACGTAATTGGTCGCAACTTGTATGCGTATGTCGTTACTTGAGTCGTCCATGCGGACCAGTCCGTTCGAATTGCGCTGCTATTCTAGCCTAAGCCCGGGGCGTCGTGGCCATGCGATTACTTAACGCGACCCAGGCTGATACCGAGACCTGCTCGGGTCGCAGCGACGGATCAATGCCAACGGCGAGGAGGTCGGATTCGTCAGCTTCGTTTCTTAGCGCGTTGCGCATTGTCTTGCGTCGTTTCGAAAAAGCAGCCGCCAACAAGCGGCTCAACGTTTGCTCGTCGACAGGCTCGAAAGGGTGCGCTTGTGGTCGCAACCGCACAATAGCGGACACGACCGCAGGCGGCGGCGAGAACGCCTCCGGGCCCACGTCGAACACCGATTCGATGTCCATGTAACAGCCGAGCATGATAGTGAGCCTGCCGTATGCTTTGGTTCCGGGCAGCGCAGCCATGCGGTCGACGACTTCTTTTTGCAGCATAAAATGCATGTCCACGATGTGCTCGCGGTACTCGAGCAAGTGAAACAGCAGCGGCGTCGAGATGTTGTAGGGCAGGTTACCGACGATCCGCAACGACGAGCCGAGTGCGGCGAAATCGAAGTGCAGCGCGTCGGCGGCATGAATCGTGATTTTCTCGTTTGCGCAAAACTCCGACTCCAGAGCAGCGACGAGGTCGCGGTCGAGTTCGATGGCGTGCAAGTGTGCCGCGCGCGCGGCGAGCGGCCGGGTAATGGCACCGGGTCCGGGCCCGATCTCGACCATAACATCGCCCGGGCCTGGCGCGATCTCATCGACGATCGCCTGAATGACGCCCGGATCGGTCAGAAAGTGTTGGCCGAATCGTTTACGCGGCCGGTGCCCACTCATGGCCGACTCGAGAGTATTTCGGCAAGCTCCAGTGCTGCGAGCAAGCTGCCGCTGTCTGCCTTGCCAGTACCAGCAAGATCCAGCGCCGTACCGTGGTCGACGGATGTGCGTACGATCGGTAGTCCGAGCGTGACATTGACCGCGTGGCCAAAGCCCGCGTACTTGAGCACGGGGAGGCCTTGGTCGTGGTACATCGCGAGGACGGCATCCTTGCGCCCTGCTGCCGGCGTGAACGCCGTGTCGGCGGGCAACGGTCCGCGCACGTCGAGGCCGCGCCCGGAAAATGCCTCGACGGCCGGTCGAATGACTGCGTCGTCCTCGTGGCCGAGGTGGCCGCCTTCGCCCGCGTGCGGATTGAGCCCGCAGACGACGATCGCGGGCTTTGCGATCCCGAACCTGGTCTGCAAGTCGCGATACAAGATCTCGATGACGTCTTCTACGACGTCCTGCGTCAGGTACCCGGGCACATCGCGTAATGGCAGGTGAGTACTGGCCAGCGCGACCCGCAGGTTTCCGGCGACGAGCATCATTACCGGCCGGCCACTTCCGCAGCGCTCGGCGAGAAACTCGGTGTGTCCGGTGAACGCGATGCCCGCATCGTTGATGATGCTCTTTTGCACGGGCGCGGTGACGACACCGGCGAATCGCCCGTCGAGACAGCCGTCCACGGCAAGGGCCAGGCCATCGAGAAGCGTCTGCGAGTTGGCTTTATTGAGCTGGCCGCATACCGGTTTTTGCGGATAGGGGAGATCGACGACGAGCAGTTCGCCGGGCTCGCGTTTGTGCGCGCCGATATCGTGCGCAGCGACCTCGGTTATCGTGGCCGTCGTGCCGACATCTGCAGCGCGCTCACGTAACAGCTCGGCGTCCGAGATGACGACAAAGTCGTGGCGGCCGGACTCACTCGCCAGCGCGATGCACAGGTCGGGTCCTATGCCGGCGGGCTCTCCTGCCGTTACTGCGAGCGGGGGGCTCACGGCTAGCGGCCTGCTAGATGCGTTTTTCGACGAACGCCTCGTCACGCAGACGCTGGATCCACAACTGCGACTCTTCTTCCATCTTGCTGTTGCGAATGCGCATGTCGCAGTTCCGCTCCTTGAGATCCTCGGTGTTGTCGTAGACGCGCCGGTCCAGGACCTCGAGAATGTGCCAGCCGTAGCCGCCGCGGAAAGGCTCCGAAATCTCACCGATCTCTGTATTTTCGACGACATTGGCAAATGTGGGCTCGAATACACCCGACGTTGTCCAGCCGAGATCGCCGCCCTGGTTTGCCGAGCCCGGATCGTCGGACAGAAGCTTGGCAAGCTCGCCGAAGTCCTCGCCTTCGCGTATACGCTCCAGAGCGTCTTCCAGTTGCTGCTTTGCGGTCTCGTCGTCGATGATTTCGTTCGGTTGGATCAGGATGTGCCGCACCATGACCTGGTCTTCCTCGCTGCGCTGAACGGCGCTACGAAGATCGTCGACACGAAGAATGTGAAAGCTGCTGGGTGCGCGTATCGGCTCGGATACGTCGCCAGCGGCCATGTCCGCCAGAACCTCAGTGAACAGCGAGGGCACCTGTTCGCCCTCCAGCCATCCAAGCGAGCCACCCTCGAGTGCCGTCTGGCCGCTCGAATAGCGGACGGCCATCTCGCGGAAGTCTGCGCCGTCCAGTATTTGCCGGTAAATGTCCTGCGCCCTTGTTTCGGCTTCATCGATGTCCGAGGCAGTCGCGTTTTCAGAGAAGCCGATGCGAATGTGCGAGAGTTCGTAGTCGGAATTGACCACGACGTTACCCTCGAGGTCGGCGATGCACATCTCGATCTCGCGCTCCGAAACGTTGATCGACCGCGATACCTACATGCGACGCAGCTCGTTCACGGTAATCTCCTCACGGAGCTGGCTGCGAAAGGTCGCATAGTCGATGCCGTCTTTCCGGAGCTCTTCGGGCATATCCTCGAAGCGGATGCCCTCGTTGTCCGCAATATTGGCGATGTATTCGTTGAGCGCCTGGTCCGAGATCTGCAATCCCATGCGATCTGCACGTTGCAATTGAACTTCGGCCACGATCAGTCGCTCGAGCACGATTTCCTGCAGCGTGTCGGGTGGCGGCAGTGACTGGCCGGAGGCTGTCGCGTTTTCGATGATCATCGCCATCTGATCGCGAAGCTGGCTCTTCAGCACGACGCCCTCATTGACGATCGCGGCGACGCCATCAAGAAACTCACCCGTGTCCGAGAGCTGGTCCGCAAGCGCCACCGCCGCGGGCGTCAGCGAGAGGACTGCGCACAATACCTTGATTTTTAACACTTTTTTCTACCGGAGGTCAGTCGAATAGCCAAGAATACCATTTTCGAGCAACCTGTCAGCAGCCGTGCCGACACTGCTCATTCCCTTGAGTACCAATTGCAGACCGACGGAGGAATCCCTAGTTCCGTCACGCCTGGAGATGAATCGGCGCGAGACGAGGCGCAGGCCCCAACAGCAGCTTTCGTATTCGAGACCGAAGAACTGCTCGAGCACCTCTCTATCGCGGAATGAGAAATTGTAGCGGCCAACGAAATTCCATTGTTTCGTCACGGGCCACAGCCAGGAAATGTCACCCTGCTCGAGGGCATCGCGGCGAAACCGGTACGACAGGTTGACGATCTTGTCGCTGGCAGGACGGTATTGCAGGCGTGCCTGAGATTTCTGCGTACCGCTGCCGCCCGTGCCCCACTGATGTCCCAGGTCGAAATTGAGATCGCGATACAGCGGGAAGCGCACTTCGGCGATGTAGTCCGACGTCTCGAGCGAAGACGCCCTAGTAGCAGGCAGGCTTACTCCACGTTCGCTGAGGTAACGCGTCTGGCCAATCGTGGCTGTCACGAGCTCGCGACCCGTGCTGACGTCCAGGATACGCGATGTCACGCCCACGCTGACCTGATCGGTATCTCCGATGCGGTCGCCGCCGATAAAGCGGTTTTCGCGGAACAGCTGCACCAGGTTGAGGTCGGGCACGATTGTGTCGAATATCGGCAGCTCGTCCTGGTCGCGGTAAGGGATGTGCACGTATAGCACGCGTGGTTCGATCGTCTGGACGCGCTCAGAATCTCGCAGGGAGCGCTCGAGCACGATCCCCGTGTCGAGGCTAGCGATCGGTACCGACAGGCTTGGGTCCGTTGCCGCGCCCGCATCGGTGTTGTTCAGCTCGTAGCGTGTGTAGCTTACTGACGCCGTCGGCCGCACGAACCAGCCCGGCCGTTCGATCGGCCAGCTGACTCTCGGCGCGACATTGGCACGCCAGCCGGTAACGCCGACGTCGCGGTCGAAGTTGACGAGTTCGCCGTTCACGCCCACGTCCAGGCCGGCGAACCGGTCGGGCCAAAGGCCGCGCAGAGTCAACTGCGGTAAACGTCGGTACGGTTCATCGCCCGGAGCAATCGCGTCGTCAATCGTCTGGTAGTCCTGCACCTGGCCGAACATTGACAGCGTGTCCGAGTGGAAATCGAAACGTACACTACGGTCTAGATGCGTGATGCTCGAGCTCGACAGGCTGCCGCCAAGGTCTTCGAAGTACTGGCTGTCTGACACCTCGCGGTAATTGACGCGGTTGCGAATGCCGTTCTGCCAGAGCGTCTCGTGGCCAATGCGGATCTTCTGGCGCGTTTCTCCCGTCAGGTCGTCGCTCGGCAGGATCTCGGCCTGGACGAAGCCACTGTTGATCTCGGTGAGATAGCGAAACTCGGACTGCAACTGGATGCCCCGCCTCGTCAACACTCGCGGCGTAAATGTCGCGTCGTAGTTAGGGGCAATGTTCCAGTAGAAGGGCACCACGATCTCGGTGCCGCTTTGGCCCGTGGTACCGACTTCGGGCGTCAGGATTCCGGTCTTGCGTGCATCGGAAATCGGGAACGACAGGTAGGGCGCGTACAGGATAGGAACGCCCTTGAAACGCATGCGTATGCCTTTGGCCGTGCCGACGCCTTCGCGGGTGTCGAGGTCGATCGAGCCGGCTTGCAGCAGCCAGTCCTCACTGCCCGGCGGACAGGTCGTGTAGCTTACCTGGTCGAGTTCCAGCCGACCTTCCTGGTTGATCTCGATATGCGAAGCGGCACCCCGGGCATTGTTACTGCCCAGCGAAAATTCCGCGCCTTCGAACTGCACGATGCCGGTTGCATACGCAAACTCGGCGGCATCGCTGGCGACCTGCGTGGTCGAGTCTTCATAACGCACGTCGCCCTCTAGCACGACCGCAATGTCCTCAGGGCGATAATGGGCGCTGTCGGCGCCTACGAGCTTGTCGCCGCTGCGCACGAGCACGCCGTCGGTCAACTCAGCCGTTGGTTCCGGGCCGAGCTGCGCTTCCAGCTTGCCGGCTTCGAACTGCAACACGCGGTCGTTGGGAAGCTCATCGAGCAACGTCGTTTCGCGTACCGACGGTCCCCCGAGTGATGTATCGCATGCAAGCCCGTCCTGTCCGTGCGCGCCGGTCACGGCCATCAGGCAGCAAATCGCTATCAGGGTTCTGGAGGACAATTCGGAGGTCGTGGATATTTTTGATACCTTCGCACAGATTCAAAGGTGCTTCAATTGCGACTCGACGACCTGAACAATTGGCTGCGGACGATCGATTACGCCCGGAATTCCGACGTAACTCTCGCCTCCGGTGATGCGTCGTTTCGCCGTTACTATCGTGTGAAGAACCGCACGGGCAGTTACATAGCCATGGACGCTCCACCTGACAAGGAAGACAGTCTTCCGTTCGTCAAGGTTGCGGGATACCTCGAGGCAATGGGACTGAACGCGCCCCGTGTGCTCGAGGCGGACCTCGAGCGTGGATTCCTGCTGCTCACGGACCTCGGTGACCGGCAGTACCTGGACGAACTCGAGGCCGATGTGTCCGCTGTCGATACTCTCTATACGGACGCGCTGAACGCGCTGCTCACGATGCAGAAAAACGGAGCGGCGTACCAGTCCATGTTGCCTCCGTATGACGAAAAGCTATTGCGTTTCGAATTATCGCTTTTTTACGACTGGCTCTGCGGCACGCACCTGGGCCTCGACTTCAGCGAAGAAGACATACGCCGGTGGAGTGACCTGTGCAACCTGCTGGTCGGCAATGCGTTCGACCAGCCGCAGGTATTCGTGCATCGCGATTATCATTCTCGCAACCTGATGGCAATGGACACGGACAATCCCGGAATCCTTGATTTCCAGGATGCCGTTGAGGGTCCACTGACCTACGACCTCGTGTCCCTGCTGAAAGATTGTTACGTGCGCTGGCCCGCGGAGCGAGTGCGCGCTTGGGCAATGAAATTTCGTGACGCGCACGATGCGAGTATCAGGGAGCGAGTCAGCGCGGAACAGTTCCTCGTGTACTTCGAGCTCATGGGCGTGCAGCGCCATCTCAAAGCAGCCGGAATTTTCTCGCGCCTGAATCATCGAGATGGCAAGCCCGGGTATATGGAGGACATCCCGCGAACCTTGTCTTACGTCGTCGAGCTTGGACCACGCTATCCGGAACTCGCTTTCCTCGTCGACATCATCAAAGGACGCGTACTGCCGGGTCTCGGAGTATCGGCATGATCGCGATGTTGCTGGCGGCCGGCAGGGGCGACCGGCTGCGGCCGATTACCGATACGACACCGAAGTCACTGGTCGAAGTCCGTGGCAAGGCACTGATCGAACACCATCTCGAGCGACTGGCCGAATCCGGATACCAAACGGTCGTCATCAATCTGGGCTGGCTCGGCGAGCAAATACTCGAGCGAGTCGGTTCGGGAGAGCGCTACGGATTGCAGGTCGTCTACAGCCCCGAAGGTGACAATATCCTCGAGACCGGCGGCGGCATCCATCGCGCCCTGCCCATGCTCGGCGATACGCCTTTCCTCGTCGCGAATGGTGACGTGTTTACCGACATGCCGGTGCCGTCGCTCGAACTTCCCGGCGACGAACTGGCGCACCTCGTTCTCGTGCCCAGGCCGCCGTTTCGTGACCGCGGCGATTTCGATCTCAGGGACGGCAAAGTCGTGAACACAACATCGCCGGAGCTCACGTTCAGCGGCATTGCCGTCTATCGCCCGGCATTCTTCACCGACTGCGAGCCAGGTCGTTTCCCACTGGCGCCGATGCTGCGCGCAGCTGCTGATCGTGGTGAAGTAGGTGGCAGCCTCTACGAGGGTCTGTGGGAGGACGTTGGTACGGTAGAGCGTTTAGAAAGGTTGAATCGTGGTTTCTTGTAGGAGCGATCGTGAGATCGCGATCGCGGATTCGCTGCGCTCAACCGCTCCTACAGGCGCGTTGTAGGAGCGATCGTAAGATCGCGATCGATTTCCGCACCATCCATCTTCAGGTGCCTCAACAAATGCGGTAACAGCCTCTCCAGAACTACCGCGAGGTCGCCGTCGCCGCCCAGCCGCTTCAGGTCCGTCATCTTGAGGCCCGAGAAACCGCAAGGGTTGATCCGCGAGAATGGCTCGAGGTCGGCATCGACATTCAGTGCCATGCCGTGAAAGCTGCAACCACGCCGGATGCGAAGCCCGACACTCGCGAGCTTGTCACCTTCGACGTAGACCCCGGGTGCTTCGGGGCGCGCCGCCGCGACGATGCCGTATTCGGCAGCGAGGTCCACTACGCTTTGTTCGAGTGCCGACACGAGGTCGCGGACGCCAAGCCCGGCGCGGCGCAAATCGATCAAAGGATAGATCATGAGTAGGCCAGGGCCATGGTAGGTGACCTGACCGCCACGATCGATTTGTACGACGGGTATGTCGCCGGGCGCAAGCAAGTGCTCTTCGGCGGAATTGATGCCGAGCGTAAACACGGGTTCGTGTTCGCAAAACCAGATTTCGTCAGGCGTGTCTGCGTCGCGCTCATCGGTAAAGGACTGCATCGCACGCCACAAGGGTTCGTAGCTCTGGCGGCCGAGATCGCGGATTGTGATCACAGCGCCATCAATACGTCGTCGTGCCCTGACAGGGACCGGTAGATGTCGTCGAGTTGAGTCTGGCTTTGCGCGTCGACCGTTATCGTAATCGAGACGAAACGCCCGTTCCTGGACAACGCGCGCTTGATCGCCTCGTCCGGTAACGGTCCCGTATG
>JAAUXY010026812.1_pt1 | contig 14140 bp, 7 predicted proteins | sample 7278121 | NCBI WGS metagenome assembly JAAUXY01 (sample SAMN14350117, study PRJNA611818) | marine sediment metagenome | isolation source: surface marine sediment (1.8m) | place: French Polynesia: Moorea | collected 2018-08 | reverse complement strand
CGGGTACGTCGGTATTGAACTGCCAGATGTCGAACGTCGCCATGGAGATCGATCCGGACATATCAATCGGGTAGATCGTCATGCCAGACGGCCCCAGAGCAGAGTCGAACCGGTTGCCGACCATGAAGCTATTCTGGCAGCAGGTGCCGAGAGCACCCGAGTGGCAGATGATCTGCCCCGGATACTTGTCCGGCGCCTTGGCTTGACGGCCCGAGCTCGCAAACTCACGCTTCTCCCCCGGCTGCCAGCCCCTCTCCCGTGCCGCAACTTCCAGCCTGGCCTTGTAGGCCCGCTGGCGAGCCAGACGCTCGACGCGCGAGCCCTCCTCAGCCATTACGATCCCCAGATGGTTATCAGACGATCCGCCGCCTGAGGCAAGCGCCCAACTCGGAATCCAGAAGCAGCAGACCAGCGCCAAACCGAGCTTGAACCTTTTCACGATTCCTCTTTTCCCATCTCTGGCGAGATTCAAAACCAAAAATCTGTCCGTAGCAGCGCCCCGGGCGCTGGGAGCGCCGGCATCCTGCCGGCTTCAGGCGCAGTCCGAAGGACCGCGACTCACTCGACCTCGAAATTCAGCAGCTCGACCGGCGTCAACACATCGCCCACGACCGCGAACGCGGCGTTGAACGATCCAATGGTCGTGACCCCGTGCCCACGATGGCGTTGATGCTGATGCCGTGATAGCCCTGACCGCCCACCGTGCCGGTGGCGACCGCGGGCACGTCGGTATTGAACTGCCAGATGCCGGCCAGAAAGGTGTGCCCGGCATAGGGAATCGTTAACGTGGCCACGTTGAGCCCTGTTAGGGCGTTTATGTTGACCGAGGTGACCGGATTGGCCGTCGTGCCATTCAACTGGTCGAAGACGCTGAGAAAAACGGCCCCACCGGCTACCGAGATCATGTCAAAGGTCGCCATGGTGAACGATCCGGACCTCTCGATCGGGTAGATCGTCATGCCGGACGGCCCCAGGGCAGAGTTGAAGCGGTTCCCGATCATGAAGCTATTCTGGCAGCAGGAGCCGAGCATCCCCGAGTGATAGATGATCTGTCCCAGAAACTTGTTTGGCGCCTGGGCTTGACAGCCTGAGCTCGCGAACTCACGCTTCTCCCCCAGCTGCCATCCTCTCTCCCGCGCCGTGGCTTCAAGCTTGGCTTTGTAGGCCCTCTGAGAAGCGAGCCGCTCGATACGCGAGGCGCCCTCTGCCACCACAAACCCCTCCTCGGACTCCCCCTAGCCTTCAGCGAGCACCCCACCGGCAAATAGCAAGCAACAGACCAGCGCCAGACCCAGCTCCCACTCTTTCATGCCATCCTCCTGGACTCATCTGCGATCTATAAACACAAACAGCCTGCCCTGGTCAGGGCAGGCTGTAAGGGCAGATCTCAGGCCGACCTCAAGGACTGCTCCTTCAGGTGAGGCCTGCGACGCCGGCTCGCACCGGCGCCGTTCGCTCTCACGACTCGGGCTCACCCCGAGCGGCTCTTACTCGACGTCGAAGTTCAGCAGCTCGACCGGCGTCTTGATATCACCGGTGGCGGTGAAGGCGGCGTTGAGCGACCCGATGGTCGTGAAGCCGGTGCCGACGATGTCGTTGATGCTGATGCCGTGGAAGCCCTGGCCGCCGACCGTGCCGGTCGCCACCGCGGGAACGTCCGTGTTGAACTGCCAGACGCCAGCGAGGAAAGTGCTGCCGACATAGGGAGCGGAGAAGGACACGGTATTGTTACCCGTCGTCGCCGTCAGGTTGGTGCTCAGCACCACGTTGGCCGCGGTGCCGGCCAGCTGATCGAAGACGCTGATGAAAGCAGCTCCGCCGCCCACCGAGATCATGTCGAAGGTGGCCATGGTGACCGAGCCCGACATCTCGACCGGCTCACTCAGGCAAGTGTCGAACTGGTTGCCGACCATGAAGCTGTTCTGGCAGCACGTCCCGAGCGCCCCGGAGTGATAGGTGATCGAGCCGAAGACCTTGTTTGGGGCGGTCGCTTGACGATTGGCGCCAGCGAAAGCGCGCTTGCCGGCCCAGGCAGCATTCGTGTTGGCTTCGAGATCAGCTTTGTAGGCCCGCTGGGCAGCCTGGCGATCCGCCTTCGACATGGTCTTCCACTCGGCGGCGTTCTCGGCGATCGCTACGCCCGCCAGCGCGGTGCAGCACACCAGGGCGACCAACCAGATCCATCTCTTCGACATGTTCTCGTCTCCTTCTCTCAGTCGATGTCAGCGCGAAGCCGTGAAAGCGAATCCCGGCTCTGCCATGGCAAGGCAAGCCCACTCGGCCTGCCCCGATTCGCGGTACGCGTCAGCGCGTGTTTCGGTAACGCGGGAGAAAATAGCATAACCATCAGGACACTGCAAGCCCGGTCTTCACCGTATTTCAAAAACTATAATCCGCCCATGTCGCCTTATCGAAAGGCCCTCGCGGCCCTGTTTTTAACGTTTCTGACGACCTCCTGCGGCCCGGTGAGCGAGGCTCCTGAGCCGCCGCCGCCGGTCGATCCGGGCACCGAGCGCATGGCCCAACGCCTGGCGCTGCTGGCCGAGTCGGCACGCCCGGTACACAACCAGTTCATCAATGATCGGCGCCTTGCCTGGATGCGCGATCTCGAGCTTCCGGCGGACCTCGGCGCCCGCGCCACGGCCGAATTTCGGCTGGCCAATGAAATGCTGCGGGCGGGGTTGCCAGCCGAGGCCGCCGAACGCCTGCAGAGCCTGGTCGAGCTTTCCGAGACCGAGGGCAAGAATTTTCGTGCCGACTTCCGGCACGAGGTCAGGAGCATGCTGGCCACCGCTCACCTGCGCCTCGGTGAACAGGAGAACTGCCTCGATCTCCACACCAGCGACTCGTGTCTGCTGCCGATTCAGGGCAGCGGCGTCCATCAAAAACAGGACGGCTCGCGGGCGGCGATGACGGAGCTGGCTAAGCTGCTAAAGGGGGACCCGGACGACCTGCTCAGTCGATGGCTCTACAACATCGCCGCGATGACCGTCGGCGAATACCCCGACGGGGTGCCCGAGGCCTGGCTCATACCCCCCGAAGTCTTCGATTCCGACCACGACGTCGGCCGCTTTCGCGACGTCGCCCCCGCGGTCGGCCTGGGGACGGTCGGCCTGGCCGGCGGCAGCATCGTCGAAGACTTCGACGGCGACGGCCACCTCGACGTCATGGCCTCGGCCTGGGGCCTGGGCGACCCCCTGCGCTTCTTTCGCAACCGGCGAGACGGCAGTTTCGAGGAGCGCACCGAGCAGGTCGGGCTAGGCGGCCTCGTCGGTGGTCTGAACTTGGTTCACGCCGACTACGACAACGACGGCGACGCCGACGTCCTGGTCCTGCGCGGCGCCTGGTTGGGGCCCGCCGGCCGGCACCCGAACTCCCTGCTCGAGAATCGAGGAGGGACGTTCGCCGACGTCACCGAACCGGCCGGGCTGCTGAGCTTCGCCCCGACCCAGAACGGAGCCTGGGGCGACTTCGACAACGACGGTTGGCTCGATCTCTTCATCGGCAACGAATCCCTACCCGGCCATCCCCAGCCCTGCCAGCTCTACCGCAACAACGGTCGGGGGGAAGACGGCGTCGTCACCTTCACCGACGTCGCCGCGGCGGCCGGCGTCGCCGACGGCTGCGGCTACGTCAAAGGGGCGGCCTGGGGTGACGTCGACAACGACGGCCGGCTCGACCTCTACCTCTCGCGCCTACTGCAGCCCAATCTCCTCTTCCACAACCGGGGCGACAGCTTCGTCGAGATCGGCGCCGAGGCCGGCGTCTCAGAGCCGAATCACAGCTTCCCCACCTGGTTCTTCGACTACGACAACGACGGCTGGCTCGACCTCTTCGTCTCGGGCTATCCGAGGAGCTACCTCGAGGCCCAGGCGACCCAGGTCGCGGCCAGCTACCTGGGCTTGCCGACCACCGCCGACACCCCGCGGCTCTACCGCAACCTGGGTGGCGAGGGCGGCGGCACCATCACCTTCGCCGACGTCACCGCCGATGCCGGCCTCGACGAAGTCCAGCTGGCGATGGGCGCCAACTTCGGCGACATCGACAACGACGGCTGGCTCGACTTCTACCTCGGCACCGGTTCCCCCGACTTTCGCGCCCTGATCCCCAACCGCATGTTTCGCAACGACGGCGGCACTCGCTTCCAGGACGTCACCACCTCGGGCGGTTTCGGTCACCTTCAGAAGGGGCATGGCGTGTCCTTCGCCGATCTTGACAACGACGGCGATCAGGACATCTTCACCGTCATCGGCGGCGCCTACTCCGGGGACGGTTATCAAAACGCCCTCTTCTTGAACCCCGGCCACGGCCGGCGCTGGATCACCCTACGGCTCGAGGGTACGACGTCGAATCGCTCGGGGGTCGGCGCCCGCATCCGCCTCGAGCTCGAGACACCGGCCGGGCGGCGTCAGCTGTTTCGCACCGTCTCCACCGGCGGCAGCTTCGGCGCCTCGAGCCTGCAGCAGGAGATCGGCCTGGGCGACGCCACCTCCCTACCCGTGGTCGAGATCTCCTGGCCGGCCGGTGACGTCGAAGTCTTCAACGACCTGCCGATGGACCGTATCGTGAGGCTGCGCGAGGGCGATCCTTCACCGACGGTCGTCGAGCTCGAGCGGCTGGATATGGCGTCGCATCAGCATGAGTCGCATCGGCATGAATAGCATGAGTCGCATCGGCATGAATAGTTGACGTCACCGCAATCTCGAAGCAGCTCGATGGGACCTTGACGGATCCAGCGATCAACTCGACAGCGTCCTGGCATGTCAACCGAGCAGTTCCATACCGGTGCTGTTAGACTGACAATGAGAGCAGACGATCGCAGGGAGATGAAAGTGAGCGCCACAGCATCGGCCATCGGCTATCCACACATCGACTACGACGCGCAAGGGGCACCTATCGTCGCCGGCACGACAATGAAAGTGGTCGAGCTCGTCATGGCACAAAGGGCACATGGCTGGAGCCCGGAAGAGCTCTGCTTCCAGTTCCCCCATCTCTCGATGGCAGACGTCCACGCCGCGCTTGCCTACTACTGGGATCACGAGAGCGAAATCGATGAGGACATCGAAACACGGTTTCGATTCGCCAACGAGTCTCGGCGTCAAAACACCTCCTCGCCTCTGGCCCAGCGCCTTGCCGCCCTGAAACACCGGCGGTGAGCACAAAGCTCTACATGGACGAGAACGTCAACCGCGCAATCACCGTCGGGCTACGCCACCGGGGCCTCGACGTTGTCACGGCGCAGGAGGATGGACGCACTGGAGCTCCCGATGACGAGATCCTGAGTCGTTCGACGGAGCTCGGTCGAGCTCTCTTCAGCCAAGATGACGACCTGCTCCGGGAAGCGACAAAACGACAGCTCGAAGGCGTTCACTTCAGTGGCGTGATTTACGCCCACCAGCTGAGGATCACGATCGGCGAGTGCATTCAAGACTTGCAACTAGTGGCCGAAGCTACTGAGCCGGATGAGTTGGTTGATACTGTTTTGCACCTGCCATTGTAGTCGTCTCTTGCCGCGTCGGCCTAAATAGCTGGCGTCACGCGGTCATTGAAACAACAATGGCCTAAGTGGGTGGCAATGGCGGCTGCCTCGGGCGGCTGCCTCGAGCTCGAGACGCCGGCCGGGCGACGTCAGCTGTTTCGCACCGTCTCCACCGGCGGCAGCTTCGGCGCCTCGAGCCTGCAGCAGGAGATCGGCCTGGGCGACGCCACCTCCCTACCCGTGGTCGAGGTCTCCTGGCCGGCCGGTGACGTCGAAGTCTTCAGCGACCTGCCGATGGACCGTATCGTGCGGCTGCGCGAGGGCGATCCTTCACCGATGGTGGTCGAGCTCGAGCGACTCGAGCTCGAGTCGCATCAGCATCACTGACAGCTGATCGCCAGGCCTGCTCCTCACCCTGCCCTTCTCCCCAAGAGGCAGAGGGGACAAGAGTCGCTACTTCGTCTACCCGCGGCGTCCCGAAGATCGCCTGAGCAACCGTTCGGTTTCGAGCACGTGCGGGTGGCGTGAAGAAAAGCGCCGGCGTGCGATCACCAGCGCTCGTCGCCCATGCGGCCGTGCGGAGTCGCGCTCGCCGCTCTCGAGCAACAGGCGGACGAGTCGGATCAAGACCCGGACGAGGATCGGGTGCTCAGGGTGGTAGCGGGCCTCGAACATGGTGACCGCCTGCTCGAAGAAGGCTCTGGCCTCGTCGATCCGGCCTTGGGCGGATCGCAAGACGCCGAAGGCCTCGAGTGTCTTGCCCAAGTGCCGCCGGTCCGGGTGCCGTGGCTGCGGACCGATCGCCGCCTGGAATTTCTGCGCGGCGGTTCGTAGCAGCCGTCCGGCTTCCTCGTGGTCGCCGTGAGCGGTCAGCACGACCGCCAGGTCACGCGTCGTGACCAGTGTGTCGCGGTGCTCCGGGCCGTTCAACTCGTGAGCCCGTCGAAAGGCCTCGCGAGCCAGCGGCAAGGCTTCGTCGGAACGCGATTGGCGTTGGAGCAACACGGCCAGGTTGTTGAGCGGGATGACCGTGTCCGACGGTCGAGTGCCGCGCTCCGCTAGCGCGAAGGATCTCCGGTACATCGACTCGGCCTCGGCACCGCGTCCCAATTCCTTCAAGACGTTGGCCAGGTTGTTCAACGCCACTCCCGTGTCGCGGCGTTGCGATCCGAAGATCGACTCGCAGCGCGCCAACTCCTTCTCGCCGAAGCGCTTGGCCTGCTCGTAGTCGCCTTCTTCCCGGTATCGACCCGCCAGCCTGGCGAGTAAAGTGACGGTGAGCGGGTGCTCGGTTCCGTGCTCCGCTTCGAGCTCGGCCAGGGATCGCAGCAGTAGATCGGTGTCGGGCTCCCGAGGGGACGCATTCGGTGCGTCTTGCGTGCCGAGCGGTATCGGCACGGCACCGCTAGGAATGTCCAGCGATTCGGCCTCCGTGGTCCTACCCAGTCGCCGCAGGACATCCGCGAGCAGCACCCGCATCCCGACGGTACCCTGATGCTCGGACCCGAGAACCGCTTCGGCGGTGGCGAGGCTCTGCCGGGTGATCGCTTCTGCTTCCGCATACCGCTCCAGGCCGTGGAGCGCCCGCGCCTGCCGAAAGCGCTCGCCCAGGATCGAGAGGTCTTCGACGCCATGGACCGTTTCGAGCAGAGCCACCGTCTGCCGGCAGTGAACCTCCAACTCGTCGAGCTTGCCCTGGAGCTCGAGGACATCGGCGAGCCGGCTCCGCTCGCTGAGCGACGCGGATACCCCGTCGACGGTCTCGCGAATTCCCAGGGCGTCCCGGCACAGCGGCTCGGCCTCGGCAGGTCGATTCTGGCCGACGAGAATGGAGGCTAGAAAGGTCACACGGTAGATCGTGGTCCGGGGCTTGGGGTCGTCGGTCGACCGGTGGACGGCGAGGGCCCGGCGGGCCAAGGTCTCGGCCTCGGCGAATTGCTGCTGCCCGTGCAAGACCGTCGCCAGAGCGGCGAGACGCCGGCTGAGTTTCCGCGGGGCGTCTCCCCGTGCCTCGGTGATTTCCAGAGAGCGCCGGTAGAGAGGCTCGGCCTGGTCGAAGTACCCCTGGCTACGCAACGTATCGGCGAGGTCTTCGAGGCAGGTCGCGGTGTGTGGATGCTCGGCGCCGAACGCCCTCTCGGTGGTTGCCAGGGCACGGCGGAAGACGCCCTCCGCCTCGGCAGGATAGCCGGCGTCATAGAGCAGCGACGCGAGATTGAAGAGGTGACTTCCCAACTCGTGATGCTCGCGACCGAGAGCCCCCTCGGCGCTCGCCAAGACCTCTCGGAACAGCCCCTCCGCCTCGACCAGGCGATCCTGCCCCTTGAGGATCAGCCCCAGGTTGCCGCGCGCCATGAGCGACCCCGCGTGCTCCGAACCCAGGCCCTGTTCGAGGATCGGTAGCGCTCGGCGACACAAGATCTCCGCCTCGGCGCCACGATCCTGGCTGTGGAGAGCCATCGCCAGGTTGTTGAGACTGGTGCCTAGATTCGGATGTGCCGGCCCCAGCCATTTTTCTTCGATCGCCAAAGCCCGACGCAAGAGGGTCTCGGCCTCGGCGTGGCGTTGCTGGTCCTGGAGCACCGACGCCAGGTTGTTGAGCACGATGCTGATATCGAGATGTTCCGGTTCCAAGGCCGCTTCCCTGATCGCCAGGGCCCGCCGGCACAGCGCTTCGGCTTCTCGCGGGCGGCCTCGGTCCCTGCACACCCCGGCCAGAGTACACAGCTGGATGGCGATGGCCGGGTGATCGCCTCGACCGGCCGCCTCAGAAATCGCCAGCGAACGACGACTGAGCGCTTCGGCCTCCGCAAAGTCCCCCTGCTCCGTCCGCACCAGCGCGAGGTCGTTGAGCGCCGTGGAGGTGGACTCATCGTCCGGCCCGAACGCGGCCTCGCAGATCGCCAGCGCCCGCCGACAAAGCGCCTCCGCCTCGGTGGTCTGTCCCTGGCTCAGGAGCAGCGCCGCCAGGCTGAGCAGCTTGGAGCCGGTCACCGGGTGCTCGCCGCCGAACGTCGCTTCTGCGATCGCCAGCACCCGCCGGTAAAGTCGGTCGGCGGCACGGTATCGCCCGCGCGATCGGAGCGTCTTCGCCAAACCGTCGAGACGGTAGCCGGTATACAGATGGCGCGGACCCAACGCCTTCTCGGTGATCTCGACGGCACGGCGATGCATCGCTTCCGCCTTGTCGTAGCGTCCCGTTTCGTGGCACAACGACGCCAAGACGTCAAGCACGCCCCCGGTGATCAGGTTGTCGGGTCCAAGGGCCCTCTCGGCGTGTTTAGCCGCCCGACCTCCGAACGCCTCGGCCTCGTCGTATTGTTTCTTGAGGGTCAGGATCTTCACCAGGTGCGCCAACTGGTTGATCGACGTCGGATGCTCCGTTCCCAAAGCTCGCTCGGTGACCTCCACGGCCCGCCGGCAGTGGTCTTCAGCCTCGTCGTAGCGCCCCAAGCCGGCGAGCAGCATCCCGAAATTGCCGTGGCCCAGGCCGGCACGCGGGTGGTCCGCGCCCAGCGTCCGCTCGGCAATCTCCAACGCTCGCCGGCTCAGCGGCTCGGCGTCTCGCGATCGGCCACGGTCGACCAGAATGATGGCCAGGTTGCCGATCCGGATGCCGGTGTCCGGGTGGTCTGGTCCCAAGGTCTTCTCGGAGATCGCCCAGGCCCGGCGCGCGAGCTCCTCGGCCTCTTCGTAGAGTCCCAAGCTGTGCAGGCTGAACGCAAGACTGCCGAGCCGGTCGCTGGTCGTGGGATGTTCCATCCCCAAGTGGTGCTCGGCAATCTTCAACGCCCGCCGACACAGCGGTTCCGCCTCGTCGTCCAGGGATAGGCCCTGGAGAAGCACCACGAAGGCGTGCAGGATGTCGCCGGTTTCCGGATGGTCGTCGCCCAGGTGTGTCTCCAGGACCTCCACCGCTCGTCGATAAACCGCTTCGAGCGACTCGTACCTGGCGGCCAGGCGGAAGATGCCGTCGCGCTCCTGGCTCCACTCCGCGAACCCCAGGGGATCGAGGACTTCGCCGTGGTACGCGGCTTCGAGGAACGCCTGCTCATGACTCGAATCGAGCACCTTGACGTGGGGCAGGTTGGCCCTATCGAGCGCCCACGCGTGCTCCCGTTCGAGCAGCCAGCGCTCGCGCCCCGTGACCTGCTCCAAGTCCCGCTTCTGAGCTTCGATCAGCGGACGGCCCCCCGCCACGTCGCAGCGCTCGTCGAACCATTCGAACAACGTGGCGTGCACCTGGCGGTACAGGACCGGCTCCTCGTCGGCCATCCGCTGCTCGAGGTAGTCGCGCATCAGGCCGTGCAAGCTGTACCGGTCACCGTGCTGCTCGATGAACGAGTGGCGCACGATCCGCTGCAGCCGAATCGCGCCGGCGCCGCCGAGGAAGTGCTGGCACAGGTGGCGGAACAGGGCCTCGTCGAAATGCCGTGGGAGCGCCAGGATGCGCAGCGCCGACTCGATTCGATCGTCGAGGTGATCGAGAAAGCGAGCGATAATCTCCACGTCGCGACCACCGAAGACGTCGACCTCCGGCTGCCCTCCACGCCAACGCTCTGCTTCATAGAGATCGACTTGCAGGCTCAGGTAAAAGGGCAACCCCTGGGCCGCGTCCACGATCGCGCGCCGGATGGCCGCCTCCGGGATCGGTACCTGGCGCAAGAACGACTCGGCGTCCTCGTCGAAAAGACCGCCCAGGAGGTGCTGGTCGAGCACCGGCTGCCAGTCGGCGTCGACCGAGCCCCAGGTGAGCCGGTCGCGCCCGGCGACCACCCAGAGGACTCCGGGGCTCTCCTGGATCAGCCGGCGCACCCAGCGGTCGACGCGGTGCGCCGCCGGACCGTCGCGGAGCTGGACATCTCGCCACAGGGCGTCGTAGGTGTCGAGCAGGACGACCACCTGTCGCGGTCGCCCGCCGTCGCGGTGGACATGGGCGAAGAGATCGGCTCCGAGATACTTCGGCAGAGCCTCGCGTAATTGATCTTCCGCCAGCTCCTCCAGCCCTTCCAGCACGGCAGAACCGTGCCGCTGGTACCACTCCTGGGCCCGGTGGCCGAGCCGCGCGCCATACTTGTAGGCGAACGAGAAACCCGGCACCTCCGCCAGCAGGTCGCCAGCGACCTCGATCACGTCGGCCAGGGCCTCGTTCTCGCTGGCGAATAGCTCTGGATACTTCTTGCGGAGATCAACTCCGGGGGACGCCAGGAGCTGGTAGCGGGAGAACGCGCGGTCGAAGTTGGGGAAGGCGATGCGAGCGGTCTTCCCCAAGCGGACGCGGAGGGCGAGCAGAGCGTCTTCCATCTGCCGCAAGCGGCTGTTCTCGAAGTCGATCAGCGCCCAACCGGCCGTGCGCTCCGATTCTTCACCGTGGTTGCCTCCGTCGAGGATGCCGAGAAAGGCTCGGAGCAGCGCGCTCTTGCCCTGGCCGCCGACACCGTAGAACGTCAGCACTCGATAATCGTCGCCCGCGATCGGCCGCGCGAGGGCCTGTCGAAAAACCTCGCAGGGACCTTCTCGGTCGGTGAAGACCCGGTTCGCCGAGAAGGGAGTCTTCTGACCCCGATGTGTTGGTTCGAGCACCATAGTGTTCCAGCCACCCTTGATCGAGAGTTCCTCGAGTGACGGTGATCAAGTCTATGCCCGGATTCCATCCGGCGTCAGGCCGATCCGCTGGCCGACATTCGCAACACCCGCGAGATCCAGGCCGTGATTCAGGGCGGTCGACTCTACCCGCGGGAAAAGCTCGACGCCTTGATCGCGGACGTCGTCGAGGCCGGCAAGCCCAAGAGCGACTCGTGAGTCGATTTCCGAGCTCTGCAGAAACCTGCAGAGCCAAATAACTTCTGTTCCTGAGCTCTGCAGAAACCTGCAGAGCCGGATAACTTCTATTCCTGAGCTCTGCAAAAACCTGCAGAGCCGAGAAATCTTTGTTCCTGAGCTCTGCAGAAACCTGCAGAGCTCAATAGCTGCCGTCCCTGAGCTCTGCAGAAACCTGCAGAGCCAAATAACTTCTGTTTCTGCGCTCTGCAGAAACCTGCAGAGCCCCATGCCGGCCGTTTCTGGGCTCTGCAGAAACCTGCAGAGCCAGATAACTTTTGTTTCTGTACTCTGCAGAAACCTGCAGAGCTGGACAACGGCGACCCCTGAGCTCTGCGGAAATCTGCGGCTTACAGAACCCAGGCGTAACCGAGCTTGAAGAACAAGGCGCGGTTCTCGCGCGTGAGGCCGAAGTCCTGACTGCCAAAGGCATCGTCGGAATAGCCGAGGAAGAGCACCGTCCGGGGATTGATCTTGTAGGAGAAGAGCAGCTGAGTGAACAGCTCCTCGCTCTCCGGTTCGACCTCGAAATCGGGAAACAGGCCGGGGTCGCGCTCGACGTCGGTGTACTGGACGATCGCCCGAATGAAGGTTCTGAGATTTAACTGGTAGATCAGCCGCCCCTGGGTCAGGTTGGCCTCGAACAATCTGCCCCCGTCGACATCCAGGCGGCTCAAGGTGTGCGACAGCGACAGCCGCAGGTGTTCGCCGAAGTCATAGCGCAGCTGGGGCGCGATCAGCAGCTCGTCGCCCGGCTGGGTGTTGGCGAAGTCGATGTCGTCGGCGACACGGCCGGAGAGCGAGAAGAACAGCTCCGCCGTGGGCTGAAACTCGAAATAGAGATCGAAGAAGCTCTCGTCCTCGAACAGCACGCCGTTGAAGACGCGATCTTTGATCCCGGCACCGAGAAAGAGGTAGGACTGCCTGGGCCCGGTGGCGTCGAAGTAGATCTCCCACTCCTCTTCCAGCAGGTCGCCGGAACGATGCTCTTCGAGCCGATCCCACTGGAAACCGAAGCTGCGCTCCGAGAAGGTATCCCCCTCCTCACCCCACCAGTTGCGCTCGACGCCGCCGACCAGGATCTTGAAATCGACCCGCGGCATGAAGCCCATATCGGCCCGAAAGCCTTCGCCGATGTCGCGGTACTGGAAGTTCCACTCCCAGTTGCGGGCGACGTGGTCGTAGGTCAGGAGCAGGGCCTGATCGTCGAACGAGCCCCGCGGCTGACCGTGGGCCTCGGCGATGAAGTCGGGATACTCGGTGGTCGAGCCGAGCACCTGGATCCTGAGCGAATCGGCGTCGGTGACCCGCAGCAGGCCGTCGACGCCGAGCACCAGGTTGGAATAGCCGCCGCCGTCGCGATAGGTGGCGACGGCGCCGAGCGCCGACGCCTTGCCGACGTCCCGGCGGTAGCGTACCACCGCGTCGGTGGTCTCGAAGTCGAACGAGCCGGCGCTCGAGCCCTGCGCGCCGGGGAAAAGCAGATTGGTCAGATCGTCGCGGGCGACGAAGACGCCGTGGGCGTTCTTCCCTTCCTTGCCGGTGAGCTTGATCCCCCAGGCCGGATCGGCGACGTTGCGGGTGAAGACGATCGGCTGCGGGGTGTCGAAGAGATCGGCGCCCTCGAGGAAAAACGGCCGGCGCTCGGGGAAGAAGAGCGCGAACTGCTCGTTGACGTCGAGTTGGGCGACGTCGGCCTCCACCTGAGAGAAGTCGGGATTGGCGGCGGCGCCGAGGGTGAGATTGGGGTTGATTCCCCAGCGCGCGGTCAGGCCGACCTCGACATCCTCATCCCCCTCGGTGAACGGGCCGGCGGGAAAGTCCTCGCGGATATCGGCGCGGCCGGCGGTCAGGGTCGGGTTGATCTCGATATTGCGCCCGGGGCTGGCGCCGGCGAAGCCTGAAATCTTCTCCAACTGGCAGAGGTAACACTCGACGTTGCGATCCCTGGCATTGTTCGACAGCCGGTGGCGAAAGTTCCGCGGGTAAGAACGCAGGGCGTCGATACCCCAGATCTGAGGTCCCGCGGTCCTGGGAAATCGCAGGGAAGAAAACGGGATCGCCATCTCGACTTCAAAGCCGGTCGCGGTGAGGCGCCCCGCGGAGCTCCAAATGGCGTCCCACGAGGCGTCCTCATTGCCGTTGATGTCGTCGTAGGTGCGGTCCATCTGCACGCCGCGAGGATTGACGAAGAACTCGAAAGCGCGGCGCTCGTCGTTGAACGTGTCGAGCACCACGCCGACGAAGTCATCAGACGACACCGTGTCGCGGTCGGCCAACCGGGAGCGGATCTTCTCGGGCTCAGGATCCGAGGCCCGAAAGGCGACATAGATCGCCCCCTGATCATGGGTGATCAAGCACTCGGTGGCCACCGGCGCCGCCACGTTCTCTCCCGGCTCGGTCTCGACGTCGAGGGCGATCTCCAGGGCGTCGCGCCAGGCTTCCTCGTCGACCGTGCCGTCGATCTTGATCGCTAGGGTCGTCGCCGGCACCTCGTGGGGAGTCGCCTTCGCCCCCGAAACTAGCAGGAACAATGCGGTAAGCCAGAAAGCTCCCGTGATTCGCGGCTGCCCTGCCGTAGACGGCTCCCGTAGATCGCTCATACCCCACGCGCTCCCCTCGATCCGTGGTGTTTGTCTCTGTTAGAGACAGCATTGTACCAAACGGCCGGTCGGCGCGGAGCCGGGCACTGTGGTCAGTTTGCCTCGTCGGATGTGTGCCCAGGAAGGACCCTAGGAGCCTGGTGTGAAATTCAGGCCGCGCCGAGCGCGGATCTTTTCCGCCAGCTCTGTGTTGCGAAATCCGCGAAATACTCCAGTATGCCTGTGGTTTCGCGCCTTG
>JAAUXY010186886.1_pt1 | contig 14141 bp, 11 predicted proteins | sample 7278121 | NCBI WGS metagenome assembly JAAUXY01 (sample SAMN14350117, study PRJNA611818) | marine sediment metagenome | isolation source: surface marine sediment (1.8m) | place: French Polynesia: Moorea | collected 2018-08 | reverse complement strand
GCGATCACGAGCCCGGTGAGGGCCGCACCCAGATGAGGCGACGATCCGTACACGACGGTCGTCCTCCGATGGAACAACCCGAGAACCAGCGCTCCTGCCGAGTAGCTCGCCTGAAGCGTGTCCCGTTCGTCATGGAGGTTCGCGACCTGTGGCCGCGGATACTCGTCGAGTCGGGCGTCCTCGACGAAGCGGGCCGCCTCCATGGCGCCCTCAAGCGGCTCGAGCTCTTCCTCTACCGCTCGGCGGACCGGATCGTCGTCCTCGCCGAAGGCTCCCGGGCGATGATCGCGGCGGACGGCATCGACGACTCGAAGGTCGTCTTCATTCCGAACGGAGCGGACCCCGCCGATTTCGAGCCGTCCGCCCCACGCGCCGTGCTTCGCCGGCGCTACCGCTTCGAGCGGTTCACGGTCGTCTACGCGGGCGCGCACGGCCCGGCAAACGGCCTCGACCTGGTCATCGACGCCGCGGACGAGCTCCGGCGGGCGGGCGTCGACGTCTCGCTCGTGCTGATCGGCGACGGGTTGTCGAAGGCGGGTCTGATCGAGTCCGCTCGCCGCCGCGACCTGACCAACGTGGAGTTCCGGGACCCGGTCCCGAAGTCCGAGATCCCCGATGTGCTGGCAGCCGCCGACGTCGGCCTCCACTGCCTCGCCGATGTCGAGCTCTTCAAGTCAGGGGTCAGCCCGAACAAGCTGTACGACTACATGGCAGCGGGCCTCCCGGTCGTGACGAACACCGGCGGTGAGGTGGCGGCGATGGTCCGGCGGGCCGGGGCGGGCGAGGCCGTCGCTCCCGACGCGATCGCGGCCGGTGTCTGCAAGCTTGCGGCGGCCGGAGACGAGGAGCGACGGGCACTCGGCGCGGCCGGCCGCGCGTTCATGGAAGCCGAGCGATCCCGCCGGGCCATGGCCGCACGGCTCGAGGACCTGCTCGATGCGCTCGTCTGACCATCGGTTCGTCCCGGAGCGGTTGCGTCGACTGCCGCTCCTCGCCGACGCCGTCCGCCGACTCGGGCCCTCGTGGGTCGCGTTCCGGATCAGGTACTTCCTCGAGCATCGCCTCGGCCTGCTCGAACGCCGGTCCCCGATCCGCCCCTGGCCGCCGCTCGAGCCTGCTTGGCATGCGCCACCGATCGTCGCCGTCGAGTCGCTCCGGCGATGGCTCTCCGAGCACGTCGACGACCGGCGCCGTGTCGAGCTGCTGCGTCGCGTCGACGACCTCCGGGCCCGGCGATTCGACGTCTTCGGCACCGCCGTGTCGCCGCAGGATTGGCATCACGACCCGACGGCAGACGTCCGCTATCCCCCTGACGTCCACTGGAGCCGGGTACCCGAGTTCCCGGCGGTGGACATCAAACGGGTCTGGGAGCCCAGTCGGTTCGGATGGGCGTTCGACCTCGCCCGCGCCCACCTGATCGCTCCCGGCGGCGGCGCTGCCGACCTGTTCTGGGAGGTGCTCGACGAGTGGTGCGCACAGAATCCTCCGAACGCCGGCGTCAACTGGCAGTGCGGCCAGGAGTCCAGCATCCGGCTGATGGCAGTGGTCGCGGCGTCGGCGGCGATGAGCGACACGATCGACGGGACGCGGGCCGGCATCGTTCGGCGCTTCGCCCACGTGACCGCCGACCGCGTCGAGGCCAACATCGGGTACGCGCGATCACAACGCAACAACCATCAGGCGAGCGAGGCCGCGGGGCTCCTCACCGCGTCACTGCTCTACGGAGAACCCCCGGGGAGGCGATGGCGAGCCGTCGGCGAGGCGCACCTGAAGGAGGTCTGCGATCGCCTGGTGTTCGCGGACGGTGGCACGTCGCAGTATTCGACGAACTATCACCGCGTCTTCGTCCACGACCTGCTGTGGGTGGTCCGCTGCTATCGGGTGGCGGGCGCCACGCCACCACCGTGGTTGCTCAGCGCCCTCGGCCGGGCGACCGACTACCTCGAGGCGATCGTCGACCCGGTGTCCGGGGGTGGGCCGTTCTTCGGGCCCGACGACGGAGCCCGGGTGCTCCCCCTGTCCGGCCGCCCGCATCGCCATCTCGCCGACGACGCCCGGCTGGCGCGGGCGGTCCTCGACGACGTGCCCGCGGCGGTCTCGCAGACCGAGCCGGCGGCGTGGTTCGGCCTCGACGACCCGTCGCCGCCGCCGTCCGCGGCGACGCCCGGTCCGTGGTCGCAGTCGTTCCCCGACGCCGGCCTGCACATCGTCGGCCGGGACGGCGCTCGCGTGTACATCCGGTGCGGGCGTCAGACGTTCCGCCCGACGCAGGACGACCTCCTCCATTGCTCGGTCTGGTCGAACGGCGTCGATCTCACACCTGACCCGGGCACGCAGAGCTACCACCCGGCGCCCGGCGAGCCGGGCCCCCTCGATCGATCGAGCGACCACAACGGCCCACGGCTGGCCGGGCGAGAGGGGATGCCGCGGGTGAGCCGCTTCCTCTGGGCCCGCTGGCCCGACGCCGCGTGCAAGGTGACCGAGGATCGCGAGGCAGTCGTGTTCGAAGGTCGTGTCTCGTTCGCGTCGGGCGCGACAGTGCGGACCGTCACCGTCGACGGCGACGGGGTGTCGATCGTCGACACCGGCGACGGGCACGCCGTCGAGACCCATCTTGCGACGCCGCTCGATGCGGCCGGCGCGGAGTTGGCTGGCCCCGAACACCACGGCGCCGTCGCCGAGCCGTACGACGCGATCGTCAGCCCCGGCTACGGCCGATGGGAGCACCGCCGCGGGCTCAAGCTGACCGGCGATCGCATCGTGCTGAGATGGCGGCACTGACGATCGCTCCCCGGCCGGCCATCGCCGCCCGCCAACCGTCAGTCGAACGCGGCGAGGGCGTCAGCGATTCGTTCGACCTCGGCATCGCTCAGGTGCGGCCCCACCGGAAGGCTCAACACCTCGGCACTGGCTCGTTCCGTCTCGACGAGCTCGGCTTCGGAGGCGAACGCCGGGAGATGGTGCACCGGAATCGGGTAGTACACCCGGCTCTCGATGCCTGCGTCGGCGAGGTGGGCCTCGAGCTCGTCGCGCCTCGCTGTGCGGACTGTGTACTGGTGGTACACGTGCACCGCCCCCGGTGCTGTCGTCGGCGCGATGATCTCGCTGCCTTCGAGCGCCTCGGTGAGCCGGGCGGCGTTCGCCTGCCGGATCGCGGTGAACTGCGCGAGCCGGCGCAGCTGCACCCGACCGATGGCGGCGGCGATGTCGGTCATCCGCAGGTTCAGCCCGACGATCTCGTTCTCGTACATCCGTTCCATACCCTGGTTCCGCAGCAGGCGCGCCACCCGCTCCGACGAGGGATCGAGGTAGCTGATCATGCCCCCCTCGCCGGTGGTCATGTTCTTCGTCGGGTAGAAGCTGAACGCGCCCGCCTCACCCCAACTCCCGACCGGTCTCCCGTCGAGCGTCGCACCGTGTGCCTGGGCGGCGTCCTCGACGACGGTCAGACCGTTTCGGTCGGCGATGTCACCGAGCTCGCGCATCGCTGCAGGTTGTCCGTAGAGGTGCACCGGCATGATGCCGACGGTCCGGGGTCCGACCGCAGCCGCCGCGGCGTCCGGATCCATGCAGTACGTCGTCGGATCGATGTCGACGAACACCGGCTCGAGATCGGCCAGGCGGACGGCGTTGGCGGTCGCGGCGAAGGTGAACGACGGGACGATCACCTGCCCGCCCGCTTCCAGTTCGAGGCTCATCAGGGCGATCTGGAGTGCCGATGTGCCGGAGTTGACCGCCACGCACGGACGATCATCGACGAGCGCCGAGAACTCGTCCTCGAACGCTGCAACCTCGGGGCCCTGGATGATCATGCCGGACTCGAGCACGTGCTGCACGGCGCTTCGTTCGTCGGCGCCGATCATCGGCCTCGCGATCCTCACCGGTTCAGTCATCGATCAGCTCCAGTCCGTCGGCCCGTGGTCGATAGCGGTCGCCCGTCGCCGGGCACGTCCAGCCGTCCGGTGCCTCCTGGAGGGGCACCCCAGCTCGACCGACCCAGCCGATCCGACGGGCAGGCGAACCGGCGACCAGGGCATGGGCGGGCACGTCGCGGGTGACCACCGAGCCCGCTGCAACCGTGCTCCATTCGCCGACGACGACCCCGGCCACCACGACCGCACATGCGCCGACCGTCGCGCCGTAGCGGACGCGCACCCCGGTCGGATCCCAGTCGGTGCTCGCCTTGGGCGAACCGTCTGGGTTGATCGCCCGCGGGTACCGGTCGTTCGTCAACACCACAGCCGGGCCGATGAAGACCCCGTCGTCGAGCTCGGCCGGGGCGTACAGCAACGCGGCGTTCTGCACCTTGCATCCGTCGCCGATCAACACTCCGGTGTCGACGAACGCTCCGCGACCGAACACGCATCGCGCACCGATCCGGGCGCCGGTGCGGATCTTGACCTCGTCCCACACCGTCGTGTCGTCGCCGATCACGACGTCGTGCTCGATCGACGCCGCCGGCGAGACGGTCGGCGGACTCACGGACGCCCCAACCGCCGCAGGCCGGGCCATCGCGCCGCGTCGAGCACCGAGCGGCCGTCGACGGTCACCGCAGGGTCGCCGTAGTCGGAGGCGCCGGCCTCGCGGTAGACGTCGTGATCGGCCTGGACGATCACTCCGTCGACGGGTGAGCCGGCTCGCCATGGCGTGAGTCCGAGCGATTCGATCTCCGCATCGTCGTAGAGCGGATCGTCGACCACGACGGTCGCCCCCCGAGCTTCGAGGGCATCGCGGGTGGGGAAGACGCCCGAGAAGGCGTGCTCCTTGACGTTGCCTCGATACGCCACGCCGAGGATCGCGACCGTCCGCCCCTCGAGGCCGCCGACCGACTCGTCGAGCAGCGCAACGGTCCACGCCGGCATCGCGTCGTTGACCTCACGGGCGAGACCGGGGAGATGGGTCCCGTCCACGCTCGTGCGGAGGAAGTGCGGGTAGACCGGGATGCAGTGCCCACCGACGGCGATGCCGGGGCGGTGGATGTGGCTGAACGGCTGGCTGTTGCACGCGTCGATCACCTCGTGGACGTCGATCGACAGGGGCTCGGCCGCGATCGCCAACTCGTTGGCGAACGCGATGTTGATGTCGCGGTACGTCGTCTCAGCGAGCTTGGCGAGCTCGGCAGCCTCGGCGTTGGCCATCGCCCACACCCCGTTCGGCTGCGGCAGGTCGGGCCGGTCGTCGAAGGTCAGGAACGACTCGTAGAAGGCGACGCCCCGTTTGGTGCTCTCGGCGTCGACACCGCCGACGAGCTTCGGGTAGCGGCGCAGGTCGGAGAAGATCCGACCCGAGAAGACGCGCTCCGGACTGTGGACGACGAACAGGTCTCGCCCACCGGTGAGCCCGCTCGCCGCCTCGAGCGCAGGGCCGAAGCGCTGTCGCGTCGTGCCCACCGGCAACGTCGTCTCGTAGGACACCAACGCACCCGGCCGAAGCCCGGCGCCGATGGCCGCCGTCGCTGCGTCCATCGCCGCGAAGTCCGGTTGGCTGCGCTCGTCGACGACGAGCGGGACGACGACGACCACGACGTCGGAGGCTGCGACCGCGGCGGCGGTGTCGGTCGTGGCCACCAGCGATCCGTCGCCGACGACCTCGGCGAGCGCGTCGGCGAGCCCGGTCTCGCCGGGAAACGGCTCGCGGGCGCGGTTCACCGTTGCGACGACGTCCGGATCGACGTCGGCTCCGACCACCCGATGCCCCGCCGACGCGATCGCGGTGGCCAGCGGAAGGCCGATCTTGCCGAGGGCGACGACGCAGACGGCGGTCATACGATCGCCTCGGCCGTTCCGTTGGCGGCCGACGTGAGCATCGCCTCGGCCACCCGCAGGACGTCGACGCCCTCGTGGGCCGTGACGATGTCGCCCTTCCCGAGCGCGATGGCGTCACGGAAGCCCTCGAGCTCGGTCTGCAGCGGCTCGGCCTTGGGGAACGCGTACCGGATCATGTCGCCCTCCGACACGCCTCGGAACCGCGAGATCTGGTCCCATTCCGTCGGCACGCTGGCGTTGGCCCAGAACGTGAGGTCGGACGTGAGCGTGTCGGCGACGAAGCGGCCCATCTCGCCGGTCACGACGACCTGGCGTTCCTTGGTGGGCGTGAGCCAGTTCACCATGTGGTTGACGATCGTCCCGTCGTCCAACGTGCACACCGCGGACACGAGGTCCTCGTGCGGGCGGCCGGAGCGATGGGCGGTGCGAGCGCTGACGCTCTGGTACTTCCGTCCGGAGATGAACTGGACGAGGTCGATGTCGTGGGTCGCGAGGTCCTTGACGACGCCGACGTCCTTGATCCGAGCGGGGAATGGGCCCTGGCGGGAGGTCGACACCTGGTGGACCTCGCCCAGCTCACCGGCGGCGAGCCGTCGGCCGAGCTCGCGGACCGCAGCGTTGAATCGCTCGATGTGACCGACGGCGACGACGACGTCGGACGCCCGTCCCGCCGCGGCCAGCTGCTCGGCGGCGTCGACGTCGTGCGCGAGCGGCTTCTCGACGAGGACGTGTTTCCTCGCGGACCCCAGCGCTCCGGCGACCGCGAGATGGTCCTCGGTGGGCACCGCCACGACGGCGGCGTCGACCGCCTCGATGAGTTCGTCGAGCGAGCCGACGATGGGCTCGCCGCTCATCGTCGGCCCGGGCTGGGGGTCGAAGACGGCGGTGAGCTCCAGATCGGGGAGGCCACGAGCGACCCGCACGTGGTTGCGGCCCATCGTGCCGAGCCCGACGACACCGAGCCGGACAGCGCTGGACATCAGCCGGAGGATATCGGCTGCCCACTGTCCTCGCCCGCTACGACCAGTACTCTCTCTGGGGTGCAGCAACCGTCAGGATGGCTTGGCCGGAGGCGATCGGCATGACCGTCGCGCTCGCCGTGGTCGCCGCCTTCATCCTCGGTTCGATCGCCATGCTGCAGCCGTTCCTGCTCGCTGCCCCGGTGATGGCCGAGCAGTGGCCGTTTGCCGCGTTCGCACCGGAAGGGGTGTTCGGCCCCGCCGTCATCGCAGCGTCGTTGTTCGCCGCGGCCGGCGCGTTGCTGTTCGTCCGGCACGACCCGATCCACCTCGGGCGGGGGCACCTCGCGATGCTGGTGGTCCTCGTGATCGCGTCGTGGCGCACCTATTCGGTGCTGGCGGAACTCCAGGCGCTCGAGACCCCGGTGGCGCGTGAGCTGCTGTTGACGGTCGGTACGGGTGTACCCATGCTCGTGTTGGCGATCACGGTCGCCCGCAGCAACTCGGCGAAGGCGGCGCTGTTGCCGCTGTTGCTTGCCTACACCACTGCCCTGCTTCCGGTCTTGCTGCTCGCGGGCGTCGTGGGGCGATCCAGTTTCAATCCCCTGACGATCGGGCACGTCTCGTGGATGGCGATCGTCTTGCTCGTGGCGGAACGCAACCGGATCCCCAACCTGCTCTTCGTGCCGCTGCTGGTCATCTCCGCTCTCGAGTGGTTGACGGCCGTGAGCACCGGGCCGCGCATCGCGGGCGCTGTCGCGTTGGTGGTGCTGGCGTGGAAGTCCGCGCCGGGGGAATGGGTCACCGGTGTGCTGACGGTCCGGCCGGGCGTACGGACGCCGCTCGTGTTCGTCAGCGTGCTCGCGGCCGCCGCTGTCGCGACGTTCGGCGTCACCCAGGCCCTCACGGAACTCGCCCGACAGTCGAGCACCAACGCTTCGGTTCGTGAGGCCGCGTGGCGGATCGCATGGTCCGAAGCGACGCTGACCGGACGTGGGGCGAGGCCGATCACCGGGATCGACTTCGGCGAGGCGTTCGAGATCCAACCGCACAACTTCTTCGTCGATGCGCTCGTCGCGGCAGGACTGCTCGGGCTCGGCCTCATGGTGTACGCGGTGTGGAAGGCATGGCAGGGCCTGCGCGACAGCAATCACGTGCTGCTGCCGTACTGTGCCGGAATCGTCGTCGCCAACCTGTTCTCGGGTGGTCTGTTCCGGTGGCCGACGCTGTGGTTCGCGCTCGGGTTCCTGATCGCCCTGCACGACCTGCACCAGCGCGACGCCGCGGCCGAGGCGCGCCGGCCCCGCCGCGACGTGCCGGTCACCTGATCGCCATCTCCACGGGGGGACCGCGCCTCGATCGAGCCCGTTGCTAGCGTTCCCCCGATGCTCGCTGCCTGCTTCACCGTCGACGTGACGCCGGACCAGCCGACCGTGCTCGCCGGTTTCGGCGGCGAGCCGAGGGTCGCCGCCGAGGTGGCATCACGACTCGAGGCGAACGGCGTGGTCATCCCCGGCGAGCACGGTCCGGTCGGGCTCGTCTCCGTGGACGCGTTGTTCGCGAGCACGTCGTTCGGCCGGCGCGTCCTCGACGCCGCAGCCGAGCTCGACGGCGACACGACTCGTACGCTCGTCGTGGTCGCCTCGCACACACACTTTGCGCCGGCGCTGGACCCGACCAAGCCGCTGCTCGGAGCGGTCGATGACGATCACGTCGAGATGGCCGCCCGTCGAGTCGGCCGCGCACTCGCCGAGGCCGGTGCGCCGCGTCGCGTCCACCAATGGACGGTCGGTCGGGGTCGGTGCACCGAGAACGTCTCGCGCCGGCGGCCCCTCGGCACCCTCGACCGTCTCGTCACCCGACAGCGGGTCGCCAACGCCCCCGCACTCGGGATCGCGGTCGTGCACGACGTCGACGTCGTCGCCGGCTGGAGCGATGGTGAGCCCCGGTTCGTGGTGTGGTCGTGGCCGTGCCACGCAGTCAACGAGCCGGATCGGTGCGCGGTCGGTGCCGACTTCCCGGGACGCGTCCGCCGGCTCGTGCGCGACCGCCTCGAGCGACCCGATCTCCCCGTGCTGTACCTGCCGGGGTTCGCTGGTGATCAGCGGGCTCGCAACGTGTGCAGCGTCTGGCGACATCCTCGCGCGGTGGTCGCCGCCGGCTTCGGTGACGCGTTTGCGCCCAACACGGCGTCGTACGTCGACCGGTTGGGGCGCCGGGCCGCCGAAGCCGTGCTCTCCGGGATCGATGCCGGCCGTCCGGCCGAGGTGGACGACCACGTGATGCGCGCCTCGGTCTCGATCCCCCTCACCGACCTGCTCAGCGGTCCCGATGCCGGCACCGCCGAGATGCATCCCGTCGACGTGGAGTTACTCCGCTCCGGGGCGCTGCGGATGCTGTTCGTCGGCGCCGAGGTGTGCGAGCCGTACTATCGCCTGCTCGCCGACGTGCTCCCCGACGTCACGATGATGTCCGGCTATGCGGGCCAGGTCTTCGGGTATCTCCCCACCGATCGCCAGGTTGCCGAGGGTGGCTACGAGGTCGCCGGGTTCATGGCGCCGTTCTCGGTCAGGGGCTCGATGCGACCTGACGTCCAGCGTGTGCTCGTCGACGCAGCACGTCAGGTCAGCGCCTGAAGCCGTGCTGGTCAGCTCGAAGGAGCGGACTCCGGGAGACGATCGCGCTCGCGCCGCATCAGCAGGGAGATTCCGACCGCGCCGACGCAATAGCCGAACGCCACCGCGGCGGCCGTGCCCTCCAGACTCTCCTGCGATGCGGCGTACACGATGAGCGGGGCGGCGGCGGCGAGTGCGATGACTTCGGCGATCGTGATCACGCCTGGGACCCCGACCGCCTTCGCCTTTGCCGACTGATACATCGTCAGACCGAACGGGGCGACGCCGAGGAAGAGGATGCGGGCGGGAGCGGTGGCGTCGGCGAAGTCGTCGCCGATCACCACGTCGACGACCAGTCCGATGGCGAGGGCTCCGACCACGGCGATGGAGAGGTACAGCGCGGCCAGTCGGCGGCCTTCCCGTCGGCACACCGCACGGAAATCGTCTGGCCCCGAACGAGACATCCGCGAGTAGCTCAGGTTGGCCTGCGCCTGGAGAACGCCGCCGGGCGCGATTGCCAGGCCCGAAGCGACCGCGTACACGCCGAGTTGGTCGAGGCTCGCGAACCAGCTGAGCGCGAGCAGATCGAGTCGGCCGCCAACCTCCGATGCGATGCGGCCGCCGACCAGCTTCGAGCCGAACGAGACGATCGCACGGGGGTCGACGTCCTCGCGTTCGGCAGCGTCCTGGCCATGGGCGGCCCGGGTCCGCATGGTCGCCGCTCGCCGAACCCAGACGAGCGTGATGCCCGCGGCGACGACGCTCGAGCCGAGGAAGCTGGCGACCGCGGTCCGGAGCTCGAGTGAGGAGGTCAGCGTGAACGCGACGAGGGTCGCGAAGTACAGAGCCGGCTGGAGCCAGATCGTCAGGTTCCACCAGCTGACCGCACCCACGCCGAGGAGGTGGCTCCGCAACAAGACGTGGTAGATGCTGGCCGGGATGGCGATCGCGACGATCAGTGCTGCCACCAGGTCCTCGGAGTCGGCGAGCACCTCGTAGACCACGAACAGTGCTGCCGCGAGCCCGCCGATGGCGAGCGCGAACCGCACCGAGAAGCGCAGGAGGGAGGATTGCGTGTAGCGCGGCTGTGCGGCCACCCTCACCAAGGCCTCGTCGGTCCCGAGCAGCGCGAACCTGATGACGAGGGTCGCGACGACCATCAACGCGGCGAGTGCACCCCGGCCCTCCGGACCCAGGCCGCGTGCGAGCACGACGGCCGTGACGAACGCGATCCCGCCCGCGAAGAGACTGGCGACCAGCGTCCCGCTCGCACGTCCGGCATGGTGACGGAGGAAGCCGAACGCACCACGGCCCTGCGTGCTGGCGCCGTGCAAGAGGTTCACCGGAACCGTCCCCGGGCCCGACCCGAGGTCACCCTCCGAACACCACCCGTGCGGAGGCGCTTCCCCGGATCCGCTCAAGGTGGCGGAGCCGGCCGGTGAGCCGGCCGACGCCGACCGTGAGGGCGGGTCGTCCCCCCATCCCCCTGAAGAACTGCGCCACGCCGGGGTCCGACGACCCCTCGAAGTCGAACGTCGGCGCGTGGTGCCGGGCGAGGTCGATGGCGCCGCGCAACAACTGGTAGCCCGGGGCCGCGGCGGCGTCGGGGTCGCGTCCTCCGGCCACGTAGTAGGCCGACCGCTCGTCCCAGACGACGAGGGCTGCACCCATGAGCCGTCCGCTGCGGCGCCGCACGCCCACCACGGCGCCGGATCCGCGTGCGACGGCGGCGTCGGCCGCCCTGGTCAGGGTCTCCGGGGTGTAGCCGGTCGATCGGCCCTTGCTCCGCATCGTCACCTCGGTGAGTCGTGCGAGCTCACCGGCCGGGACGTCCGGGTCGAAGATGTGGTCCTTGCGGGAGGTGCGAAGCTTGCGGCGTGCACCGACACCCATCGACGCGTCGATCGCGTCGGCGTCCTGTGCGTCGAGGTCGATGATGAACGTCTGTGTCACCGTGGTGTAGAAGCCCTTCCATCTCCACGGCAGCACGTGGTGGACGGCGGGGCTGAACCGCAGGACGCACAGGTCGTGGGGCGGGAGCCGATCGACGAGATCGGCGACGAGCAGGGTCTCCTTGTGCAACCGGCTCTCGGTCTTGTCCGACTCGATGGCCAGCTCCGGGTCGAGGTAGGGCGTCAGCGGGGGGTGACCCATCACCCGCAGCCCGCGCCGCTGATGCTTGCGCAGTGCCATCCTGCCCCGGGCGCCGGGAACCTCGGATTCGACGACGGTCCATGCGCCGGGCGCGACCGCGTCGAGCCACCACGGGCTCGAGAAGACGGTCAAGGGTGGCGCGCCTCGAGATCGACGTGGAACCGATAGGGGTAGAGGAGCGAACCCATGAACCGGCAGTCGAACCCGGCGTCGCGGGCGATCTCCTGGAGCCGTCGTGCGCTCCACCACTTGCACATCGACGAGCGCCCGCTCAGCTCGAGCGCGTACGCCCTGACGATGGTCGGCATCGACGGCGCTGCAGCCGCACTCAACGACGGGTCGCCGGCGATGTAGCCCCGACGGCAGGCTCGATTGGGAACGGAGGCGTGGAAGACCCTCCCGCCCGGACGGAGCATGGACGATGCCTGTCGCAGGCTCGCCGCGAACTCGTCGTCGTCGAGGTACTGGAGGTACCCGTTGGAGAAGATGAGGTCGAACCGTTGGTCGAGCTCGAACTCGGCCGCGTCGGCCTCGATCAGGGTGACGTCGGGATGCTGCTCCCGGAACACCTCGAGCATGCGCGCCGAGTAGTCCACGCCGACGTAGCGAGCGGGATCGAAGCCGAGCGCTCCGAAGAGCGCTCCCGAGCCACACCCGAGCTCGAGCACGTCACCGTCCGGACGAGGCCCGAGCCCGAGGCGGAGCTCGGCCCCGTACTGTGCGTAGTGCTCGTCGGTCTCGGTCCGGTGGTGCGGGATGTCCTGGGTCGCCCAGAAGGTCCGCCACCGCTCCTTCGAGGTCTGTGTCATCGGTGAGCCCTCTGCGGGAGCGTCTGGTGCAGCACGACCCGTGACGCTACCGCGCCAATCGTGCCCGCGGACATATGCTGCGGCCGTGCGCCCGTGCGGAGTCGATGTGACGTGAAGGTCCTCCACGCCTGTCTCTCGAACTTCTACATCGACGGGTTCGCCTACCAGGAGAACGAGCTGGTCCGCACCCACGTCGAGGCCGGCCACGACGTCGTGGTCGTCGCCTCGACCGAGACCTTCGACGAGCAGCGCCGACTCACGTGGGTGGAGCCGGCCGAGTACGTGGGAACCGACGGTGCCCGGGTCATCCGCATCCCGTATCGGCGGTGGCTCCCGCATCGCGTCGCCCGCAAGGTCCGGTCCTATCCCCATGTGGCTGCGATCCTCGAGCGGGAGGCGCCAGACGTCGTGTTCTTCCACAGCGTGGCGGCATGGGAGCTGCGCACCTTCGCGACCTACCAACGGGCCCACCCCGAGTCTGTCCTGAACGTCGACAGCCACGAGGACTCGATCAACTCCGCACGCACTCCCGCGAGCCGACTCTTCCATCGGAGGTTCTACGGACCGATCGTTCGGAGCGCGCTCGACGTCATCAGCCCGGTGTTGTGCGTGACGATCCAGACGATGGACTTCGTCCACGAGACCTACGGCGTGCCACGCGCCGACCTCGAGTTCTTCCCGATCGGTGGTCGAGCGCTCGATGACGACGAGTACGCACGACGCCGGGACACGACGAGGGCGCAGTACGGCGTCGACGAGGACGACGTCCTCCTCCTGCAGGCCGGGAAGATGACGGCCGCGAAACGCCTCGGCGACACGTTGGAGGCGTTGGCGGACGTCGCATCCCCTCATCTCCGACTGCTGCTCGCCGGTTCGATCGGCGACGACGTCGCCGATCAGGTCAGCGGGATGATCGCCGCCGACGAGCGGGTCTCGTTCGTGGGATGGAAACAGCCCGACGAGCTCGTCGACCTCCTCTGTGCAGCGGACGTGTACGTGCAGCCGGGAACGCAGTCGGCGACCATGCAGATGAGCCTGTGCGTTCGATGCGCAGTCATCATCGAAGACAGCCCGAGCCATCGTTTCTACGTGAACGGCAACGGCTGGCTGGTCACGGGGCGAGACGACCTACGGGCGAGCATCGCCGAGATCGCGGCCGCGCCCGAGCGCTTGCCGGAGATGGCGGCGCGTTCCCTCGAGTTCGCGCGAGCGAAGCTCGACTACCGCCAGCTCGCCGAACGTGCGCTGCAGCGGGGACCTCAGCCCGCCGACGCCGGTCGCTGGTAGTTGATGAGGACCGCTCGAAAGCGGCCCTTGAAGACGAACAGGCTCCCCGCGGCCGCACCGACGGGTCCGACCGCCCGGATCAGCTCGTCCACGTCGGCCAGCGAGCCGGCCCCGCCGAGCACCGTGAGCGGCGTCGTGGTGGCCGAACGGACCCGTCGGGCGAGATCGAGGTCGTATCCGTCCATCATTCCGTCGCGGTCGACCGAGTTGACGACGATCTCACCGGCCCCGAGTCGTTGGGCCTCCGCGGCGACTTCGATCGGGTCGAGACCGGTCCGACGGTTGCCGTTGTGGGTCACCACCTCGAGCGACCGGCGCTGCAGCCGCCGGTGCTTGACGTCGAGGACCACCGACACGCTCTGGGACCCGATGCGGTCGGCGATCTCCCGGATCAGCTGCGGTCGCTGCACCGCAGCCGCGCTCACGCAGACCTTCTCGACGCCCAGCCGGATGATCTGTTCCGCGACGGCCGCGCTGGTGACGCCTCCGCCGTAGGCGAGCGGCATGCGGCACTGATCGGCGGCGTTGCCGATCAGTGCCATGTCCGGCGGG
>JAAUXY010143608.1_pt1 | contig 14141 bp, 16 predicted proteins | sample 7278121 | NCBI WGS metagenome assembly JAAUXY01 (sample SAMN14350117, study PRJNA611818) | marine sediment metagenome | isolation source: surface marine sediment (1.8m) | place: French Polynesia: Moorea | collected 2018-08 | reverse complement strand
CTGCTGCAGCTGCTTGCGCGGCTCTACGGCACCAACAACATTTCCAACTGCTCGTACTACTGTCATCAGGCGACCAGCGAGGCGCTTGCCGCGACGATTGGCACGGGGACCGCAACCGTCGAGCTCGAGGATCTCGGCGGCTGCGACATGTTCTTTCTCATTGGCGCCAACCCGGCATCGAATCACCCGCGTCTGTTGCACAAGCTGATTGAGCTGCGACGCCGGGGCGGCAGCGTGGTTGTCATCAATCCGATGCGTGAACCGGGCCTTGTGCGTTTTGCCGCGCCCAAGCTCCTGAGCTCGTTGATCAAAGGCGGCGATGAGGTTGCCAGCTTCTATCTACAGCCGCGCACGGGATCGGACATTGCGCTCTTCACCGCCATTGCCAAGGCGGTCAGCGAGCTGGGTGGAGTGGCGGATGTGTTCATCGAAGCGCACACAACGGGCTTCATGGACTTTGCGGATCACCTCGACCAGCAGGACTGGGCTGATCTGACGGCGCGCTGTGGCGTTGACCGTAACCAGGTGCTGGCCGTAGCGGAGCGCTACTGCGAGGCGCGGCATGCCATATTCGCCTGGGGTATGGGCATGACGCATCACCAGCACGGTGTCGACAACATCGAGTGGATCAGCAATCTGGCGTTGATGCGGGGCATGATCGGTAAACGTTTCGCGGGTCTGCTGCCGCTGCGCGGGCACAGCAACGTGCAGGGTATCGGCACCATTGGCGTCAAGCCCGTGCTGCCCGATACGGTTTTTGCGCGGATGGAAGAGGCGTTCGGCGTCGAGCTGCCGCGTGGTTCCGGCCAGCATACGCTTGCCTCGCTGGAGGCTGCGCATCGGGGTGAGATGGACGCCGCCGTGATGCTGGGCGGGAATCTCTTCGAGGCAACGCCCGACAGCCGCTGGGCGGAGCAGGCCCTCGATCGAGTGGGCTTCAAGCTTTATCTAACGACGACCCTCAACCGCGGTCACGTGCACGGGGTGGATGCGGGTGAAGCGTTAGTCCTGCCGGTTTGCGCCAGAGACGAGGAGCCGGAGCCGACCACGCAGGAATCGATGTTCAACTATGTGCGGCTGAGCGACGGTGGCATCGAGCGGATTGCCACGGTGCGCTCGGAGTCGGCCATTCTGGCCGATATCGCGGGACAGCTCCTGCCCGGGGCAACCATCGACTTCGACGAGTTCCGCGGGCATCAGAAGATTCGCCAGGCCATTGCCCGTGTGGTACCGGGCATGGAAGACCTCGAGGACATTGACGTCGCGAAGCGCGAGTTTCACGTGCGCGGCCGATTGCTGCACACGCCTGAGTTTCATACGGCTGACGGCCGGGCGCGGTTTGTGGTGTCGGGCTCAACCGGCCTGAGTCAGGCGAACCGCCCGTTTACGCTCCTGACCATGCGCAGCGAAGGTCAATTCAACTCCATCGTCTATGAGGAGGAAGACACCTACCGTGGCGCGACAAACCGTTGGACGGTGTTCATGAACGCGCAGGATGCAGCCGCAATGAGCCTGCAGCAGGGTGATCTGGTTGATCTCACTTCCGATCAGGGTTGCATGGCACGTGTTGGGGTCAGCCTCTTCGACCTGCCGCAGGGGTGCGTTGCAGCGTATTACCCGGAAGCCAACGTGCTGTCCTCGCGGGCCAGCGACCCGCGCAGTCACACGCCGGGTTTCAAATCGATACCGGTAACGATTACGTCAGCTTGAGATCGAGCAGGCTCAGCCGCTGCGATCGAGGCGATAAACGGCGATGAGCTCTGCAGCCTCCTCGGGACTGGGGAAACCCGCAACAATGTCGGGGTAGTCCGGCTCGTACTTGTCGACGTAGGCGGTCAGCACGTCCTGCCAGCCATCCGTCACGGGCGTGGCCTGCAGGGCGTAAGTATCGTCACCAAGGCGCATCTCCACAGGGCTGCCCGATCCGATCATGCTGACCCAGCCGCTGTCTCTGGCGCCGACAATGTGCAGCTCACCCTCGTGCTGGATCACCCAGATGATGACCACTCGCGGTAGCGTGCCCGGCACTTTGAGTTTGATTTCATGAGTCGCCGACGTGTCCGGCCAGGTAGCCGGCGCAGCGGCGGCGGTGCCGCCGATGAAGAAGCCGGGCAGCGGCCCCAGCGGTGCGAGCAGCGCTACCCCGACGGCGAGGACAACGACAATCAGGACGATGACTTTGAGTGCTTTCACAGGCGGATCCCCATGTTGCGGGCAGAATGCCGGGCGTTGGTCGCGAAGGTACGCCAGCTTGTGATGAGCCGTCAACCGGGTTTCAGGTAGCGGTGGCTCTGATCCATGAGCGGGCGTCTTCCTCGCTGCGAAACGCGTGAAGATCTACGCGCTCGTCGTGGCACCACAGGCCGTAAGCGCGGCACATGCCGTATGCGGCGTTGTCCGCGGCGATCAATGCGACCCGGGGCTTTATCGCCCTTGTCGGGTGTCGGGTCATGCGAAAGAGCTCAGATGCGTTGAGATCAATCGACTCGGGTGTAACGTGCCACAGCTGTGGCAGGTTGCAGTCGAATTCCGGATCGCGCTGGATTACGTCAAAGAGGCGAGTAAGGCTGTCCGCATCGACGTGCCCATCCAGATCAACGTGGAGCTCTCTGTTAACGATACGGTACTCAGGCATTGGCGGTACTGCCTGCCATTGCGTCGAGCCACAGCTGGTTGAGCTGCCAGATGGATTTCTCGAAAGTGCTCAGGCGGCCCTGGCGGGTGCCGGCAGCCTGCAGTCCATGCCAGGGTCCCGCGTTTGCCTCGATGTCTTCCGTGTGAATGGCGTGGAACATCGCCCGCATCTCCGCCAGGTTTTCCTCGCTCATGGCCTCACGGAGACTCGGGTGGAGGAGAATGTGAATCTTCAGGTCCATCTGGTCGTGCGCACGTGGATGCAGTTGGTACCAGGCGCCGCTCGTGCTGGATGCGGCAAAGAGGAAGTTGGGGAAAATGCAGGCTGCGAACAGCGTGCTGCGTTCCTCCTCGTTCAGGCGCGGAAAGGACGACGGCGCCTCGTCCTGATGTTTTCCCGGCATATGCAGGAACGACCACGGTGCGCCTTCGTTGTCGGGTACGCTCGCATCGCGCGCCGGGTAGACCGGTTCGAAAGTCTGCCGGTGCGTGCCGATGTGGTGGTACGCCTCCATGAAGTTCTCGGTGAGGATTTTCCAGTTCCACGGGCTGTCGAAGTGCAGCGTTTCGGCTACTTCCAGTTCGGCAAAATCGTATCGCTCGATGAGCTTGTCGAGCCCTGCAAGCTGCGGCGCAAGCGGCGCAGCTTCCGTATCTGGATTCACGAAAACGAAACCCTCCCACACTTCCAGACTGAGCGGCGCGAGGCGCCATGCAGCCGCGTCGAATTCCTCTACGCCGTCCATCATCGGTGCGCTGCGCAGCTGCCCGTCCAGCTCGTAGGTCCAGTTGTGGTAAGGACAAACGAACCGACGCGCGTTGCCACAGCCGGTCGCAACGGGCATAGCCCGATGCACGCAAATCCTCGAGGTGGCGTGCAGCTCACCGTTCAGGTCCCGCACGACCACGATGGGGTGTTGCGGCAGGTCAACGGTGATGAAATCGCCGGGATTTTTGAGCTGCTCGACGCGGGCCACGCACTGCCAGGAACTGGCGAACAGCCGCTCTTCTTCGAGCCGGTAGACGGCCGGGTCGGTATAGGCCGCCGGGGGCAGGGTCCAGGCCTGACTGAGCGGCGCGCGAACGCGTTCCAGGGCTCCTGCGGGCAACAGGGTATCGAGGTTTGACTGGGGCATGGCGTTAATTCTATCAACTGATAGAAAATAAGCTTAAGGCAGGATATGCTGTCGGGTCAACAGGATTGAGCAACTGTCCGGGGGAGTCATGACGGTGACGGTAAAAAAACGCGTTGGCAGGCCGCGCGCGCAGCCGGGTAACGAGGCGGAATCCGCCCGCGATGCCATTCTGCGCGCCGCCAGAACGCTCTTCCGGCAGCAGGGGGTCAAAACCACCACAACGCGGCAGATCGCTGACGCCGCGGGACTGCGGCAGCCAACCATTTTTCATTACTTCGCGAACAAGCTGGAAATCGTGCGTGAGATTGCCAGCCAGGCGATGGCGCCGGAGCTCGAGTTCATCGAAGCGGAAAAGGCACGCGCCGCTGATCCGCCTGAGCGGCTCTACCGCTACACGCACTTTGTCGTCACGAACCTCGTCTCGAATCCCAGCGTCATCGGCAGTCCGCTGCAGTTCCCGGAGCTGACGCCGGAGGCTTTTACCGAGTTTTTTGCGGACTATGAGCGCATCTTCGCGGCGCTCGAGGACATTCTTCGTGCCGGTATGGAAGCCGGCGTCTTTCTGGACTTGCCGCTGGAGGTGACGGCGCGTCAGCTCTTTGCGCTCATCGAGGCGGGCCTGCAGGACGAGCGGCTGGATCCCGCTGCGGCGCAGCTGGTGGCTGATAACGCCGCGCTGCTGGTCTTGCGCTCGGTGCTGGTTGATCAGGAACTGCTGACGGCATTCAGGGAGAGCGCGGATCGCTGATGCGGCGGTGTTCGATCGGGTTGTTCGACAGGGCGAAGCGCCGCGGAGACAGCGTGTTGATACTATCGTGTGAATGAAGCAGGAAGGGAGCCGGGATGATGATCGTTAATCTGCGGACTGCCGGAGAGGCCGTTCGGTGCGCCGCCGTTTGGATTCTGCTTGGTGTGGCGATGGCGCCCATGGTGGCGGTGGCGGAGGAGGCTGCCGCCGAGGCCGGGGAAAGCGCCGAGGAACTCATGAGCCGTGAGCCCACCGTCGATGACTATGCGGGTTTTACCCGCTGCATCGACATGAAACGCATACGCAATACCAAAGTGCTGGATGAGCGGCACCTGCTCGTCGAGATGCGCCAGAAAGAATACTACGTCGTTCAGCTCGCCCGGCGTTGCCCGGGATTGCGCAGAAACCGGCCGGTGATGACCGAGCCGCGGGGCCGCCAGCTCTGTCAGTTCGATTCGGTGCGGCCGATGTACGACAACGGCCTTGGCGGCCTCGAGCCAGGCACGCGGTGCACCATTCCCGGTTTCCACAGCGTAACGAAGGAACAGGTGGTCCAGCTGCGAGAATCGCTGGAACTCGAGCGCAAACGGCAGAAAGAGGAGCGCCGCAAGCGGCGCAAGTCGAAAACGAGCTGAGGTTCAGTGAACGAGCTTGCCCTGGCTTGAATCGTCCAGCACCAGCTGAATCTGCGTGATCAGCTCTGCGGCGGTAAAGGGTTTGCGGATCAGCGTGATGGTATGTGGATCGAAGCCGCTTGCCTTCAATCTGTCGTCGGTATAGCCGGACATGAAAATCACGGGCACCGGGATGTCGTGCGCGCGCAGCTGCTGCACCATCGCCGGCCCGCTCATTGTCGACATGATCACGTCGGTCAATACCAGATCGGGTGGACTCTTGAGAATGCCCGGTAACGCCTCGCCACCGTCACGTGCCACCGACACTTCGTATCCCGCTTCCGTCAGCACCCGCTCAATGAAACGGGCAACCTGAATGTCGTCTTCGACGACCAGAATCTCCGCTCCGCTCGAGGTTCTCTCTTTACCGCCGCTGTCCGCAGTGTCGGAGGTCTGCAGGTTGGCGTCGTCGAGGAGCGGCAGGATCACGTCTACCGTCGTGCCCTGGCCGACGGTGGATTCCACGTGAACGCTGCCGTTCGCGTGGGAGACGAGCTCGTGCACCGTTGACAGACCGAGACCGGTACCGCTGCCGAATGGTTTGGTGGTGAAAAACGGTTCGAAGATCGTCTGCAGGGTGCCTTCATCCATGCCGATGCCGTTGTCAGCTACCCGCAGCCGCACCGTTGCGGGATCGCTGTCGAGTGGCTCCACGGAGATATGAATCAGGCCGCCCTTCGGCAGGGCATCCCTGGCGTTTGCGGCCAGGTTGAGCAGGATCTGTTCGATGTCGCCGTCGTCCGCGCGAATCCACAGCGACTTCTCGGGCACGGTGCAGTCGATGGTGATGTTCTCGCCGATGAGCTTGCGCAGGATGCCCATGAGATCCTGGATGGTGCTGCAGAGGTCCAGAGCCACGGGCACGCTGGCCTCTTTGCGGCTGAAGGCGAGCAACTTGTTGACCAGCGTGGAGGCGTAGGTGCTCGCACGATGAATCTCCTGCGCCCATTCGCGTAAGCGCGGCTGGTCGTTGAGTGCATTCACCAGCAGATCAGAGTAGCCGAGTATGGGTACCAGCTGGTTGTTGAAGTCGTGCGCCACGCCACCAGCCAGCTTGCCGACGACGTCCATCTTCTGAGAATGCCGCAGCTCGTTCTCGAGGCGTTTGCGCTCGCTGATGTCGCGCCAGACGGTGTGGATGATTGGACTGTCATCGTCCTCGGTCATGACCGCCGTCAGCAGCACTTCCACGGGGAACGTTTCGCCGTTCGCGCGCGTATGCACCCATTCGAATCGATGGTTGGTCGCCTCGATGGCGCGTTGCATGTATTCGTTGGCCTTATCGAAGGAGCGCTGCCCGTCGGGCTGGTATTCCGGGGAGATCTCGGACGGGTGGGTGCGCAGCAGCGCTGCTCGATCAGGGTAGCCCAGCATCTCCACGGCTGCGGCGTTGCAGTCGATGAAGACCTCATCCTTGATGATCAGGATGGCGTCGGCTGAATTCTCGAATAGCTTGCGATAGCGAGCCTCGAGGATGGCAACCGCCTCAGCGGGTGGCTGATTGCGCTTGCCCATGAGTCGAGAAAGTGACCAGATCATACTTGAGTATAGGCCAATCAATCCGGCGCTGAGTCTGCGCTGCGCTCTGCCGGGGGTGCGGGCAGATCGTCGAGGGCTTTCAGCATGTTGTTGGCAATGGCCTCCGCCGCAGCCTGTCGATTGATGGCAACGGCAACGAAAACCTGCCTTTTCGTATCAAAGACCAGCACCGCCTTGGCGCCCGGCGCGCCGCCGGTGTGTCCAATCCAGATGGTCGTGAACTCGGGATCCGGCACCGGGATGACCATCACGCCGCGACCGTAGGATTCCATCTGTCCGAACATGGCGTAACGCTCGGCGAACGCGGCGTCGCGCGAGGCAGCGCTCACCAGCCGCCCGCTCAACCAGGCGTGCAGGAACGTCACCATGTCGACAGCGTCGCTCAGTATGCCGCCCGCGCCGAAGGTGGTCGCAATCTGCGCACTGGTGTGGCCATTGCTGTCGAAACCTGGGACAACCACCGCCGATGGGGTAGCCAGGCCCGTGGATGACAATCCGAGCGGCTCGGCGATCTCCTTCTTGATGAGGTCGGCAAAGGACGCGCCGGTGATCTCCTCGGCAATGCGGGCCAGCATGACGTAACCGGTATTGCTGTAGTGCCAATCCGTCCCGGGGCAGAAGTCGAAATGATGGCGTGCGGCGATTTTCATCAGTCTGTCCGGCGTTGCGTAAGCGGTCTCCTCCCTGAACTTCCTGTCTGCGTTGAAGGAGAAGACACCGCCGGTGTGGGTCAGGAGGTGATTGACGCTGATGAGGTTGGCGCCGGGATAGTCAGGCAGCCATTGGTCGATGGTGTCGTTAAGGCCCAGCTCGTTGCGCTCCACCAGCCGCCAGATGATGGTCGCGGTATAGAGCTTGGCGACGCTTGCCCACCAGAATGGCGCCTCGCCGTTGCCGATGCGCTCCGCCCAGCGCCCCAGGGTGGGGTGCCAGATGGCGATGGTGCCGGCGGTTGCCTCGGTCAGCGGTATGAGCTCCTGAAAGCGAGCCTCGAGCCTGGCGGCGACGTCTTGCGGCATTGGTTGATCCGCAAATGCCTGGTTCGGCAGCAGATCGGCCGCAAGGCTGCCAGCGCGCGCCGGCCCCTGGTAAGACATGTCCGGATCACACTTGCGCGGTTGGATGCCCGCCTGGACGCCGGTGGTAAGAACGGTGAGAAAGAGAAGCCAGCGCCAGTGCATGACAAGCTCCGCTGCTGTACGTCAGCGGAGCCTACGCCCTCAGGCGGACGTCGTCATCTGATCAGCGCTGCGCCGGTGCGTCGAGTAAGACCCCCCTGGCGCTCAGCTTCTCCTTCTTCCAGCTCGAAGCAATGCAGCTTAGTCGAAAGTACTGAACAGGTAGCGTTCGCTGAACTCCTGGTTGCCGCTTACTTTGTTCAGGAACTTGATCGTGACAGTCTCGGTCGTGTCAGTTTCATTGACCAGCACCAACGCGATTTCTTCGTCCGAGTCTACGTCCCAGTCGGTGATGTGGGCGCTTGCGGCGTCCTGCGACCAGCGCCGTAGCCAGGCGTTTCCGTTCGCAGTGCCGGTATTTGCCATGTAGAGGTAGGCGTTAGTCCTTTCGTGATAATCACCGGTGGCGGTCTCTATGCATTCGACGTAAAAAACAGTCAGTATCCCCGTATAACTATTGCCTTCCCCGAGAAACTCCAAGTCCCAGTCATAGTCATAGTCAGCCGGGTTGACGCAGGGGATTGGTGGAAGGTCTTCCCCTCTCCGCCTGGTGTTGCCGTACACCTTAGTGTCTGTGTCAGGATCAAATATCCGGAACTGCATGCGAATCCGATTCGGATAGTCATCAGCGTCGGTATCGAATACCTCGATGAAGGGAACGATCATTTCGATCCCTGAATTTGATGAGGTCACGTCCTTGAATATCGGCCTACCGTCAACGAATTCGCTTGCCATCGAGGCTGGCCCGAGCAGCGCCGCCAGGAACACGACAAGAACACGTACGTGGAAAGACTTCATCTACCCCTTCTCCCAAACAATTGAACTTAGGGTCACTCTATCAGTGAAGGTAGCTCACACAATGGTTGAAAGTACGTAGGATGCAGCGCCGTTCTGGAACCTGCTCTATTCGATCTACCAGGGCGGCGTGGCGCTGCCGAAGAGGCCCCAATGGCCATCCGTGAGTCGCTTGCTCAAGCCCCTGCAGGTTTGCAGTAGAGTTCAAACAGCAATGAAATGACGGCGGCGATTTCTTCGCCCGACAGGGAATAGTAGACCGTCTGCGCCTCGCGGCGCGCTTCGACCACCCCTTCGTGGCGCATGCGCGCCAGATGCTGAGAGAGCGGCGACTGGTTGATGCCGATACGCTCGGCCAGCTCGCCCACCGAACGTTCCCCCTGATTGAGCTCACACAGAATCATCAGGCGGTGCGGGTGGCTCAGGAGTTTCATGAGGTCGCTCGCCCTGGCGGCGTTTTCCTGCATGAGCTCCGGGTCCATGTCGGCTTTGGTCACTGCGTCTTCGGCCATTACGTATTCCTCTTCGAGACGGCTATATGACATATTGTAATAAGCATATAACTGTTTGCGTCAAAATATTAGATCCTTTATATGTTCAAAAATTATAATATGCAAACATTACGTTGAATGCGACACAAAATATTGGGGAGACCGCTTTGAGTCAACGCGAGTTAGACAATTTAGTGCACTCCATCGCATCGTCGTCCGAGCAATTGAGCATTCCGGAGCGAAGACGATTCCTGAAGTCCGGTCTGGTCATGGCCGGAGCTGCCGCGGGCGCCAGCTTGAGCGCTCACGCAAGCGATGTGGGCGTACCGCCGAACGTGCCGCCGTGGTCCAAGCAGCTCGGCCGCGGTGTGATCAGCCATCCTTATGGCAGCCCCTCACCCCATGAAGCTCACGTCACGCGCAGGACGGTCGAGTGGTTGACGGCTGACCGCATCGCCAGCATCAGCTTTACTCCGCTGGCCGATCTCAAAGGCATCATCACGCCGAGCGGCGTGGTGTTCGAGCGTTACCACGCCGGGGTTCCGGATATTCCGCCCGATCAGCACCGGCTGATGATTCACGGCCTCGTCGAGCGGCCTCTGATCCTCTCCATGGACGACCTGATGCGATTTCCGTCGGAGAGCGTCATCCGTTTCCTGGAATGTCCGGCCAACGGTGGCATGGAGTGGCGCGGTGCGCAGATGGACCGCCTGCAGTTCAGCCACGGCATGCTGGCCTGTTGCGAGTGGACGGGCGTGCGGCTGTCGACGATTCTCGAGGAGGTGGGTCTCAAGCCCGACGCTGCCTGGATCCTGGCCGAGGGCGCGGATGGTGCGCACATGAGCCGCAGCGTGCCGATGAACAAGGCGCTGGACGATGCCATGGTGGTCTATGCGCAGAATGGCGAAATGCTGCGACCAGAGCAGGGCTATCCGTTACGCCTCATCAATCCAGGCTGGGAAGGCAATACCTGCGTGAAATGGCTGCGCCGCCTGGAGGTGGGCGACAAACCCTGGCACCACCGGGAAGAAACGTCCAAATACACCGACCTCATGGCCGACGGTAGCTCGCGCGAATTTACCTACGTGCAGGAGTGCAACTCCGTGGTCACGAGTCCCAGCCCGGAAAAACCGTTCCGGCAGAAGGGCAAATACATGATCGAAGGTCTGGCGTGGTCCGGCCGCGGCCGTATCCGCCACGTGGACGTGTCGGTCGACGGCGGGCGCAGCTGGCGTGAAGCGCGCTTTACCAGCGAGGTGCTGCCCAAGGCGCTCACCCGGTTTGCTTTGGAGTGGGACTGGGATGGCGGCGAAGCGCTGATTCAGTCTCGCGCGGTGGACGACACGGGTTACGTGCAGCCGACCTACCGGCAACTGCGCGCGGCGCGGGGCACCAACTCGATTTATCACAAGAACGCCATCCACACCTGGAAGCTGGCGCCAGAGGGGGTTGTGAGCAATGTTCAGATCTCTTAGCCCCGTATTGTTGTTGTGGCTTGCCGGCTGCGGCGGTGTGCAGAGCGAAGGTCAACCCGGGCCGCATGACGCGCCAGCCTATCGTAGCGACCGGGTGGGTCACTACGCCGTCGGCAGCGCCGCCACGCCCGAGCAGATTGCCGCCTGGGACATCGACATCCGTCCTGACGGGGTTGGTCTGCCGGTGGGCAGCGGCTCGGTCGAGGACGGTGAGTTTCTCTACGAAGAGCAGTGCGCCGAGTGCCACGGTTCCTTTGGCGAAGGCGTCGGCCGCTATCCGGTGCTCGCCGGTGGCGAAGGCACGCTGACGGAGGATCGGCCTGAGCGAACGGTGGGTAGCTACTGGCCGTATACCAGCACGCTCTTCGACTATATCTATCGCGCGATGCCCTTTACCCAGCCGGAGTCTCTGACGGTCGACGAAACGTATGCCATCACTGCGTACGTCCTCTATCTCAACGATCTCATTGATGACGACGCGGTCCTGGATCAGACGAACACGGCAACCATCCGCCTGCCCAACGAGGGCAACTTCGTGCCGGACCCGCGGCCGGACGTTGCCAACGAACGCTGTATGCAGAACTGTCGCGGCGGCGCCGCCATCGAGTTCCACTCGGAAGTAGCACCCTTGATACCAGCGGTGGCCGTCGCCGCGGAAGCCGCAGCCGCGGCCGTGCATCCGGGCGAAGAGACGTACGAGCAGTACTGCAGCATCTGCCACAAAGTCGGGGTTGGCGGCGCGCCCATTGTCGGCGAGAGCGCAACCTGGACCAGTCGCCTGCAGCATGGTGTGGACTCTCTGGTGACCAATGCGTTGAACGGCATGTCTTCCGGGGAGGGTGTCATGCCTCCGAAAGGCGGCTTTACCCATCTTTCGGACGAGGATGTCGAGCAGGCGGTGCTCTTCATGTTGGAGAAATCGTCATGAGGTGGATGATTGTATTGCTAAGCATCGTCTGGGGTGGAACGGCCCTGGCGGATGAGGCCGATGAGCGGCTTGCCATGGGCAAAGCCATTGCCTTCGATCGCAACAAAGGCAACTGCCTTTCCTGCCACATGATGGATGACGGTGAGCAGCCGGGAAACTCGGCGCCGCCGCTCTTCATGATGCAGACACGCTTCCCGGATCGGGAAGTGCTGAAGACGCAGATTGCCGACGCTGCCGAGCGCAACCCGGAGACGGTCATGCCGCCCTATGGACGGCACATGATCCTGAGTGAAGAAGAGTTGGAAATGGTCGTGGACTACGTCCATTCCCTTTGAGTGAACGAGGAGTGAAACATGAATAGAAGACGCTGGATGCAGTTTGTCGGATTGGGCGCCACCGCTGCGCTCCTGACGGCACCGCTGCGGGCACTGGCCAGCCTCCGTGAGGGATTCACCGCGGAGTCGGTTGATGATGCCCTGCAGGCGGTTGTCGGTGATCTGCCCGTGGAAGAATCGGATCAGATCAATTTCAAGATCCCGGACATCGCCGAGAACGGTGCGGTGGTCCCGGTAACCGTATCGACGCAGCTGCCAGACGTGCAGGCCATCAGCATAGTCATCGAGAACAACCCGAATCCATTGACCGCGCGCTTCGATATCTCGCCGCTGGCGTTTGCTGACGTATCGACGCGGGTGAAGATGGGTGAAAGCTCTATGGTCAGGGTTTACGTGCACACGCCGACCAAGGTGTTCACGACGAGCAAAGAGGTCAAAGTCACCATCGGCGGGTGTGGAGGTTAATCATGGCGGCAAAAGTCAAAATTCGCGCAAAGATCAAAGACGGCGTCGCAGAGGTCAAATCCCTGATGCCGCATCCCATGGAAACCGGTACCCGCCGCACTGACGACGGCAGCCTGGTCCCCGCGCACTTCATCGAGACGGTCACCTGTTTCAAGAACGATGAGCAGGTCATCCAGGCCCAGTGGGGTCCGGCTGTATCGAAAAACCCGTTTTTCTCGTTCCAGGTCAAAGATGCCGCTCCGGGCGACGTGATCAAGGTGACCTGGGTCGACAACCTGGGTGAGACCAGCAGCGGTGAAGTGGTGCTGAAGTGAGGTGGTTGTGTGCCCTTGCGCTGATCGCAGGCGTTAGCGCGTTTGCGGACCCGCAGGCCGACCGGGAGAAGCTGCGCGAGGTTTACGCCAAGCGTTTCCTGGACGTGCCGCTCGAGGCGCACATTGACGGCGCCTATGCGCTGAACGCCGATGCCCGCGAGCAGTGGCTCGAGCTCGAGGACTTTCCGCCTTACGAGATTGCGGTTGATGACGGAGAAGCGCTCTGGGAAGAAGCGTTTGCCGATGGCGGAAGCTACGCAGATTGCTTTGCCAATAGCGGCAAGCATGACTATCCGCAATACGACGAAACAAAGCAGACGGTGGTCACGCTGGAAATGGCGGTCAACGATTGTCGTCGTGCCCATGGCGAAGCACCGCTGTCCTATGAGAGCGAAGCCATGTCGAATCTCACGAGCTACATGGCGTATCAGTCCCGCGGCGAGATGATCAGTGTCGCTGAGCCCGCTTCGCCCGGCGCCCTGCAGGCTTATCGTGAGGGCAAACGTTTCTATCAATCACGCCGTGGGCAGCTGGACTTTGCCTGCAGCCACTGTCATGTGCAGCTGGTCGGCAACAATCTGCGCTCCGAGGTCCTGAGCGCAACGGTGGGTCATGTCAGCCACTGGCCGGTTTACCGCCTGAAATGGCAGGAGGTGGGTCCACTGCACCTCAGATTTCAGGAGTGCAACAGCCAGGTGGGTGCCGAGCCCCTGCCGCTGCAGAGCGAGGCGTACCGCAACCTCGAGTATTTCCTGACGTACATGAGCAACGGCCTGGAGTGGAACGGTCCGGGTACCCGTAAGTAGAGGGACATATGACGCTTCGTATTGGAATTCTTGGTCTCTTGATGGTTTGCGTGGGATGTGCGGCGACACCCGTATCTCCCGCTGCGGCTGCGCTGGCGCAGGCGGAAGCGAGATACGCTGAGAGCGTAGACAAAGGATTTGCCTGGAGCGCGGCGAAGCAGTCGCTGGAACGCGCGCGCGAGGCGCTCGCATCCGGTGACGAGGCAGCCGCCGAGCAGCAGGCTGAACGCGCGCTGCGACTGGCGGACGCCTCTCTCGCGCAGGCGGAGCGGGAAGCATCCGCGTGGCAGGAGAGAGCACCTTTCAACAACTGAGGTAATCCATGAACCGACGCGAATTCCTGGACATCCTGGCCAAGGCGGCGCTGGTGTCCGGTCTCGGCGGCTGTGCGACCGCGCGCCCCACGGATCTATATAGTCTGGCCGGTGGGTCCGACGCACGCCTGCTGCACATCACCGATACCCACGCCCAGCTCACCCCGATCTATTTCCGTGAGCCCAACGTCAACCTCGGAGTTGGCGGCGCTGCGGGTCAGTTCCCGCATCTCGTGGGTCAGCATCTGCTCGACAAGTATCCCGTCCAGGATCCGCGCCTCGTGCACGCGTTGACGTACATGGACTTTG
>JAAUXY010075841.1_pt1 | contig 14141 bp, 11 predicted proteins | sample 7278121 | NCBI WGS metagenome assembly JAAUXY01 (sample SAMN14350117, study PRJNA611818) | marine sediment metagenome | isolation source: surface marine sediment (1.8m) | place: French Polynesia: Moorea | collected 2018-08 | reverse complement strand
TGAACTGTGATGCTGCCGCGACCGACAACAGGTGTCTCGAACTGGCTGATCTGATAGACCTTCGGCAGGTCCGGATAAAAGTAGTTCTTCCGATCGAAGATGGAGTCGAGGTTGATCTCAGCGCCGATGGCAAGGCCAAACTTGATGGCCATGCGCACTACTTCTTCGTTCAGCACCGGCAGCACGCCGGGCAGGCCCAGATCAACGGCGCACGCCTGGGCGTTGGGTTCAGCGCCGAACGCCGTGCTCGCGCCGGAGAAGATTTTGCTGTTGGTCGCCAGCTGCACGTGGACTTCGAGGCCAATGACCGGTTCCCAGCTCATGATGCTGCCTCCGGTGTACGTGTGTGCCAGTCTGTTACGTTCTGGTAGTCGCGCGCAACGCCGAGGATCAGATCTTCGCGGAACGGGGCGGCCACCAGCTGCGCGCCGACCGGCAGGCCGTCGACGAAGCCGCAGGGCATCGACAGCGCCGGCAGACCGGCCAGGCTGACCGGCACGGTGAAGATGTCCTGCTGGTACATGGCAACCGGATCTTTGGTCAGCGCACCGCGCTCGAACGCAGGTCCGGGTGCAGTGGGCGTCAGCAGGACGTCGACGTCGGCGAACGCGCTCGCAAAGTCGTTGGCAATCAGGCGCCGGATCTTCTGCGCCTGCAGGTAGTAGGCATCGAAGTAGCCGACGGAGAGTGCGTAGGTGCCTGTCAGAATGCGGCGTTTCACTTCCTCGCCGAAACCTTCGCTGCGGGAGCGGTCGTAGAGATCTTCGAGCGACTCGGGGTTTTCACAACGGTGGCCGAAGCGGACGCCGTCGTATCTTGACAAGTTGGTCGACGCTTCAGCGCCGGCGATCACATAATAGGTTGGGATGGCCGCTGCGGTATGCGGCAGGCTGACGTCGACGAAGGTATGGCCCATGTCCTCGAGCGCCGCGCGCACCGCGTCGAGCTCGGCGGCAATTTCCAGGTTCTCGTAGTACTCGCGCGGCAGGCCAATGCGGAGCTTCTCCGGCGTTGCCGGAATGCCCTGCGTGCCAATGGCGTCGATCCACGCGTCCTGCCGTTCGGCGCTTGTCGAATCACGGCGGTCGAAGCCCGCCATGGCGCCGAGCAGGAGTGCCGCGTCCTCGGCATCATGCGCCATCGGGCCACCCTGGTCGAGGCTCGATGCAAACGCGACCATGCCGTAGCGGGAAACGCGTCCGTAGGTTGGCTTGAGACCGGTGATGCCGCAGAACGATGCCGGCTGGCGAATGGAGCCGCCGGTGTCGGTGCCTGTGGCCGCCGGGGTGAGGCCAGCCGCAACGGCCGCGGCGGAGCCCCCGGACGAGCCGCCCGGCACGTGGCTTTCGCGCCAGGGATTGCCAACCGCGCCGAAGTAGCTGTTCTCGTTGGACGAACCCATCGCAAATTCGTCCATGTTGGTTTTGCCGAGGTTCACAACGCCCGCGTCTTTGAATCGCTGCACAACCGTTGCGTCGTAAGGCGCGACGAAGTTCTCGAGCATGCGCGAGCCGCAGGTGGTCGCCACACCGTCAGTGCAGAAAATGTCCTTGTGCGCCATGGGCAGGCCGGTGAGCGGTGTGGCGTCGCCGGAAGCGAGACGTTCATCCGCGGCCGCGGCGGCGGCCAGAGCGCCTTCCTCGTCCACATTGATGAACGCGTTGGTCGTATCGTCAGCAATGCGCGCGAGATAGTCCCTGGTCAACTCGACGGCAGACATGTCGCCGTTGTCGAGCGCCGCGCGCAGCGTGGCGAGGGTGGCGTAGCGCTCCATCTACTCCACCACGCGCGGCACCAGATAGTAACCGTCCTGTGTCTCGGGCGCGGGCGCCTGCATTGCATCGCGATCGGGCTCTTCGTCGACGACGTCGGGCCGCAGACGTTGCGTGGCGTCCAGCGGATTTGCCATCGGCTCGACGCCGCTGGTGTCGATTGCCTGCATCTTGTCGATCATGGCGATGATGTTGCCGAGGTCGTCACGAGCGCGCGCGGTGGCGTCCGCGCTCAGAGACAAGCGCGCCAGCCGGGCGAGGTGTTCGATGTCGATGCTGTCGGCCATCGGGGGTGCAATCCGCGGTTTTCGAAGAGCGCGAACGATATGCCACGATCCACCATATTTCCAGGTTTAAGCCGTGCTTTTCCAGGGCGGAATGCATAGAATTGCGCTTTCTCGTAGGGTCCATCTATAGATGTTCAAGAATATTCGCGGCCTGTTCTCCCGCGACCTGTCTATCGACCTCGGTACTGCCAACACTCTCATCTACGTTCGCGATCATGGCATCGTGCTGAACGAGCCTTCAGTGGTTGCCATCCGCATGCAGGGCAATCAAAAGAGCGTGGCGGCCGTGGGCCTGGACGCCAAGCGCATGCTCGGACGCACGCCCGGAAACATCACTGCCATCCGCCCGTTGAAAGACGGCGTCATTGCCGACTTCCTCGTCACCGAGAAAATGCTGAAATACTTCATCGGCAAAGTGCACGAAAATTCTTTCATCCGCCCCAGCCCCCGTGTGCTCGTCTGTGTGCCCTGCAAATCCACCGAGGTGGAGCGCCGCGCCATCCGCGAAAGCGCGCTGTCTGCCGGCGCCCGCGACGTGCGCCTGGTCGAAGAGCCGATGGCCGCTGCCATCGGCGCGGGCCTGCCGGTGCAGGAGGCGGTTGGCACCATGGTTGTCGACATCGGCGGCGGCACCACGGAAATTGCCATCATTTCCCTGAACGGCGTGGTGCTCTCCGACACCGTGCGCGTGGGCGGTGACCGGTTCGACGAGGCGATTGTCGCCTACGTCAGGCGCACCCAGGGCAGCCTCATCGGTGAGGCGACGGCGGAGCGCATCAAGCAGGAGATCGGCGCTGCGTATCCGCAGAAAGAAATAAGAGAAATAGACGTGCGCGGCCGTAACCTGGCGGAAGGTGTGCCGCGCAGCTTCACTTTGAACAGTAACGAGATTCTCGAAGCGCTGCAGGAGCCTCTGTCGATGATTGTACAGGCGGTGAAGAGCGCACTGGAGCAGTGTCCGCCGGAGCTGGCGTCGGACATCGCGGAAACCGGCATGGTGCTCACCGGTGGCGGGGCGCTGCTCAGAGACCTGGATGTGTTGTTGGCTGAAGAAACGGGCCTGCCGGTGATCATCGCCGAAGATCCGTTGACCTGCGTAGCCCGGGGTGGCGGCAAGGCGCTGGAATTGATGGATGCGGCGGGCAACGCCGATCTGCTTTCCACTGCCTGAACACCGGGGTTTGCGCACGGTGGGTTAGGGGAGTAACACCATCAAGGCGCTGTTCGTACGCGAAACGGGTGCGGGGTACCTGCTGGTCGGTCTGGGCCTGCTCTCCGCGCTGCTCGTGACGCTGGAATCCTCGACCCGTCTCCTCGACCCTCTGCGCAGCACGCTGGCCAGCCTCGTCAGCCCCATCTACGTCGTTGCCGAATCGCCGTATCTCCTGAGCGACGCGGTCGGCGACGTCATCAGCACCCGCGATCAGCTCCTGGAGGAAAACCAGGTGCTCGAACGCCGCGTGCTGGAGCTCTCGCAGATCTCGCAGCAGTACCTTGCATTGAAAGCCGAGAACGACCGCATGCGCGCGTTGCTGGGTTCCCAGTCGCGTCTGCCGTACGAAGTGCTCGTGGCTGAGCTCGTCGGCGTCATTCCCGATCCAACGACCTTCCAGATCATCATCGACAAAGGCGCGGATTCGGGCATCGAGCCGGGACAGGCGGTGCTCGATGCGCAGGGCCTTTTTGGCCAGGTGGTCGAGGTGGGCGGCTTCACCAGCCGGGTGCTGCTGATCACGGATCGGGATCATGCGGTGCCCGTGCGGATTAACCGCAATGGCGTGCGCAGCGTTGCCGGCGGCACCGGCGAGCGGGATTCCCTTGTGCTCGAAAACGTCTCGATTTCAGCCGACATCGTGGAAGGTGATCTGGTCGAGACCTCGGGGCTGGGTGGGCGCTTCCCGCCGGGCTATCCGGTCGGCATCGTATCCTCGGTCGTAATCGAGCCTACCTCGGCTTACGCGCAGGTGCTGGTGCGGCCGATGGCTCAGCTCGACCGCTCTCATCACGTGCTCGTCATTTTCCGGCCGGATGCGGCGTCGGAGGATACCCCTGCCGCGCAGGATGACGGGGCTGAGGTTGAGGCAGCCGGAGGCGCCTCGTGAATCCGTCCAACGGCGGTTGGGTGATCCTCTTGAGCCTCGTGGTGGCGATGCTGCTCGGGGTCATCCATCTGCCGGAGAGCTGGCCCGGGTGGCTCGGCTGGCTGCGCCCCAACTGGCTGGTGCTGGTGGTCTTTTTCTGGGTGGTGGAGCTGCCGCACCGCGTTGGACTCATTGCGGTGTGGTTTTTTGGTCTGCTGGTGGACGTGCTTTACGCGGATCCACTCGGCTTCAACGGCTTTGTGCTGGCCGGCGTCACGTACGTCGCCTGGCGGTTCTTCGAACGGCTGCGCATGTACTCGGTGCTGCAGCAGTGCGGGATTGTCTTCGCGTTGACGCTGGCGGCAGAGATCCTGCGGGTCTTTGTCCTTGGCCTTGGCAGCGAGCGGACGTGGGAATGGGCGGCGCTCATGGTGCCGACGGTCAGCATGCTGCTGTGGCCGCTGGTGTTTCTGCTCCTGCTTCGCATTCGCACCGGCGCGCGGGTCGAATGACGGTTTGCCAGCGCCCGTGAGGAGCGGACGGTGACCCGGCTCATCCTGGCGTCGCAGTCGCCCCGGCGCAGAGCGCTGCTCGCGCAGATTGGCATAGAGCTTGCCGACGAGGACATCGTCGCCACCGGTGTGGACGAAACCCGCCTCCCGGACGAGACGCCGGCGGCGTATGTCGAGCGCCTTGCCCGCGCTAAAGCCAGTGCCGGCCATCTGCCCGGCAGCGTCGCCCTTGGCGCCGACACGGTTGTCGTCATCGACGATGAAATTCTTGGCAAACCTTGTGGTCAAAAGGAAGGTGTGGGAATGCTGCTGAGGCTCGCCGGGCGTACGCACAGCGTGCTGACCGGTGTTGCAGGCTGCAGCGACACACAGCTTGAATCCTTCGTCACGGCGGCCAGGGTGACCTTCCGCGAGATCGAAGACGACGAAGCGCTCGCCTACTGGCAGACCGGCGAACCGGCGGACAAAGCCGGCGGTTATGGGATTCAGGGAATTGGGAGTATATTTGCCGAAGGCATAGAGGGCAGCTATAGCGCTGTGGTGGGTTTACCGCTGCAGCAGACGGAAGCGTTGTTGCGAATGCTCAACATTGATACCTGGAGTGTGAGGATCGATGGCAGAAGAACTCCTGATTAACGTCAATCCCTTCGAGACGCGCGTGGCGCTGGTTGCTCATGGCCTGCTTCAGGAAGTCCACATCGCGCGGGCGAGTGGGTACAGCGTCACCGGCAACATCTATCTCGGCAAAGTAGAGCGCATCGTGCCCGGCATGCAGGCGGCGTTTGTCGACATTGGCCTGCAGCGCCCGGGATTCCTGCACGCCCGGGACATCGACAGCCCGCGCATTTTCACGGCGGATGGGGAAGAGGATCAGCCCCGTCCCGACATCCGTGACCTGCTGCACGATGGGCAATCCGTGCTGGTGCAGGTTGAAAAAGACCCCATTGCCACCAAAGGCGCACGGCTCTCCACGCAGCTGGCGCTGGCATCGAAATACCTCGTCTACATGCCGAACGAGACGCACATCGGCATCTCGCAGCGCATTGAAGAGGACGACGAGCGCGAACGCCTCCGCAATACGCTCGGCGACGTCAAAACCGAGTGTGAGATTGACGGCGGCATCATTGCCCGCACCGCGGCCGAGGGTGCCGAAGCGCCGCAGCTCAAGAATGACATCGAGCTCCTGCATCGGATCTGGGAGCGGGTCAGCCGTCGCGCGGCCGATGCGAAGGCACCCAGCCTCGTTTACGAGGAGCTGCCGCTGCACACGCGCATGATTCGCGACCTTGCCGGCGAGCAGACCGAGACGATTTTCATCGACGATGACCAGACTTATCAGCGCATTCGCGGTTATGTGGACGAGTTCATACCGGGCTACGCGGAGCGCCTGCATTATTACGATGGCCGCCGGCCGCTGTTCGAGCGGCATGGCGTCGAGGACGAGGTCATGCGGGCGCTGGAGCCGAAGGTGACGCTGAAGTCCGGCGGCAGCCTGGTCATCGAGCAGACCGAGGCGATGATCAGCATCGACGTCAATACGGGGGGCTTTCTGGGCGGTCACAATCTGGAAGAGACTGTGTTTCGCGCCAACATGGAAGCCGCGGTGGCGATCCCGCGGCAGCTGAGATTACGCAACCTGGGCGGCATCATCGTGATCGACTTCATCGACATGGAAGAGGAAGAGCATCAGCGGCAGGTGTTGCGAGCGCTGGAAAAGGCGCTCGAGCTGGATCCGGCGCGGACCCGGCTGGAAGGCTTTTCGTCGCTCGGCCTCGTGCAGATGAGCCGCAAACGCACGCGCGAGAGTCTGGCGCAGAGCATGTGCTCGCCGTGCACCAGCTGCAATGGCATAGGTGTCGTGCGCACGCCGGAATCGACCGCGGTGGAAGTGCTGCGGGCGCTTTCCCAGGACTATCAGGCGCGCTGCCGGAACAAGGCAGTCGAAGGTGACTATCTGATCCGCGCCACCGAGGCGGTTGTCGACCGTCTGCTCGACGAAGACGCCGAGCATCTCGCAGATCTGTCGCAGACCATACAGAGAGACGTACGCATACAGGTAGAGCCGAGTTACCTCGAGGGACAATTCGACATTGTCCTGGTGCAGAACGTATCTCGTTAAGTCCCGGTTGCCGCGATGTCCGTCGAGTCCAGCCTTTTCAGTCTCGCCAATGCTGAACGCTATGTGTTCCGGCCGACGTTCGTATTCGTCACGTTTCTGCTGATTCTGCTGGCCGCCACGCAGGCGACCGGCCGCCTGGCAATGCAGGTTCTGCACATCTTCGAGCCGCAGGTGCGCACGGTGCTGGCCGGCCAGAATATTTCGCTGCTCGGGCTGAGAGGCGAATGGCGGGGTTTCAATCCGATAGTCACGGTTGATCGGGTGGCGTTCCCCGCGGGCGAGCTTTCTGGTGTGGAGCTCGAGCTCGATACGCTAGAGAGCATCGTGCGGAACACGTGGGTGCTGCGTCACGGCAGCGCCGCCGACGTGCGTCTGGCGCTCGAGCGCACGGCGGCAGGCTGGCGTCTCAAAGACATGCCGGCGGGTGACCAGACGTTTGATGTGACAGAGCTCATCGAGCACAGCGACGAGCTGAGCGCCGTCATCCAGCTCGAGCTTCACGGCGACGTCGTGTCGACAGTTGGTGCGGACGCGCGGCTCATCAACGTGGGCGGCAATCACTTCGCCGAGCTCAGCGTGCACAGTCCGCTGTCGGCCGAACCGCTGGTCGCGCGCCTGTGGCGCAGCGACGACATCCCGGGCTGGAAAGAGCCCGGCATGCGGGTGGAAGCAGGCGGCAGCCTGGTGGTGCCGGAAGCCCTCGGCGAGCTTGCGGGCATGACTCTGAACGTGGAGCGTATCCGCTGGTCGGAAGCGGCACGACAAGGCGGCGGTGAGCTGCGGTTGTCCGTCGATGAGATTGTCATTCCCGGCGTGGATGAGGCGCTGGCGCTCACCGTGGGACTCGAGGGTCAGCGCGAGGAAGACGTCGTCGAAGCCATGAGCACGGAGCTTGCCGTCAGCGCTGGCGATGAGCAGTTCAACATCGGGCCACTGTATCTGCAGGGTGCGATACCTAGAGAGACCTCTCCTCTCGAAGCACTCGAAGCACCGATCGAGGCGGCAACGGAGCTCATCGACCCGGCCGCACCGCGGCCGATGCTGCACGCGTGGCTTGCGGAGCTAGACCTGGCCGCTGTCAGCGGTTTTTTCGATCGTCACCTGGGTAACTGGGAACCCGCCGGACGCTGGGTACGCGCGCTTGCGCTGGAGGGTACGATCAGTAACGTGCATGCGTATGTGGATCCTGAGATGGGCGCAGGCTACAAGGCGTCTTTCGCCGGGCTCAACATGCAGGGCTACAAGGGTGCACCGACTCTGGACGGTGCGCAGGGTCAGCTCTGGGGCGCCGGACGCTCCATCGCCGCGCAGCTCAACACGCCAGACGTCGATGTTCAGTTTCCAGACCTTTTTCACCAAAGCTGGCAAATGCGCGACTTGCAGGGCGTGGTCAAAGCCTGGGTTGGCCAGGGCTACTTTGCATTGCGCGGCAGTCATCTTCGCGCGCGTATCGGCGAATCCGCGGTTGCCGGAGCGTTTGCCGTCACGCGACCCGATCCGCGCTACGAGCAGCGCGTCAGCCTCGAGATCAACGTCGACAGCGTCGACATGGACACGGCGCGAACGTTCGTGCCCTACAAAATACCGGTGGAGCTTGCGGAGTGGCTGGACTACGGGCCGCAGGCGGGACAGCTCAGTGACGCGCGCTTCGCCTACCATGGGCAGGTGCACACACGGCCGGGTGAGCTCGGGCGCCGTATCGAGCTTGCGAGCGGCATCTCCAGGGGCCGCGTGCGCTACGAGCCGGACTGGCCGCTGGTTGGCGACATAGAAGGCCGTGTGCACGTTGCCGGGGTGGATACCCGGATCAGCGTCACCGGTGCGCAGACGCGGGCCGTGCGCATGAACGGCGGTGACGTGACGCTGCACAACAATGGTGATTACGTGAGCGCCTCGCTCGATGCCGACACGGAGTTTGCGGCGCTCCTCGACTTCGTGCGCAACAGCCCGCTGCAGCAGGATCTGACGTTCATTGAGCCCGACTGGCAGGGCGGTGGGCCGGTGAAGCTCAAAGGCGATCTGCTCGTTCCGATCAAAAAGGATCGCAGCCCGGATCTGGCCGTGGATCTCGCGTTTCAGATGGACGGCGTTGCGCTTGCCATGCCCGGGTACCGCACCGAGCTCGAGGCGCTGCGCGGTGCTGGCACGTTCAGCCTGCCGCACAATCTGAAGGGTGAGCTTACAGGTGAGCTCTTCGAGCGAGCGGCGGAGATTACCGTCGATCATGATGCCGAGTGGCTGCGCTTCGACATTGCGGGGACGGCAACACCGGAAGACGCCTACGAGCTGATCGAATTCGACGGCGAAGTGCCGGTGGATGGGGAGTTCAACTTCGACAGCGTGTTGAGCCTGGCAATGGCTGAGGACCTCGGCGTCACCAATCTTTCGGTCAGCTCGGATCTGGTTGGCCTTGAAATCAACCTGCCGGCGGAGTTCAGCAAGCTGCCCGCTGCAGCCGCGCCCAGCGAGCTCGACGTGCAGTTCCTGAGCGACTATCAGAGCGTCGCTTTCCGGCACAAAAACGTGCAGGGCTGGCTGCACTACGGCGACGAGATCGAGCGCGGTGCGCTCGGCATCGACGCCGCGCCGCCCATGACCGCGCAGGACGAGAAAGCGATTCTCATCAGCGGCACCATGCCGCAGCTCGTGCTCAGTGAATGGGTATCAGATGAAGGCGACTCCGCGGTCAGCCTGCCACTCGACTGGCGCATTCAGAACCTCAAGGTGGGCCGGTTTGTCATAGACGAGCTGAGCTTTGATGAGCTCGTGTTGAACGGCTATCAGCGCGGCGAGGATGTCGGTTTCGCGTTTGCTGCGCCGACGCTCAAGGGCGACGTGCAGCTGCCGGCGATTGGCCTCATGACCATTGACCTCGAGTACCTGCAATTGCCGGTGACCGAGGACGATTACGACGTGCATCCCGGCGCCCCGGAAGAAGATCCGCTCAGTGTGGAGGTGGGGGAGTCGCTGCCGGCGGCTAAAGTGAACGTGGCGCAGCTGGATCTGGGCGATGAGCCATTCGGCGCCTGGCGGTTTGTCGTGCAGCCGGAAGAGAATCGCGTGGTGTTCAGCGATTTTGGCGCGGACGTCAACGGCGTGCACATCGAAGGCAGCGCGCTGTCATGGGACCTCGAAAGTAACGAATCGGCGTTCGACGGCGTGATCACGCTGGACGATCTCGCCGAGACGCTACCGAAATGGGACTATGCGGCGAGCGTGTCCACCGATACGGCCAGCGTGACAGCTGATGTGGTCTGGCCTGGATCACCGGCGAACGTCAATCTGCTCGGCACGAGCGGCGATGTTGACTTCGTCGCTCGTGACGGCCGCTTCATCGAAGTTGCCCCCGGTGGCGGCGTCAGGATCCTGAGTCTGCTCAACTTTACGAAGATCACCAATCGCATGAACTTCGATTTCTCCGACGTGGTCGGTGAAGGCGTCAGCTTCGAGAAGGTCGAGGCGACGGTTGGCCTCGATGCGGGCCAGCTCAGGTTCCCGGAGCCCATGTTCGTCGACAGCTCGTCCGGCAGCTTCCAGGTGGGCGGCAGCGTCAATCTCCACAGCGGGGAGCTCGACAACGAAATGATCGTCACGCTGCCGGTGAGCAAGAGTTTCGGCTGGTATGGCGTGTATCTGGCGCTTGCCAATCCCCTGGCCGGTCTCGGCGTGATGGTCGGTGAACGCGTGCTGCGCAAGCCCATCGAGCAGTTCAGCACCGCCAAGTTTGCAGTCCGCGGCACGCTCGACGACCCCGAGGTCAGTTTCGTCAGCCTCTGGGATACCTCCATGAAGGAGGGTGCGGAGGAACCGGCAGAGCAGGACGCCGCAGCCGTCGATATATCTGATCCCGAGCTTGCGGGGGAGCCGGTCTTGGTAGACCCTTCGCGTTGACCGTTGCGCCATGCAGGCGCGCACTCGAACACAAAGGAATTGAGCATGAGCGACGTATACGACTCCGCCAGGGAGAGCATTCTCGGCGCCAGCGACATCGGCATGGCCGATCTGGAGCAGACCCTAGGCGGCCTGATGACCCACAGCATCGACTATGGCGAGGTTTACCTGCAGGCGATCCGTTCCGAGTCCTGGGGCCTGGAGGACGGCATCGTCAAGGACGGCAGCTTCAGCGTCGATGCCGGTATCGGCGTGCGCGCGCTTGCGGGTGAGAAAACCGGCTTTGCGTATTCGGACGACATGCTGCGCTCCGGCCTCACCCAGGCGGCCGAAGCGGCGCGCTCGATCGCCTCGCGGGGTCAGGATCGTCAGCCGGTTGCCGTGCAGCGTACCGAGGTGCCGGCGCTGTATCCGGCCGTTAATCCCATTACCCTCCTCGACGAAGTGGCCAAGGTACGCCTGCTGCAGCGCGTCGATCAGGTTGCGCGGCAGGCCGACCCGCGGGTCAAAGAGGTCAACGTCCGCATCTCGGCCAACCACGACGTGATGATGGTGCTGGCAACAGACGGCACGCACGGTGCCGACGTGCGTCCGCTGGTGCGACTCGACGTTTCCGTCATTGTCGAAGCCAACGGGCGGCGTGAGCGGGGTAATGCCGGCGGTGGCGGACGCCGCGGCCTCGATACCCTGGACGCAGACGGGTGGGCTGATGATCTGGCGCGGGAAGCGGTGCGCATGGCGCTGGTAAATCTCGACGCCATCGACGCACCGGCCGGCCCCATGCCTGTGGTGCTCGGCCCGGGCTGGCCGGGCGTGCTGCTGCACGAAGCAGTGGGTCACGGGCTCGAAGGTGATTTCAATCGCAAAGGCAGCTCTACGTTTGCCAATCGCGTGGGGCAGCAGGTGGCGTCACCGCTCTGCACGGTCATCGACGATGGCACGCTGGACGGACGGCGGGGTTCGCTGTCGATGGATGACGAGGGAACGCCAACGCAGAGCACCGTGCTCATCGAGAACGGTACGCTCGTTGGCTACATGCAGGACAAGTTGAACGCCCGGCTCATGAATGTGGCATCAACCGGTAACGGCCGCCGTCAGTCCTACGCCCACACGCCGATGCCGCGCATGACCAATACTTTCATGCGCCCCGGCGATCACGCCCCGGAAGAGATTCTGCAGTCGGTCACAAACGGCGTGTATGCGGTCAACTTCGGCGGCGGCTCGGTGGACATCACTTCCGGCCGCTTCGTGTTCTCGGCAACTGAGGCTTATCTCATAGAGAACGGCAAAGTGACGGCACCGATACGTGGGGCCACGCTCATCGGCAACGGGCCTGACGTCATGAACAAGGTTTCCATGGTCGGCGACGATCTCGAGCTCGACGGTGGTGTCGGAGTGTGCGGGAAAGACGGTCAATCAGTGCCGGTGGGTGTCGGGCAGCCGACCCTCAAAGTCGACGAGATTGTGGTCGGCGGTACCCAGGCCTGAGTCTAGTTGTCCACGAAGTCGACGATGTAACGGAACAGCGCCCGCGCCTCGATTTTGCGTGACGCCTCCGTCTGCGCGCTCTGCGCTTTCTTGACGAGCTGGCGGAGCTTCTGCCGGTCGACATCCGGGTGCTCGGCGATGAAGCGGGTCAGCGCATCGGGCTCGTGCAGGAGCTCCTCGCGCCAGCGCTCGGTGTGTGCAAACTGCGCCCTGGCGGCTGCCGACTGGCCTTCGAGCGTGTCGAGATAGGTGGCAATGGCATCCACGTCGGCGTCGCGCATGAGGCGTCCGATGAACTGCAGCTGGCGGCGCTGCGCACCGTGGCTCGGGAAGCGCTGGTAGTCGGTAATGGCGGTATGCAGCTCAGCTGACAATGGCGCCTCGGCCAGCTGGTCGGGCTTCAGCTGAGTCAGGCGCCTGCCGAGCGCCTGGGCGGCCTCCGCCTCACGCTTGCGCGCGGTTCGGGACGGCAGTTCATGGGGTGCTTCGTCGCTCATCGCGGTACCATACCTCTTCGCACCGATACATTCTAAAAAACACGGACTAAGAAACACGGGAGCTGACTTTGGATTTACGCGAACAGGAAAGTTCACTCAAAGAGCTGACCGCCGACATTCTTGCGGAAGCGAAGCGCCAGGGCGCGGATCAGGCTGAGGTGTCTGTGAGCGTCGACGCGGGACTCTCGGTGCAGGTGCGCAAAGGGGAGCTCGAGCAGGTGGAGTTCAACCAGGATCGCGGTTTCGGCATCACCGTCTATTTCGGCAAGCGCAAAGGCTCCGCCAGCACCACCGATTCAAGCGCCGGTGCCATCGAAGATACCGTCGCCGCGGCGAAGAACATCGCCAGTCACACCGAAGAAGACCCGTGTAACGGCCTCGCGGACGCAGCGCTGATGCCGGGAGAGCTCGAGGACCTCGATCTCTTCCACCCGTGGGATGTCGAACCACAGGCGGCGGCTGATATTGCCCGCGCTTGCGAGGCGGAGGGCCTGGCTGCGGATGAGCGTCTCACCAATTCCGACGGCGCGCAGGTCAACACGCAACAGGCGCTCAGGCTGTATGGCAACAGCCATGGTTTCATTGGCGCGTATGCCGGCACGCGCCACGGTCTCTCCTGCGTGCTGATCGGCGAGGACGAGGCCGGTATGCAGCGCGACTTCTGGTACGAAGTGGGTCGCGATGCGGCAGATCTGCCGGCGCCGGAAAGCGTCGGCCGCCGCGCAGCGGATCGCACGGTGGCGCGCCTGTCACCCCGCTCAGCGCCAACCGGTACCTACCCGGTGCTCTTCGAACCGCCGATGGCGAGCGGACTCATCTCCCATCTTTTGAACGCCATCAGCGGCGGCTCGCTCTATCGCAAGGCGTCGTTTCTGCTCGATTCCCTGGGTGAGCAGGTGTTGCCGGAATGGCTCTCGCTCACCGAGCGCCCGCAGCTGAAGAAGAGCCTTGGCTCGGCAAACTTCGACGGTGACGGCGTTGCCACGCGCGAAAAGTCGTTCGTCAGCGCCGGCGTCGTGGAGAACTACATTCTGAGCGCCTACTCGGCGCGCAAGCTCGGCATGACCACCACCGGCAATGCGGGCGGGGTCTACAACCTCGATCTCGACGGCCCGCAGACGCCGTATGCCGACATGCTCAAGCAGATCGACCGTGGGCTTCTGGTATCGGAGCTCATGGGCCAGGGCGTCAACGGCGTGACCGGCGACTACTCGCGCGGCGCCGCCGGTTACTGGGTGGAAAACGGTGAGATTGTCTATCCGGTGGCGGAAGTTACGGTCGCCGGCAACCTCAAGGACGTCTACCAGCGGATCGTGGCGATCGGCGACGACGTGGATTACCGCGGCAACGTGCGTGCGCCGAGCATTCTGATTGAGGCGATGACGGTGGCCGGCGCCTGACGTCGGCTCGGGTAAAGTACTGCAAGGGGAGGCTGAGATGCGAGTTTTTCTGATTGTCTTCATCTACGTGTTGATAGGGGTGCCATCCTCGTTT
>JAAUXY010000151.1_pt1 | contig 14143 bp, 15 predicted proteins | sample 7278121 | NCBI WGS metagenome assembly JAAUXY01 (sample SAMN14350117, study PRJNA611818) | marine sediment metagenome | isolation source: surface marine sediment (1.8m) | place: French Polynesia: Moorea | collected 2018-08 | reverse complement strand
ATTGGTGTTGTCCAACGCACCGGCCTATAGTCTGGCCGACCAGCTCAGGCTGGACCATTAGAGCCGGACCATTAAGAGCCGGTCCACTAGATAAGGAGAATGAAATGGCGCTTGTTAAGAACTTGGCGTGGCTGTTGGTATTGGTAGGGGTCGTTGCATGTGGGCAATCCAATGACGGTGGCATGTCGGACGCGGCTGATGAAGCAGGTGATACCGGCAGCGGTATGATGGACAGCGCCGGCGACGTCGTGAACGATGCCAGCAACATGCTTGATGACGCTGTTGATGGCGCCGCGGATATGGTCGACGACGCCGTGGACGGTGCGCAGGACATGGCTGATGACGTGCAGGATGCCGGCAGCGATCTGCTGCAGGACGCTGAAGATGCCGTCAACGACGGTATGGAAGATGCCGCGGACGAGCTCGACGATGCTCTGGAAGGCTTCAAGAAGTAATCAAGCGGCATTCCGCTGAGACAGAAAAGGGCGCCCTTCGGGCGCCCTTTTTCTTTGCAACTCGAGTATTCGAGCTACTCGAGTAGTCGAGCTACTCGAGTGGTCGAGCTATAAGTGGTCAGCGAGACCCGCGCCGATCTCTTCCGGCGTGGTGGGGGGCGCGTAACGCGCCAGCACCGTCCCGTCGCGTCCCACCAGGAACTTGGTGAAGTTCCACGGGATGTCGGCGTTGCCTTCGTCGTCCGCCTTGGCGGCTTTGAGCATTTTGTAGAGCTCGCAGGCGCCGTCGCCGTTCACCTCGATCTTGGCGAACATCGGGAAGTTGACGTCGTAGTTCGACGTCGCAAATTCCAGGATTTCCTCGTTGCTGCCGGGCTCCTGTGCGCCGAACTGGTTACATGGGAAAGCCAGCACGGTGAAGCCCTGGTCACTGAATTGTTCCTGCAGAGTACGCAACCCGGCGTACTGGGGGGTGAGGCCTCAGCGGCTGGCGACGTTGACGACCAGGCACAGCTGGTCGTTGTACGTCGAAAAGTCGACGTCGTTGCCGTTGATGTCGGCCATCGTGAGGTCGTGAAATTGAGTCATGTACAGCTCCCTTTCGTGATTTTGTGGTTCCGTCGCGGCCGGGGTTGATAGTAGCGCCGTTCTCGGGATCTGGGTACTATCCGTACCGGTCTGGGGATCATCAATACCACTTTTAGAGCCGCGAACTGCGGTGTGGCGACATTGCGCGTCTGCGCGCGCGACCATGATCTTCACACAGATGTAGCAGATTTGAATTCGACGTAAGCAACTGAGGAGAACGCAATGCGCGACGTAGTCATTGTTGACAGTGTACGGACCGGGTTGGCGAAAGCCTTCCGCGGCAGCTTCAACCTAACCCGTTCGGACGACATGCTGGCTCACTGCATAGACAGCCTGATCGACCGTAACGATAAAGTCAGCCCTGACGAAGTCGAGGACGTGGTTGTGGGCGCGGCAAGCCATGCTGGCGAACAGGACGGCAACCTCGCTCGCCTGGCCGTCATTCTGTCCAAGCTGCCGGTAACCTCCGCGGGCGTCACCATCAACCGCTTCTGCTCATCCGGCCTGCAGTCCATTGCCATTGCGGCAAACCAGATTGCCTCCGGGCAGACCCAGGTGGCCATTGCCGGCGGCGTGGACTCCATTTCCATGCGCACCCGCCAGGAACCTGGCAAAGCCGCGCAGAACCAGCGTCTGCTGGACGAGAAGCCGGACATTTTCATGGCCATGGGCAATACGGCGGAGGTGGTTGCACGCCGCTATCAGGTCACCCGTGAAATGCAGGACGAGTACGCGCTGCAGAGCCAGCAACGCTACGCGGCTGCGGTTGAAGCGGGCAAAATTGCCGAAGAGATTGTGCCGATGCAGGCCACCATGCTGAAAGTGGACAAGGAGACCGGCGAAGAAAGCCACGTCGAGGTGACGGTCGACAAGGACGAGTGTAACCGTCCGACCACAACCCTCGAAGGTCTGGCATCGCTGCCGCCGGCGTTCGAAGATGACGGCACGGTTACCGCGGGCAATGCCTCTCAGCTTTCCGATGGCGCTTCCATGACGATGCTGATGAGCGCCGAGCGCGCCGCACAGCTCGGCATCGAGCCGCTGGGTATCTACCGCGGCTTCACGATTGCCGGCTGTGAGCCCGACGAGATGGGCATTGGCCCGGTCTTCGCCATCCCGCGGCTCTTGGAGAACGCTGGTCTCAGTCAGGACGATATTGACCTGTGGGAGCTGAACGAAGCGTTCGCCTCACAGTGCCTGTACTGCCGTGACGCCCTGGATCTGCCGAACGAGAACTACAACGTCCTCGGTGGCAGCATCTCCATCGGCCATCCGTTCGGCATGACCGGCTCCCGCCAGGTTGGCCTGGTGCTGCGTGAGCTTAAGCGCCGCAACCAGAAGTACGGTGTGGTCACGATGTGCATCGGCGGTGGCCAGGGCGCGGCGGGGCTTTTCGAAGCCGCGTGAGTCGCTGAAACAAATTGATACGCTTGGGAAATTTTGAAGTAACAGCGTATCCGCAGAATGTCGTCGCGCGGTGATCCGCGCGACGTCAGCTCTGCTTCCGCAATTGCGAAGATTCGCTACAATGCTGACGGGACTGCATAACGGCACAACGATAAAAAACTGGCCTCAGGGTTGTAACTAAGGTCGGCCGATGGGTCGACAGAAGGTCGACAAAAAGTCGCAAGAAGTCGAAAGAAGGGTCGGAACGATCAAGCATTCGAGCACCAACAGGATCCTTGGCGGCAGCAGCGCCATGCTGGGCGTTGGTCTGCTTTGCGTGCTACTGGTGCCAACCGCCGTGCAGGCAGCATCCGCCGAAACCTCCCCGAGCGCGGCAACCGCCGTGCAGTCTGAAATCCCCGCTTCTTTCACCGCAGCTGATCTGGCGGCGCGCTCGGACGTTGAGCTCACCGCGTTGACCGCCCGCTGGGCGGAGCTCGATCCCGGCCAGCGCCGGGTGCTGCTGGCTGAGGTGCGTAGCCGCATGGCGCGCAACGAGCAGACCCGCCAGCCAAGAGTCTCAATTCGTGTGCAGCGCAAATACGGTCGCGTGGTACGCAAACCTGACGGCTCCGTTGTGCTGGAAACCCGCGTTGTCGAAATGCGTCCGCGGGAAAATCCGGATGCAGCCCGAGGCACCTTTGGCGTTGGTTTCGAGCAGCGCTCGAAGCGCAGCGGCGAAGCCCAGGCTCAGCAGGCGGAGGACAACAAGCCGGCGGTCACGGTCAGCCAGCAACCCACCGAACCCTGATGGATGCCGAAAGCGGCAATCTTCTGGTCGTCGACGACGACCCTGAACTGCGTGAACTCATTCAGGCGTATCTCGAGCAGCAGGGCTTCCACGTCGCGTGCGTGGAGTCGGGCGAAGGGATGGATGCGCATCTTGCGGAACACCCGGTTGATCTGTTGATTCTGGATCTGATGCTGCCCGGCGAGCACGGTCTTGCCATTGCCCAGCGCCTGAAGAAACACTCCGAGCTACCGATCATCATCGTCTCCGCCCAGGGTGAGGACGTGGATCGCATTGTCGGCCTCGAAGTTGGCGCCGACGATTATCTATCCAAGCCGTTCAATCCGCGGGAGCTGCTCGCGCGGGTACGTGCGGTGCTGCGCCGTACGCGCGCAACGCAGGGCGCCGAGACGCCCGGCGGCAGCGTGACGTTCGGCGCGTTTACCCTCGATACCAACGCGCACCGGCTCAGTAAAGATGGCGAGGCTGTGGCCCTGACCTCGGGCGAGTTTGATCTCCTGGCCATCCTGGTAGCCCATCCGAACAAGGTGCTCGATCGCGACCGGATCCTGGATCTCTTGACGGGCGCCGAGCGCTCGCCGTTCGACCGCTCGATTGATGTGCGCGTGACGCGGCTGCGATCGAAGATCGAACCCGATCCTGCCAAGCCGGTATACATCCGCACCATCTGGGGAAAAGGGTACATGTTCTGCCCCGCGGGCGATGGCTGAGGGACTCCGCCTGCGCGGACCCACCTCACTGCTGGCTCGCACCAACCTGATTCTCGCGGTCAGCGCGGTGCTCATTGCCGCCAGCGCAACCATTGCCATGAACACGTTTGTCATAGATCCCATCCGCGCGCAGTCGGCCGACGATGAAGCGGCGCTGCTGGTGCTGTCCGCTCAGACCTGGGTGGAGCTGCCGCCTTCAGCCCGGCCTTACTTCGAGCTCGAGATGGCGGAGAACCACGATCTCATCATCACCGAGGCGAAGCAGGATCTGCCTGAGGTGGATGCGTACTCGACCTACTTCGACCTCCTGCGGCGACGACTGGCGGAGCGTCTTACGCTCGACGTGCGGCTGCTGCAGGGTGATGAGCTGCTCTGGGTGGATGTGCCCATGGGCGGTTTCGAGCTGCAGCTCGGCTTTTCCGCCGAACGCCGCGATATTCAGCCGCTATACGTGGCCGTAGTGATTGTTGGTCTGGGCGCAGCGATCGTATTTTTCAGCTCATTGTTCATTGTGCAGCGTATCGCGCGTCCGCTCGTGCGGGTGGCGGACCAGGCGGAGCACTTTCGCGGCACCCATGAGATAGAGCCGCTGCCGGAAACCGGTCCGCGCGAGCTTGCGTCGCTCGCGCGCAATTTCAATACCATGGCGCAGGAGATCTCGGGACTGCTCACCAACCGCACGACATTGCTCGCCGGAATCTCGCACGACCTGCGTACGCCGTTGACGCGCATGCGCCTTGCGCTTGCGTTGCTGCCCGAAGACGTGGACCAGGAGCTGGTCGGCCGTTTCGAACGCAATCTCGAGTCGATGGACGAACTCATCGGCGATGCGCTGCGGTTTGCGCGGGGCACCCACGAGGTTGCCCAGGAAATTGAGCTTCTGCCGTTTGTGCGGGAAGTGCTCGCGAGCTTCGATCACTCCGTCAGCTTGTGTAGTCACGTTGCCCAGACCCATCGTGCGACCGTTGCCCCCAGCGCGTTCCGCCGGGTATTGATGAATCTCATTGGCAACGGATTGCAGCATGGCGGGCATGTTGAAGTCAGCGTCGAGCAGGATGTCATTCGCGTGATCGACGATGGTCCGGGTATTGCGCCGCAGTATCGGGAAGCGGTGTTTCAGCCGTTCTTCCGTATCGATGAGTCCCGCTCCAGCACCACCGGTGGCAGCGGCCTGGGTCTCGCGATCGTGCAGCAGCTGTGTCAGTCCCACGGCTGGAAGGTGGGCATAGAAGATCGCGCGGATGGCGCGAGCGGGGCGCAGTTCTGGCTGCGTTTTGCCTGAATTACTGCCGGCAGTCGCAGACGTAGAAACCTGAAACAAAATGACACAAAACAACCGGTGGACGAAATCCTCCTGAAACGGTTGTCAGGCATTCTGTCCATGGTTGGCTTAAGGTCACCTCTATCCCCTTGAGACCAACGGCGCAGTTTCATGTGCTGAAGGTCCGACCCCGGGTCAGGGCGCCTGCTCTGGTCGAGGGGTCAACTCCAAACCGCCGGCTTCCTCTCCAGGCTGGCGGTTTTCTTTTGCGCATAGAAAAAGCCCGCCAATCGGCGGGCTTTTCTATCGAGCAGATTGCCTACCCGACCTGATGCAGATGCACGTCGGTCTGCGGGTAAGGAATGGAGATATTCTCCTGGTCGAAGACCAGCTTCACTTTCTCCATGGTGTCGAAGTAGACGCCCCAGTAGTCGGCAGCGTTCACCCAGACGCGGCAGGTGAAGTTGACGGAACTGTCGGCAAGCTCGCTCAACACCACAAACGGTTCCGGATCAGCATGCACGCGTTCGTCCTCGGCAAAGATGCGCTGCAACGTTGCCTTCGCCTTGGCGACGTCGTCGTCGTAGCCAATGCCGAATACGAAGTCGACCCGACGCGTCTCCTCCGCGGAGAAGTTGGTGATGATGCCGTTGGAGATGGCGCCGTTCGGCACAATGATGACCTTGTTGTCCGGGGTCTTGATGATGGTGTTGAAGATCTGAATCTCCGCGACCGTGCCGGCCACACCCTGCGCGTCAACGAAGTCGCCGACCTTGTAGGGGCGGAACAGCAGAATCAGCACGCCGCCGGCGAAGTTGCCGAGGCTGCCCTGCAGAGCCAGACCAATCGCAAGACCGGCGGCACCGAGAATGGCAATGAACGAGGTGGTTTCGATGCCAATCATCGACGCCACGCTGATGAAGAGCAGCGCTTTGAATATGATCGAGGCGAGACTGCCGAGGAATTTCGCGAGTGTCGGGTCGGTGTTACTGGCTTCCAGACCCTTGTTAATGACGTTGACAACGCGCTTGATGATCCACAGGCCGATAATCAGAACGAGAATGGCCAGAACCAGTTTCGGACCGTATTCGATGGCCATTTCCACGGCGGTATCGATATAGCCCTGCATGCGATCAACGGACAGTTCTTCGGGAATGGCGTCCGTTATCTGCTCAGGAATCGCTTCCATTTATTTTCTCCCTAATGGTTTTTGTAATGCGCAATTCGTCCGCGATGAGCTCGCGTGTTGTTGCTGCTTGGTAGTCTGACGTAATTGTTCTGTCAGAGCCTCCTTCCCGTCGCGGATTTTACACGGCTTTTAAATTCCCGCGAGTCCGCTCGCTTATCATGCCGGTGTCTCTTTACAGCAGATGCGCGACGAGTAGAATGCGCGCCGCTGGGGAAGAACGCCAACCTTCTGACAATGGCGAAGAATACAAGTACAGGAAGAACGTGAGATCCAAGGAGTCACCGATGCAACGAATTCTATGGGCTGCCGTGCTTTTACTCTGCGCGGGCACAGCCACTGCCGACGAACACAACAACCCCGGCAAAGGCCAGTTCTACATTTCCGTGGGCGGCGTGGGCTACGAAGGACCGGCCGCCAGCAGGACCGGCTATGACGACTTCGAAGTGGGCCCCGGCATCATCATCGGCTACGGCCTTTCCGACAACTGGTCGATAGAAGCGCTGGGTGCCCAGGTCGAGTCCGACTTCGATAACCGCTACGGCAGCGGCGAAGGTGACGTCGACCTGCGCTGGCTCGACTTCGTCTACAAGCTCGATGCACGCGACGCCTGGCAGCCCTTTCTGCTTTTTGGCGGCGGTCGCAGCGAATACGACTTCGACGGCGTCCGTGAAGATGCGAAAGACAACCAGTTCAACGCCGGAGTTGGCGTATATCGTGAACTGAACGACTTTCTGTCGCTGCGCGCCGACGTACGCGGCGTGACCAGCACCAAGGAGGGTGGTCTCGAGCCCATGGCGTTTGTGGGTCTGACCGGTTTCATCGGTGAGCGTCGCGCGCCGGCTCCGCCGCCGGATTCTGACGGTGACGGCGTACCCAACGACGCTGACAAGTGTCCCACCACGCCTGCGGGCCGGGTGGTCGACGCGGATGGCTGTGAGCTCGACAGCGACGGTGACGGCGTCGTCGACGGCGATGATCAGTGTCCGGACACACCGGCCGGGGTGGCTGTGGATGCCAGCGGCTGTCCACCGGACAGCGATGGCGACGGCGTGCCGGATTACCTTGACGAGTGCCCTGACTCAGAAGCGGGCGCGAAGGTGGACGACAAAGGCTGCTACATCGAGCTCGAAGAAGAAGTTACCATCGACATGAACATCGAGTTTGAAACCGACAAGGCGGATATACGCCCGGATCACATCTCCGAGCTCAGCCGCGCGGTCAACTTCCTGCGCCAGTACCCGACGACCAATGCGGTGATCGAAGGTCATACCGACAGCGACGGCTCTGCCTCGTACAATCAGAGTCTGTCGGAGCGTCGTGCCAAGGCGGTTTACGACTACATGATTCAGGAAGCCGGCATCCGCGCCGGCCGACTCGACTGGGCGGGTTATGGTGAGACGCAGCCCATTGCCAGCAACGATACCGATGACGGCAAACAGCGTAACCGACGCGTGACTGCGGTGGTTTCCGGCACGCACAAAGTGCGCCAGTAGCGGAAGCCAGGCACGAACGACGTGCACCGGGGCCGGTTCCGCGTTGCGGATCCGGCCCTTTTTTGTCCACCATGCAATTCAGGCCCAAGAGACGTAAGAGAGGAAAAACGGATATGCGAAAGATTCTGCTGCTGGTAACGCTTCTGTTGGCCGGTTGTGAAAGTGCCTACTACGGTGCCTGGGAACAGCTTGGCGTGGAAAAGCGCGACATCCTGGTTGATCGCGTTGAGGACGCCATGGAAGCTCAGGAAGACGCCAAGGAAGAGTTCAAGGACGCCCTCGAGCAGTTTGAGGCGGTGGTTGGCGTGCCCGACACGGAGCTGAAGTCCGTGTACAACCGCCTGAGTGACGCGTTCGAAGACGCTGAATCGCGCGCAGGTGAGGTATCGGGCCGTATCGACAGCGTAGAAGACGTGGCTGAGGATCTCTTCGATGAGTGGGCGGAGGAAATCGAACAGTACACGAGCGCTGATCTGCGCCGTAAAAGCGCAGCGCATCGCCGCACCTCCATGCGCAACTATGACGGTCTCATGAAAGCCATGCGCCGCGCCGAGTCGCGCATGGAACCCGTGCTCTCATCTTTCCGCGACCACGTGCTCTATTTAAAGCATAATCTCAATGCCCAGGCCATCTCGTCCCTGCGCGGTGAGCTGGGCGGTATAGAAACTGATGTCGGTCGCCTCATTCAGGAGATGGAACGTTCCATTGCCGAGGCGCAGAGTTTCATCCGCAGCTTTGAAAATGGTTGAGCGGCCCTGCGTCGCGCACGTTTAGGAGGACACATGAAAGTCGTCGGCTGGATCGTTGGCATCCTCATTCTGGTTGTCGCAGGCGTGGTTACCTTCGTCGTGTTGAATTCCGGCAATCTGATCAAGACCGGAATAGAGGAGTACGGCCCCACCGCGCTGGGTGCCGACGTGAGCGTGGCTGAAGTCAATCTGTCGCTGGCGGAAGGCTCAGCTCAGGTGCTTGGTTTCGAGATCGGCAACCCCGCGGGTTTCGCCGGTCCGCACGCCATGAAGCTCGACGAGATCAAAGTGGTGCTCGATCCGGAGCAGGTGTCCGAGCAGGTCATCGTGCTCAAGCAGATTCTCATTGACGGCGCGGACGTGGCGGCCGTTGCCCAGGGCCAGCGTACCAACTTCCAGCAGCTCCTCGAGAACATCGAAAAGGCGGTAGGCAGCTCCGACGGCGGCGCCGGCGAGACGTCATCTGCTGCCGGGCCGAAGTTCATTGTCGATCGGCTCGATTTCACCAATGCCTCCGCCTCGCTTACCTCCGACGTGCTCGGTGAAGTGGCGGTTGATCTGCCGGACATTCGCCTGACGGACATCGGCCGTAAGAGCAACGGCGTGACCGGGGCTGAGCTTGCGCAGCAGATCCTGCAGCCCGTCACGGAGGCGGTCACCCGCGAAGCGGTCGCGCAGGGGCTCGACATCGAAGGCGCCAAGCAGCGTGTCCGCGAGCAGGTGCAGGAAAAAGTCAGCGAAGGGCTGCGCAGTCTCACCGATCGTTTGCGCAACTAACGATGTCGATGCAGCTGGAAAACGTCCTCTACGAGGTGCAGGGCCCGATGGCGCTGATCACGATCAACCGCGCGGACAAGCACAACGCCATTTCGCTCGCCACGCTCGACGACCTGCATGCGGCGGTTGATGCCGCTGCCATCGACGACGCGGTGCGGGTACTGACCATTACCGGCGCCGGCGGCAAGTCGTTTGCCTCGGGCTCGGATCTGGGTGAGGTGCTGCACCGGGATTTCAAAAAAGCGCTGGAGCCCATCGTGCAGGGCCTGGCTGACAAGCTCGAGCGCACACCGAAGCCGACCATTGCCGCCATAGACGGCATCTGCATGGGCGGTGGCCTGGAAGTGGCGCTCGGTTGTGATCTACGCATAGCTACACCCAAATCCCGCTTTGCAACGCCCGAGGGCAAGCTCGGCATCATCCCGGGCGGCGGTGCCACGGCGCGCCTGCCGCGCATTGTCGGGCGCGGCTGGGGTATGCACATGATGCTGATGGGTGAGCCGATCGATGCGGAACGCGCTCTGCAGATTGGTCTCGTGACCCGTCTTGTCGAATCCGAGGAACTGCTTCCGGAAGCGCGCCGCATGGCCGACCATCTGGCGCAGTTTGCACCGTTCGTGCCGCGCACGATGAAAGCAATGGTGCACTTCGGCATGGAAGCGAGCCTGGCCGGCGCGCTCATGTTCGAAAAGTACGCGCAGGGCGCATTGGTGCAGACGGACGACAAGATCGAGGGTATCACCGCGTTTCTCGAAAAGCGGGATCCCGACTTCAAAGGCAAGTGACCCCGGCGGGGCTGGCGCTCTGCATATAGCTGTTAGATACTCGCTCTCCTTCGAATAAAACGACTCATAGCTAAGGGGGGAGGCCAATGGCTGTTGATAAGTTCCCCGTGGAGGCGAGCCACATCATGATGTTTGCTCGATCTGTCGCGGACGACAATCAAATCTACTACGACGAAGAATATGCGGCGGGCACCGAGCCGGGCAAAATTATTGCCCCACCGACGTTCGCGCAATCCAGCGCGCAGTTCGACCCGGACTATTTCCTGCGCCCGAAAATCGGCGAAGCCTGGTTCGGCTCCGGTAAGGAACCGACCGGCATCAAGCGCGAGTCCTCCGGCGGAGGCGGTGGTGGCGGCGGTGGCGGCCTGCATGCTGAGCAGCACTTCGAATACCACCGCCACATCAGCCCGGGTGATGTGCTCACCGCGACGGTGAAGCCGGGCAAAACCTGGGAAAAGGAAGGTAAGCGTTCCGGCAAGCTGGTGTTCTCGGAGACGGTCACCGAATACCGCGACCAGAACGGCGAACTCGTCATCACCGCCCGCGGCGTCGGCGTGCGGACTGAGCGTCCGGTAGATCAGTAGGGGGAAAACATGGCACTCAAAGCAAGTGATTTGAACGTAGGGGATACCTACACGGAATGCCTGGTCGAGGACCTCAAGCGCACGCAGATTGTGCAGTACGCGGGCGCGTCCGGAGACTACAATCCGCTGCATACGGACGAAGTCTTCACGGTGGAAGTGGCCAAGTACCCGTCGGTCTTTGCCCACGGCATGCTGACAATGGGGATGACCGGGCGCATGCTCACCAACTACGTGGGCGATGGCCGCCTCAACAAGTACGGCGTGCGGTTCACCAGCCAGGTCTGGCCGGGAGATACGTTGAACTCGACGGCTACCGTAGAAAGCGTCGAGGACGGCGTCGTCAACCTCAAGGTGGAGACCACCAACCAGGATGGCGCGGTGGTGCTGTCCGGTTACGCGGAGGCCCGCGTAGACTGATCCGACATCGGCAGGGCTCACGCCCTGCCGGTGCTTCCCTCCCACATCTCTTTTCTTCTTTTTGCCGCCAGCTTGGGCAAACCACTTGACTGAGTCCGGCGCGGGAGGAGTATGATGCAATCGTGTCGTTTTGAGTAAATCGGTGTCGGTTTCCGGCTGTAATCTGATGGATGCCGCGCACCCAAGGAGGGAATCATGTCTACAAGGAACACGCTCACGCGCTCTTTTCTCATTCTCATTCTGGCCTCGCTGAGCTCCGCAACCTCAGCCGTCAATCCGCCCGGCTCCCAGCAAGGCAATCTGATTGAGCTGCGCACCACCTCACCCCTGGCAGGGCGTAGCGGGTACGGGTTCATCCAGGACGCTCAGTGGGCGTTGAATTTCAAGCTGCGATCCACCACGGCGCCTGCGTTCGTGGAAATTCGCGAAAGATTGGGATTCAGCTCGGACTTCGATCTTTTCATCCTGGAGGATCCGGACGACTGTCTGAATCTCAGTCATATTGATCCCAATCGGAACCAGCCGATCGAGGAGAACTGTCCGGGTGGCGCTGATGAGGTGTTCATGATTTTTCATCAGGACCCGTTCGAAGTGCCTGGCGTGAGCGACAGCACACTTGGTGGCGGCACCGCCGGTTGCATTGGACCGTACTCCGGCGACCTTGTGGACACGCCTGTGACCGACTTTCAATCGCAGGGTGGCCCCGTGCCGTTCAACGAAGCAACCAAGTCGTACGCTCTGACCCAGTTTGGCGGTTACCGTGCGGTGGGGCCGCGGACCGCTGGTTTTACCGATGACGCGGGTGATTGTTACGGCTACGGCGCTGACGATGACCTCCGCGGCCTGGTGGTCATGGCCAACATCGGCGGGTCGCAGATTTTCGATACTGATCTGACCTACGACTCGAGCCGTATCCGTAACATGGCGGGTCTGCTCTCCCGGGTTGGATTCGAACTGGTCGACAAGATAGACCGTGCGGCGATAACGGCAGATCTGGCCGTCACCGACGGCATGTTCGACCAGGTGGTGTTTGTCGACAACGGCGGCTTCGATATTGGCGGTGCGCCATTCGATGGCTACGTCAATCCGTCGTTCAAATACCGCATTGCCGACGGCCCGGTGCAGACGGTTGCCCTGATCGGCAACTACTCCGACGCTGAGCTTCTCGACGAGATTCGCGCGGTGACCACGATGCCTTATTCGGTGGAGATCCGCTCGATTGTGGTACAGGGTGACGCGCCGCCTTTCATCGATGACGAAGACGGGAATGGTGTATTCGACAGAAACGATCTGATTGCAGCGGGTTACACGCCGATATCGAATCAGTCGAAAATTACTCTGAGCATATTGCCGCGTGAGGCTCTGCGCGCAGAGGAAGATGCTTATGAATGTCCCCGGAATCTGATCTTCACGGACTTGGACAACGACGGCATGACCGCGGGATGTTTTGACGGGGACGGGACTTCGCGATCGATCATGCGGGTGCCGCGCTAGGGAGAAACGCAGGATAGCTCGGGTTGCGTCGGCCAGTTTGCACGACTGAGCCGACTGACCCGATTACGCTCGCCTTCGGAACCCTCCTCGCAGACAAGGCGGGTGGCTAAGCCGAGCGCCTGACGCCTGTCGTATTCGAGATCGAGGCGTGGGTCGCCCGCCATGTACTGATCGCGCTCAGTCACCGCCCTGGCCAGTGAATCCAGAGCGGCCTTGCGTTGACCATCCGCAGCAAGCGCTTGTCCGAGGGCCAGATCGACGGATCGATAGGCATATCCCAACGTATCCCGGGCAGCCTCGAATTTGGCGATCGCGCCTGTCCAATCTTCCTCGGCAGCCAGCAGCTTTCCTTCCAGGTAAAGGGCGGCTTTGTCCTCGGTCTGGTCCGGGTCCTCGGGCGGCAGAGCGTATGTTCGGATCTGTTCGATCGTTGCGGGCAGCGCGGACAGGTCGCCAGTTGCCGCTTCGAGGAGCCCGCGGGCGAAGAGATAGCGTGTCGGCACGCCGGCCGCCGGCGCGTTCACGACGGCAGCTTCCAGATGTTGTCGCGCGGTGATGGGATCACCCTGGTACAGAGCAGCTAATCCGCGCTGCTGCAACGCGAGTGCCTTGCGGCCGCCTTCGTCATCGATCAAACGTTGCACGCTCGCAAACGTGCCATCCACGTCGCCAAACGCACCGCTGGCAATCTGCAATGCCGCCAGATCGAGAGCGGCGAGAATGCGAATGCGCGCAACACCGTCTGGGTCGCGCGCAAGCCCCTCCAGCACGCGTATCGCAGCCTGATAGTCTCCCAGGAGCGCCGTGCTGCGCGCCTCGCCCAGCACGGCAAGACTGAATCCGGGTTCAATCTCGAGCGCTTTGCGGAAATTGGCTCTGGCGCCCGTCACATCGAGCTGGTGCAGGTCGAGGCGTCCGAGCAGCTCCCACGGGTGCGGCAGCTGTGGCGCCAGGTCCGCATACCTCTGGAGCGCCGCTGCGGCCTCATCGTAGCGCTCGATGGACATGGTCATGTAGCCCATGGCGGCCCACACATGGTGGTTTTCCGGTTCGCGCCGGCCCAGCGCTTGCAGCACGGTGATGGCCGGCTCGGCCTGGAAGTTTCGCCACAAGCTCTCGGCGAGATACTGCTGGGCTTCGACTTCGTATGGGTATTCGCTGCTGAAGGTGCTGAAGTGTTCCACCGCTGCGGCGTTGTCACCGTCGGCGATGAGGCGCAAACCGTCAACGTAGAGCCGTTCGCGTCGCGACAGCGGCGCGTCTGGCGGAATTGCCGCCAGGTTCTTCAGCGCCGGCCCCGGAGTGGCCTGCGACAGCTGGATGTTGGCAAGACGGAAGCGCGCCATGTGAAAATCCGGATCGAGCCGCAGAGCGGTTTCCATGGATGCCGCGGCTTCGTCATACGCGAACCGGTTATAGAACTCGAGGCCGGCAACATAAGCCT
>JAAUXY010048110.1_pt1 | contig 14152 bp, 10 predicted proteins | sample 7278121 | NCBI WGS metagenome assembly JAAUXY01 (sample SAMN14350117, study PRJNA611818) | marine sediment metagenome | isolation source: surface marine sediment (1.8m) | place: French Polynesia: Moorea | collected 2018-08 | reverse complement strand
GCCGTCGCCATCCGTATCGTTGCCGGTCTCGGGCGGCAGGTTGTCGGCTTCTTCGAAGTCCGGGATGCCGTCGTTGTCGCTGTCCGTGTCCAGGTAGTCCGGAATCATATCCGCGTCCGTATCGACCGCGTCCTCAAAGCTGTCCTGGATGCCGTCATCGTCCGAATCGAGGTCGAGGTAATTCGGCCGACCATCGTCGTCGGAGTCGAGCGGGTCGAACGCATCGTCGACGCCGTCTGCATTGGCGTCAGTGCCACCGGTGTCGTCGACGTCTACCGCGTCGTCGATGCCGTCGCCATCGCCATCGAGGCCCGTGAGCGGCGGCTGGTTCATCTCTTCGATCGCGTCGGGGATTGCGTCGTTGTCGCTGTCACTATCCTGAGAATCCGGCAGTCCGTCACCGTCGGTGTCGCCCATGCCCTCAATGGCATCCGCAATACCATCGCCGTCCATGTCCGTTGGTAGCGGCATCGCCATGTCTCCGAAGTCGTTCGGCGCGCCGTCTACTACATCGGCAATACCGTCGCCATCCGTGTCCGTTGCGTCATCAACGCGGCCGTCGTTGTTCGCGTCCTCGCCGGCGTCCGGTGTGCCTTCGATGTCGAACGTGCCGTCGTTGTCCGAATCGACCTCCTGCAGGTCCGGCGTGCCGTCGGCATCGGAATCGGGCAGGTCGCCGTCGCCGATCGGTGTCTGGCCGACATCGGCCTGGCCGTTGTTGTCGAGGTCGTTGAGGCCGGCCTCGATCACGTCATTGATCCCGTCGTTGTCGCTATCGAGATCCCGGTAGTCCGGAATGCCATCGCCATCGGTGTCGTTGCCCGCCGGTCCCTCGGCGCTGTCGAGCGCGCCGTCGTTATCGGAGTCAACGTCGCGCCAGTCGCCGGTGCCGTCGCCGTCGGTGTCTGCAACGCCTTCCACCGCATCGAGCAGGCCATCCGCGTCGCTGTCTAGGTCGAGGTAATCAGGCGTGCCGTCACTATCGGTATCGACAGGCTGCAACAGGTCGTCAACGCCGTTGTTGTCGTCGTCGCTGCCCCCGGTTGCGTCGACATCGATTGCGTCATCGATGCCGTCGGCATCTGAGTCGGAGCCCAAGAGATCCGGGACGTTGTCGGCTTCCACCGAGTCGGGGATGCCGTCGGCATCGCTGTCGAGGTCGAGGTAGTTCGGAGCAAGGTCGCCGTCGTCGTCGGCATTACCTTCGAGCACGTCCGGTACGCGATCGTTGTCGCTGTCGATGTCCCGGTAATCGGGCGTGCCGTCACCGTCGGTGTCGACCGGCTGCAGCAGGTCATCAACACCGTTGCCGTCCGCGTCGCCGCCGCCCGTCACATCGACGTCGATTGCGTCATCGATGCCATCGTTGTCGGCGTCGGTGCCAAGCAGGTCCGGCACGTTATTGGCCTCATCGGCATCCGGGATGCCGTCGTTATCGCTGTCGGTATCGAGGTAGTCCGGGATGGCATCGCCATCGCTGTCTACATTGCCTTCGAGCACATCGGGCACGCCGTCGTTATCACTGTCGACGTCCTGGAAGTCGGGTGTTCCGTCGCCGTCAGAGTCGACGGGTTGCCGCAGGTCGTCGACGCCGTTGCCGTCCACGTCGTCACCGCCGGTGATATCGACATCGAGCGCGTCGTCGATGCCATCGTTGTCGGCATCGGTGCCCAATAGTTCCGGCACGTTGGCGGCCTCGACCGCGTCAGGTATGCCGTCATTATCGCTGTCGAGATCGAGGTAGTCCGGCGCAGTATCGGCGTCGCTGTCGACGTTGCCTTCGAGCAGGTCGGGCACGCTGTCGTTGTCGCTGTCGACGTCCTGGTAATCGGGTATGCCGTCGCCGTCCGAGTCATCAGCGGCGAACGCGTCATCGATGCCGTCGCCATCGTTGTCCTCGCCACCGGTCTGGTCGACGTCGATGGCGTCGTCGATGCCGTCGTCATCGGTGTCGGTGCCGGTTAGCGGCGGCAGCGAGTTTTCTTCGTCGGCATCGGGGATACCGTCATTGTCGCTGTCCGGATCCTCCGAGTCGGGAATGCCGTCGCCATCGGTGTCGCCATTTCCTTCGATGACGTCGGGAATGCCGTCGCCGTCTGAATCGGGCAGCACGATAAGGTCGCCTACGCTCGTGGCGACGTTGTTGGCGAGGTCAGTTGTCGTTATGTCGGGGTTGCTGCCGATGTCGCTGGCCGTGCCGGTGCAGCTGACGGCGCCGCCGGACTCTGCGCCACACACCATACCCGGGATCGACACCGTGGCGCCGGGCTCCACGCCCGTGCAGTTGGCCGTGACCGTGTCGCCCAGCAGTGCCGGGTTCGGCGTGAACGTGCACGCTGCCGGCGCAACGCCCAGGTCGAGGACGACGGGCGTCGCGTTGTTTTCATTGTTGTTGCCGCCGGTGGCAAGCGTCTCGGACGGATCGCCGTCACCGTCCGGGTCCGGGTCGATACCGGCGTTGGACAGGTCGAGTACCTGCGCGAAGCCGCCGGCGATCTGCGAGCTTGTAACCTGTGCCTGGGTGGTGAACGGTCCGGTGTCGTTGCCGAAGTCGACGCGCACGGTGTATGTGATCGTGCGCACGGCATTGCCCGGCATCGTGTCGGTGCCGTCGAGCAAATTGACCTGCGTCGAGCCGTCGTAAGCGACGGTCGGTGGCGTGAAGCCGTCGATGTCCGGTGCGCCCTGGAGTGTTATCGAGTTTGCGTTCGGGAACGCAGCCGAGAGGTCGTCGCTGACCTGCGTGTTGATCGCACCATTGGCGCTAAAGTTCTCTATCGTCAGCGTGAACACGAGGTCGTACACGTTGCCGGTGGTTCCGACGCGGGACTGCGACGTGAGCTCCTTGGCAATGCCGAGCGTGACGAAGTTGCAGTCGAACTGCGCGATCGGCGAAATCTCGAGCGATGCTCCGGCGCCACCCGCCGTGCCGTTGTAAACGCCGCCCGATGCACCGGTGCCTGCGGCGCCGCCGACCGTCGAAAACGTTGCGCCGCCCGGCGTCGTGTCGGACAGCCAGACGACGCCACCGGAACCGCCGCCACCGCCGCCGTCCAGGGTTTGCAGGCTGGAGCCGCCGTCGCCGCCAATGGCGGAAAAATCGAAACCGCTCACGGTAGAGTTGTCGGTGTGTACGAGCACGGTACCGCCGGCGCCGCCACCACCGCCGCCTTCGGATGCGGCCGTGCCGCCGGAATCACCGTCCGAAGAAATCGTGCCGCCGCCGTCCGCAACGATGCCGACCGAGCGCACGAACACGATACCGCCACCGGCCTGGCCGCTGCTGACGGTCAGGTCGAGGCTGCTGATATCGTTGCCGTTGCTGGCGCCGCCGCCGCCGCCCATGACGAGGAAGGAAGGTGTCGCGGGGAAGTGTTCGGGAAACGCGGCGCCGCCGAATCCTTCCGTGTCAGCGCCGTCGACACCCTGGCCGCCGCGTCCACCCACGCCGAAGTTGGCGCCGCCACCACCACCAGCGTCTTCGCTGCCGCCACCGCCCGAGCCCGCGTTACCCGGCGCGCCGAGACCGGCATCGCGGGTCCATGCCGTGCCCGCTGGCCCGAGATTGTCGGTGCCGGCATAACCGGCCGGTCCTAGTTCCTCGCCGTTGGTGGCTGGCTGTTCTGCAAGCAGCACGCGAGAGAAGAGCCGCTGCGGCAGTCCAGCGATGCCTTCACCCTTGAAGCCGAAGTTGCCGTTAACGGCGCCCTGTGCATTGTCGGAGCGATCCGGGAAGAACTGTCCACCACGAAAACCGCGGCCGTCCGCGTTGAAGCTGCCGCCGTCGAGCTCGAGGTTTTCGCGTACGTTGATGGCGGTGATACCACCCCAGCGGCCGTTCCAGCGATCCGACACGATTTCCCCGGACAGTGCGACCCGCGAAAACTGCGGCACCTTGATGACCTGGTAGCGGCGAAAGCCACGGGTTGCCGTAGTGGCGGTGGAGTTGACGTAATCGTTGAGGAGGCCATTGCCCGGGCCAGCGCCTTCAATCGGGATAACGCCGCCGACGACGGGCCCCGTCGCGACAACGAATTCGTATTGGCCAGCGACGTAATTGACCGTGTCGAGCGTGCCCGCCTGGGTGAGCCCACCCGGGCCGTCGCCGTAATCACCGCTGATCTCGTGGTTGTTGTTGGTGTCGATCTCGGCGCCAATCATCTGCACGACAATGAGCACATCTCCGGCAGCAATGGTTGGCGATACCGACGGGTGCAGGTTGGTGGCTTGCCCGCCAAGCGTTTCATCGATGGGTATGGTCGTGACGCCCGCAGTAATGAGCGTCTGGGACACCGTGGGGTCGGGCGCGGGATAGTAGACGTTGACCCGCGTTTCGGCCGTGCTAATCAGTACTGAGCCGTCAGCTCCGGTCGAACAAACCGGTGCCGCGAATGCGGTATTGCCGACGAGAACGGTAAGCGCCGCACAGAGTACCAGCAGGTTTCTAGCGGGAGACAAGGTCGGCGCTGAAGCGCGGCCGGGTATCGACGACATAGGGGGAGCACTCCAGGTACGGCCTTGCTGGCACTTGTTTATTCAGACCGGGCAGAGTCTAACCAATCGAGACTGGACGATCGACTCAATAAGGACGAATAAGGGGTCGAACCGAATTAATCGATATCCAGGTCGTCAGCTTTTTCGCTAGCTGCTGCCGAAAATCGGGTCAACCTCCACGCCCCAAAAGAATCGACCGTATTGCAGGACCCCACCGACTTCACACCCGCCCGGTCGGTGATTGCCGTGCCCCGAACGGCGTTCTAAGCATTCAGATGCTCGAGCACCTTGCGCGCCTTTTCGTATCCGAGATCGGCCATCTCCTCGGCGCGATGGAATTCGAAGAAGCTGCAGGCGTTACGCGGAATGTCGATCGTCTTGTCCGGCGCATAGGCGGCCAGTTTGAAGCGCGCGATGGCGCCCTGCATGATGTCGATCGATTTGACGATCAGGTCGGCTGCATCGAAATCGCTGCCGCCGCTTCCCGGTGCGTCGTCGTCTTTGAGCCCGCTCAAATACTCCGCAATCCTTTCCCGGTAGCTGTTCCTTTCATCGGCGTCTTTCTCGGTCGTTTCGGGCGGCGTGTAGTCCTGATCGATCCCCGCAAGGTTGACGGCAATCGTGAAGTCCGTGGGGTCGTTCAGGGTAGGGGCGATGGGCAGCGGATTGATCAAACCGCCATCGACCAGCGTATGCCCGTTCAATTGCACCGGCGAGAAGACCCCGGGCACCGCCGTCGAGGAGCGCATGGCGGTGAACAGCGACCCGGAGTTGAGCCAGATTTCCTCCTCGTCTTCGAGCGACGTGGCGACGGCGGTGAAGCTCTTGTCGAGATCCTCGATCTTGCAGTCGCCGACCAGCTCCTTAAGCACGTCGAAGATGCGCTCGCCTTTGAAAATCGATCGCAGCGAGAAAGAGAAGTCGAGCAGCTTGACCACGTCTCCGCGCGTCAACTGGAACGCCCACTCGGTGTAGGTATCGAGCTCATCGGCCGCGAAGATGCCGCCGATCACCGAGCCCATCGAGCAACCGGAGATGTTGCGTACTTCGAATCCCTTTTCATTCAGGGCGCGAATGACGCCGATGTGCGCGTGCCCGCGCGCGCCACCGCTGCCGAGCACGAGCGAGACGGTTTTTTTGTCCTGTGACATCGATGGCCTCTGCTGTTTTCCTGCGAGTGTACCTGCCCGCGCAGGGAGGTCATAAAAAAGGGTTCGAACCGAATAAACTGACTCCTAACGCAAAAATGCCAACTGCTGGTAACGTTCAGCCTTACTTGCTGGCCGACACCTGAATGATCGACTTCCTGAAAGCCAACGCTCGCTGGATTGCGGGCGGATTCCTGCTGACCTACTTCTCCAGCTTCGGGCAGACGTTCTTCGTCTCGGCGTCCATCGCCGAGTGGCAGTCGGCTTTCGATCTGAGTCATGGCGACATCGGTCGGCTATACATGTTCGCAACGCTCGCGAGTGCGATGTGCCTGCCGTTTGTCGGCCGCCTCGTCGACGTCATCCCGGAGCACAAGACGATACTCATCGTCGTGCCCCTGCTGGCGGGAGCGACGCTGCTGGCAGCCTATGCGCCTTCCGTCATGGCGCTGGCTATCGCGATCTTCCTGCTGCGCCTGTTTGGGCAGGGCATGATGACGCACATCGCGTTAACGGCAACCGGGCGATGGTTTGCGGCTCAGCGCGGGCGTGCCGTGTCGCTCGTCGTGCTGGGTCACCAGGGTGGCGAGGCGAGCTTGCCGCTGCTCTTCGCGGCCGTGTCCATTGCGTTCGGTTACCAGGCCGGCTGGGTCGCCGGCGCGCTAATGTTGCTGCTGGTCGGGCTGCCGTTCGGCTACTGGGCTTACAGTCAGCCGCGCGAACCCAGCCATGCCGAGATGGACGCCCATGCGAGAAAGCCCAAGGTCCATCAGTGGACGCGCGGCGAGGTGCTCCGGGACCCGATCTTCTGGGTGCTCTTAACCGGCGTACTGGCACCGCCATTTATCGGCACGACCATCTTCTACCACCAGGATTACATGACGGCATTAAACGGCTGGCCGGATGCGTTTTATGCGCAGTCGCTGTCGGTCATGGCGCTGACGACGGTTGTTTTTGCGCTCATCTGTGGCGCGCTGGTCGATCGCTTCGGGGCACGCACGATTCTCCCGTTCTTCCTCGTACCGCTAGCCGCGACCTGCTTCGTTCTCGGCAGCGGCGGTCCTCCCGCCACACTCATCGTCACGATGGTCCTGCTCGGTATCAGCTACGGATTCTCGTCGACGCTCTTGGGCGCCGTCTGGCCGGAGATCTACGGCACCCAGCACCTCGGCGCGATACGCTCGGTGATTGTGTCAGCGATGGTGCTGTCGACCGCGGCTGGCCCCGGCGCCACCGGCACGTTGATCGACAAAGGCGTAGCGCTCAGCACGCAGTTCTGGTGGCTGGGCGTGTATTGCCTGTGCGCCGCGCTGTCGATGGGGTTTGCGTCGCTGAAGCTCAGGCGTCGGCACGTGGCGGTTGCGGCCTAGAAAAAGGGGTCGAACCGGAATAAGGAGTTCGCGACCTCTCAGTCCTCCAGATGCAGATTAACCCGCCGGTTTTGCCGTCCCTTCTTCTCAACCTTGCCAATCCTGACGCCGCCAACCTCAGCCGTTGAGCTGACATGCGTACCGCCGCAGGGCTGCAGGTCCACACCCGCGATGTCGAGTAGTCGAACCGAGCCCTTGCCGCGCGGAGGCTGGACCGACATCGTGCGCACCAGCTCCGGCTGGGCATCGAGTTCTTCCTCGGTAATCCAGCGGCAGCTCACGGGGTGATCCTCGCTGACGAGCTCGGCAAGCGCCTGTTGGACCGCTTCCTTGTCGACGGTCTCTTCCATGTTGAAATCGAGGCGGCTCTTTTCGGTTGAGATGTTGCCGCCCGTGACGTCGTATCGCAGGATCGATCCTAAGAGATGCATGGCCGTGTGCATACGCATGTGCCGATAGCGCCTGTCCCAATCGATCGTCAGAGTGACGGTCGTGCCGGCCGCCGGGGGCGTGTTCCCTTCGGCCACGTGGTGGGCGATGTCGCCGTCCTGGCCATAGCGGGTGTCGACGATATCGAGCCGGCCGCCGTCCCATTCCACGAACCCGGTGTCACCTGGCTGGCCACCGCCCAGCGGATAGAAGACGGTCTGGTCGACATAGAACGCCACTTCGTCGCTGGCAATGACGGTAGACGTACAGGATTTCAGGTAGCTATCTTCGCGAAACAGTTCCCGGGCAGGCATGGCGTTCTCCGTTCGTTGACGCTTGAGCAGATAGTAGCTCTATGCGGCCCGCATTGGGTGGGGTACGTGATGAAATCGGTACGACGCCTATTCCGCCGGTTGGGGGCCGCTTAGCAGAACCCAAAAACTCAAAACGATCGCGCTACCCGACACGAGGGTCATGACAGTGCCCGGGAAGAAATTGACGTATCCGGGCAGGTCGACGAACAGCAGGTATCCCAGGTCTGCCATGCCACCGATCAACGCGGTAACCCAGATTCCCGTTCTGTTCGCCTGCCAAACAAAGACTGCACCGACGATCGTCGCCAGACCGAACCAGCCCAGATTCCAGCCGTGCTGGTTGAGGATGCCGCCAACCGCTTCGTGGTAGTCGTACACGAGGGAATTGGGCTCAACGGCGTCCGCGATAGCCTGGAAGCCCGCCGTGGCGTCGCCACTCAGGACGATGAATCCCGCCAGTGCGTGAACCAGGCCCCAAATGACCCAGAGAATGGCGGCAAGACGAACGGCTGACTTTTTTGCGTTGGACACTATTCAGACTCCACTAGGTTGAGAAGGCGCGTATGCATTGCTTGAGGCCTGCATTCCGATTGCGGCGCACCAGTCGTTTGGTTAAGTTGACATTGTCCACTATTAGCAAATTAGTGGATAAAGTCAACTAAATAGGAAGCTGATGCAAGACACCAACATGGCAATCCACGTCGACCGGTTCATGCGACGCATTCATGGCGGGCTCCACGCACAAGCGTCGGAATTCGATACCGAGAACGTCGGACCCGGAGGTGGCATGATTCTGATGACGCTCGCTGACGTCGAGCCTGCGCCTGTTCAACTCATCGCCAGACTGATGGCACGCGACAAATCGCAGATGACCAGGGCGATAAAGGTGCTGGAGAGAAAGGGGCTAATCAGTCGATCCGATGAGGCATCCGATGCCAGAGTCAGCCTGCTGCACTTAACGGCCAAAGGACGCAGGACCGTTGATCGCATTCAGCAGGCTTTAACCTCCGTCATTGGCCAGATACTGAGTCCTCTGACGGCAGATGAGCAAAGAACGCTGGGGGAGTTCCTGGCCAGGCTCGACCCTTGCCACCCTCAAACAGTTCCAAAGGGTCGAACCAGGTCTTCCGATGTCTAGCCGGTTCAACCCCAGTCTTCGCTGTATTCAATAACGCGATAATCCAAGCGGCCGTCTGGGGCATCTAAATCCAAACGCCGCGGAACTTTCTGCGCGCTATAGCAGTCCCGCCAAATGGCACGGCGAAAAACGAGAACAAAGACTCCTTATGCTACGCCTCGAGAACATCCATAAGTCCTATCCCATGGGCAACCAGTCGCTGCATGTGCTCAAGGGCATCGATTTTGGCGTCGAGTCCGGTGAGCTGGTGTCCATCATGGGTGCGTCGGGGTCGGGTAAGTCCACGTTACTCAACATACTCGGCATCCTCGATAACCAGGATGAGGGCAGCTACATACTCGACGGCACGCAGATCGACATGATCTCGGAGACGGCGGCTGCCGAGCTGCGCAACCGGCATATCGGCTTTATCTTCCAGTCGTTCAACCTGCTCGCCTTCAAGAATGCCGCCGAGAATGTCGCCCTGCCGCTCTACTACCAGGGCGTGCGGCGGCGCAAGCGCAACGCGATCGCCGTGAAGTACCTGGAGATGGTCGGCCTGGCGGACCGGGCCGAGCATATGCCGAGCGAGATGTCCGGTGGCGAACGCCAGCGCGTAGCCATTGCCCGGGCATTGATTGCGGACCCCAGCATCATCCTCGCCGACGAACCGACCGGCGCGCTCGACAGTCTGACCTCGAATGAGGTTATGCAGATCCTTAGAAACCTCAACGACGATGGCAAGACGATCCTGATCGTCACGCACGAGGCGGAGATCGCGGAGCAAACGAAGCGCATCATCTACATGCGTGACGGCAAGATCGTCGAAGACAAGTCGGGACCAGGCCATGTTTAGCCTTGATCAATGGCAGGAGATCCTGCAGGCGATCCAGGCCAATAAGATCAGGACGTTTGCCACGGCGTTCGGCGTGTTCTGGGGCATCCTCATGCTGATTCTGCTCTTAGGCGCCGGCCAGGGGCTGCAGAACGGCGTGAAGCAGAACATGATGCTCGACGCCATTAACAGCATCTGGATCATCCCGGCCCGTACGTCGATGGCCTACCAGGGCATGCCGGCCGGGCGGGAACACCCGCTCATGGAGGAAGACTTAGAGAGCGTCGAGGAGAACGTGGCGGGCATCGACCTGATGTCGCCAGAGAATGAGCTGTCGGGTGAGTTCGACGTCCGATACGGTAACCGTGCCGTGTCTTTCCCGGTGTTCGGCGCAGACTCCGAGTATTTCGGCATCAAGGTCTCGCAGGAGACGGTCAACGGACGTTCCATCAACCGGCTGGATGACGAGCAGCGACGCAAGGTCGCCATCATCGGCGAGCAGGCCGCCAGCGTGATCTTCGACGAAGGTGTCGACCCGGTTGGTGAGTACGTGCAGATCAAGGACGTGAATTTTCGCATCGTCGGGGTGTTCTCCTTCGAGTCCTCGGCCATGGACCAGGCGCAACGCATTTACATCCCATTCTCGACCTTCCAGAGCGTATTCAACACGAGCCGGGACGTGACGCTGTTTGCGGTGACCACGGCTGAAGGGATGTCCGGCCAGCAGCTCGAGGGCGACATCGTCAAGTTCCTGAAACAGCGGCAGACGATTCATCCCGACGACAACAGCGCGTACTGGGTGCACAACCAGGAAGAACAGCACCGAAGCGTCAACAACCTGTTTCTCGCCATCAAGATTTTTATCTGGATCGTCGGGCTCGGCACGCTGACCGCGGGCATCGTAGGCGTCAGCAACGTCATGATCATCATCGTGCGTGAGCGCACGCGCGAGATCGGTGTGCGCAAGGCACTTGGCGCGACCCCGGCATCGGTCGTCGGCATGATCCTGCAGGAATCCGTGTTCATCACGACGGTCGCCGGCTACACGGGCCTCGTCCTCGGCGTGTTGCTCTTGGAAGGCATCAACACGGCGCTGGTCGCACTCGGCGCTGACCTGCAGTTCTTCAACCGCCCGGAGATCGACCTGCGCGTCGCGCTATCGGCACTGGGCGTGCTCGTCGTGGCCGGCTCACTGGCAGGCTTCGTACCCGCGCTCAAGGCGGCACGGGTCAAGCCCGCCGAAGCGCTGAGGGCCGAATAGCATGTTCGATCTCGACAAATGGGAAGAGATCTGGCTGACGATGATGCAGCACAAGCTGCGTACGGCACTGACGGCCTTCGGTGTGTTCTGGGGCATCTTCATGCTTGTCATCCTCTTGGGTGCGGGCAATGGCTTGCGTAACGGCGCGATGCAGAACTTCGATATCGCGAAGAACTCCGTGTTCGTCTGGACGATGGAGACGACGGTGCCGTACCAGGGGTTCGATGCCGGTCGCTCGGTTCAGCTGACCAACGAAGACCACGAGGCGTTGAAGCAGCTCGACGAAGTGAGCGTCATCGCTCCGCGACTGCGGGTCGCCAACCGGTTCAGCGGACAGGCGCTGCCCATCGTGCGTGGCGACAAGTCGGTCGCGTTCGCGATCATGGGTGACTACCCCGAGTTTCTCGACATCAAGCCCTACATTCTCGAGCAGGGTCGGTTCCTGAATGACATCGACATACAGAGCGCCCGCAAGGTCGCCGTGATCGGTAAACGCGTGCGCGACGAGCTGTTCGAGCCGGACGAGGACGCCGTCGGCGACTATGTTCGTATCGGCGGTGTGCCCTTCCAGGTGGTCGGCGTCTTCAATACCCGCGTGATGGGCGAGCAGGCGATCCAGGAGTTGCAGTCGCTGCACGTCCCATTGGTCACGGCGCAGCGCACGTTCAACGCAGCCAACCGCATCGATTGGTTTGGCTTTATCCCGGCAGACGGAGTCACGGCCAACGAGACCGAGGAAGCCGTAAAAGCAGTCTTTCGAGCGCGTCATCACATCTCACCCGACGACCGCCAGGCGTTGCAGAGCTTCAACGTCGAGCGCGAGTTTAAGGAGATGCAGGGCATCTTCACCGGCATCGCCGGCTTCAGCTGGTTCGTCGCGATCGGCACGATCATCGCGGGCATGGTCGGCGTCGCAAACATCATGATGATCATCGTCAAGGAACGCACCCGGGAGATCGGCATTCGCAAGTCGGTGGGCGCGAAGCCGTGGTCGATCATCGGGATGATCATCCTGGAGGCACTCGTGATCTCTGGCGTCGCCGGCTACCTCGGCCTCGTCAGCGGCGTGCTGCTGATCGAGGGCGTGGGGCTGGTCATGGAACAGGCCGGCGCGCAGAGTGACTTTTTCGCAAACCCTGAAATCGACTTCGGCGTCGCGGTGTCCGCGATCGCCGTGCTCGTTTTCTCTGGCGCTCTCGCCGGATTCTTCCCGGGCCTTATGGCGGCCCGGGTCAACCCGGTGCTGGCGCTTCGAGATGACTAGAATGAGAGTATCAACAACATGAAGAAATTCTTCGTCGTAGTGACGCTACTGCTGTTCGTCGCAGCCTTCCTCGGCACTGTGCTGTTCCTGTATGGCAAGTCGCAGGAACCACCGGTGGTCTATGAAACCGACGAGCCGTTCATCACGGACATCGTTCGCAAGACCGTGGCGACAGGCTCCATCGTGCCGCGCCGCGAGGTGGCGTTGAAGTCACAGGTCCCAGGCGTTGTGGAGGAGCTGTATTTCGAAGAAGGCGACAGTGTCACGGGCGGCGAACTGGTGGCGAAGATCCGCCTGATCCCCGACATGGTGCGCTTAAACGATGCAGAAGCCGTGCTCGAAGCTGCGCGCATCGACCTGGAGGACGCCGAGCGTGAACTGCAGCGCCGACAGGAACTGTTCGACGACCAGCTGATCTCGGACTTCGACTTTAATCGCTACAAACTCGAGTACCGGCGAGTGCAACAACGACTCGAGGCCGCCGAGAACAACCTGGAGCTGATCCGCGAGGGCTCCGCCCGGCGATCCGGCAACGTCTCCAACCTCGTCGAGTCGACAGTCGATGGCATGGTCTTGGACATCCCGGTCAAGGAGGGCACTTTCATTATCGAGTCCAACATGTTCAACGAGGGCACGACCATCGCGACGGTAGCGGACATGGGCGAGATGATCTTCGAAGGCCGCGTCGATGAGGCCGAAGTCGGTCGCATCGCGGTGGGCATGGACCTGATCCTGTCGGTCGGCGCCGTCGAGGCCGAGACCTTCGGGGCAGAGCTCGAGTTCATCTCGCCAAAGGGCGAGCGTGACCAGGGCGCCGTCAAGTTCGACATCCGCGCTGCGATCGAACTCAAAGACTCGACCTTCTTACGCGCAGGCTACAGCGCGACTGCCGACATCGTGCTCGACAAGCGAGACCAGGTGCTGGCCATCCGCGAGGGCAACCTGATCTTTGATGAAGACAAGACCTTCGTCGACGTTATGGTGGCCGAACAGGAGTTCGAGCGCCGCGAGGTGCAGACGGGCTTGTCCGATGGGATCAATATCGAGATCGTCGATGGCTTAAACGAAGGCGAGCAGATCAAGAAACTTTAGAAAAAAGGGGTCGAACCGAATTAAGCAAAATCGGTTCGACCCCTTTAATCCAAAATCGGGTCGACCCCTTTAGTCCACTCTCATGTCTCAGGTAAACAGGCCCCGCGTCGCCTCTCTGCCACCTTCCGTGTGTATCCACGCGAGCGCCGCGCAGTTCATCAAAACGGTAATCCAGAACATGAAGCGGAAGGACGCATTCTTCGATTTGTGCCTGAGCGTCTGTTGCGCTATCAGGCTACCCGGCCAGCCTCCCGCCAACCCGAGGAGCAGCAGGGTTTTCTCACTTGTCCGCCATGCACCTCGCTTCGCCGCCGACTTGTCCAGCGCATAGGCAATAAAGGCGATGAAACTAAGGGCTACGTATCCGATGAGGATATTCTCGGCGAGCCTTTTCGTTGCCACCCCCGCAGCAATAGCGGCCAGGAACGCAAGCGCAGTTGCGATCGCGAAGCTGCTGCCCATTCTTGACGCTGTTGCGACTGACTTGCCTCCCACGATTTTTGCCCTAGCGGCACGAGGGCGGCCCTGCGCGTCCTTCGATAACGAGTAGGTTACGACGTCATCGAGCGCCGGCCGTCGATAGCGCTTGCCGAGTGCCGAGATGTGGATGAAGATCCGCTTGCCGCCAGCCAGCGGGGTGATGGATCCGAACCCCTTGTCGTCGTCCCATGACGTGATCTTTCCCTTGTTGCGCACGTTCTTTCTCCGCGGCTTAGTCGGTGTCAGTAGTTGTCACCGCTCCATTATGCATAGATATGAGATAAAGGGGTCAGAGATAAAGGGGTCGAACCGAATTGAGCAAAATCGGTTCGACCCCTTTTTTTTGTG
>JAAUXY010126782.1_pt1 | contig 14156 bp, 5 predicted proteins | sample 7278121 | NCBI WGS metagenome assembly JAAUXY01 (sample SAMN14350117, study PRJNA611818) | marine sediment metagenome | isolation source: surface marine sediment (1.8m) | place: French Polynesia: Moorea | collected 2018-08 | reverse complement strand
TCCGACTGGCCGAACGGGGTCGGTGACGTCGACTGGAACGGCGACGGAATCAAGAATCTCGACGACGACATCATCGATGACGTCAATGGCAACGGTCTGGTCGACCTGGCAGACGTCGATAACTACCCGCTCGATAACTTCCCGGGCGCCGAAGACGTAGACCACAACGGCAACGGCGTATTCGACCTCGGCGATGCGATCCAGGTTACCTGGACGGACAGCTGGGACGACAACCTGCCGACCGGCTGCCAGGGCGACACGTTTTTCATGGACGGCGATCCGAGCAAGCCGACAGACTGCTTCGACGGCCTGCGTAACTTCAACCAGGTTCGCCCGGCCGTGTTCGATGGCGGCTACGCGTTCACCGAATACGATCTCGGTCACATCGGTGCCGTTCAGCCCGGCGCTGCTGCAGCGATCCAGGGTTACTACGACGCGATCATGAATTCGGCGATACCCGATAAAGAGCTGTTGCAGCTCGGCATGCTGCCCGGCGATTACATCGTCACCGCGTCGGCGCCTCCCGGCTACGAGACGATGCGCGAGGAGCACAAAAACGTCGATTTCGGCGATACGTACATTCCCTCGACGCAGGCGTTCGCGCCGAACTGTGTCGGCGAAGGGCACCTGGTGCCTGACTACCTGTCGCACCAGACTGCGGAAATCAATGGTTCACGCGTGCTCGTTGTCGATCCGGCCGAGGCGATCGCCGCACCGTTCGCAAACACGATGCGTCCGCTTTGCGACCGCAAGAAAGTACCGCTGTCGAGCGCGCAGAACGCGGCGGCAGACTTCTTCCTTGCAACCGAAGTACCGGCCGTCGGTAACGTTTCGGGCGTGATCCTCAACGACGTCGCCAACGAGTTCAATCCGAACTCGCCTGCGTTCGGCGAGAAATACGCGCCGCCGCTCGTGCCGGTCGGCTTCTACGACTGGGAAGGCAACCTCGTCAACAAGGTATACGCGGACCAGTACGGCCGTTACAACGCAGTCGTCCCGTCGACCTACACGGCGAATCTGCCGATACCTTCAGGTATGTCACCGAACATGCTGACGGCGTGCATGAACGACTCGGCGCAGATTGCGAATCCCGAGTGGGATCCGGCGAACCCGGACGAGGCGCCCGAGGTCATAACGGATCCGTTCTTCGACGCCCAGTACAGCCAGTTCTGCTACACGTTCCAGTACATGCCGGGCGCAATTACGTATCTCGATACGCCGGTCGTACCCGTCGGTGCATTCACCGGTCCCGGGCAGTTCCCGGTTGATTGCGAGCATCCCCACCGTACTCCGATGATCGCGTCGGTCAAACGTCGCAACGCCGACGGCGGCGGCGGGCCGTTCGTACTGCCGGGCCAGCGGATTCGTATTCGCTCGATGGGTCGGGTTTCCGTGCCAAACCCCGAGTGGGACGGACTGGACCTCGCGGACAAGACAATACGCCGTAACTATCGATTCGGCGGCACTGGCGCGACAGCCAGGTTGATCGCAGCAGACGGAACCGAGTATCCGCTGACGATCAACAGCGCAAACGGTGGCCGGATCTTTGCGACCGTGCCGACCAACGTACCCGCCGGCGACTACCAGGTAATCGTAACGCGGAATGCCGGGGTACCAGAGCCAACCGACTCGCCGATCGGCGTTACGCTCACGGTCGGCGAGTTCGACTCGTTTACCGGTCGCGAACGCGGCGTGCGTCCGAACGGCGCCTACTACGACGTGATCTCCGTTTCGGCGGGTGAGTCCATACAAACGGCGATCAACGGCGCCAACCCTGGCGACCTGATCCTCGTTGGTCCCGGCGAGTACGACGAGCTCGTCATCATGTGGAAGCCCGTCAAGCTGCAGGGCTGGGGCGCAGGCGAAGTGACAATCAATGCGCGCCAGGTACCCACCGAGAAAATCACGGGCTGGCGTGACACCGTCCGCTTGCTCGACGACGCGGGCCTGATCACGCGTCTGCTCGGGCAGCAGCTCGCCCCGTTCGGCTTCGCTGCGCTGGCAGAGACGTTGTTCCCGACCGAAGAGGGTGCGGGCGTATTCGTCGTCGGAATCGATGCCGGTCCCGACCGCTTCGGTGCGCTGGCGAATCGCGGCGCGCGAGTCGACGGTTTCACGATCCTTGGCGCAAGCTCCGGTGGCGGCATTATCGTCAACGGCTACGCGCAGGATCTGTCGATCGGAAACAACCGACTGACGTCCAATTTCGGATTCAACGGCGGCGGCATCCGCGTCGGTCATCCGAACATCAGCCACGAAATCCTGAATGCGGACGACCCGAACTACAACGCCAACAATCCCAATGCCCAGGTTGGCGACATCGTATACGACGATGCTTTCAACGACCGCATCCGGATTCATCACAACCATGTTGCGCGTAACGGCGGCAACGGCGGCGCCGGTGGCGGAATCTCTCTATACACGGGCTCGGATGCCTACCGCGTGCAGGAGAACTTCGTCTGCGGCAACTTCAGCGCCGGCGATGGCGGCGGCATCGGTCACCTCGGTCGTTCGAACGGCGGCCTCATCGAAGACAACGTCATCGTCTTCAACGAGTCGTTCAGCCAGGCGAATGCTCAATCGGGTGGCGGCATCTTCATCGGCGGCCAGCCCGCACTCGTACTCGAGGCAGCGACGGATCTTCTGCTCTCGCCGGGTAGCGGCAACGTAACCGTCGACAGCAACCTGATCCGCGGAAACCTCGCGGGCGCAGGCGACGGCGGCGGCATTCGCGTGTCAAACGTCAACGGTCACGATGTTGCACAGAATCCGACTGCCCGCGGTCCGTGGTACGCAGTCGGCATCTACAACAACATGATCAACAACAACGTAGCGGGCCTTGCAGGCGGCGGCTTGTCAATCGGCGATTCGCTGAAAGTCCTCGTTCGCAACAACACGGTTGCGAACAATGACTCGGTCGCGACGGCAGCACTGGCATTTACCCCGGGTGAAACGAATCGGTCGAATGCGCAACCGGCGGGCATCGTCAGCCGCGCGCACAGCACCGACATGCGAACGCTCATGACGACCGTCGTCGATGCGGGCGCCCTGCCGGGCAGCCGTGCGACGCAGTGGCAGGCGTTTTCCGACCCGACGCTGCGCGATACGATCGTCTACCAGAACCGTTCGTTCTTCTGGAGCAACTACGACGATCCCGCGACTGCGATCATCGAGAACGGTTTGCTGCCGGCAACGTGTGACACACCGGCATCGCCGTCCGGCAATCCGAACTGCGAGATTGGCGCCGATCCGACCGGCTACGTGGACGACCTCGCAGTCATCGGCGCGACGGGCGCGCTGAATCCGCGCGTTTCGCTGCTGACCGACACGACCGGCTACCACTCGAGCAACGTGAGCGGCGATCCGGGCTTCATCAACAGCTATTTCAACGAAGCTCGTAACGACCTGCTGATCCCCGAGTTCACGGTGTTGCAGACGGCGCTTGCATTCGATGAGGGCGGCAACTTCATACAGGTCCAGTACGGTCCCCTGTCGCTGCTCGATCCTGAGGCGCCAGGTAATCCTGCGACGAACACGACGTTGCTCGACTACCACATTGCGGCGCCATCGGCGGCCCTCGATGCGGGCGGCAACCTGCCGAACAACCCGGCGAACCGGCTGCGCTCGGACATCGATAACGACCCGAGGCCTGACGGCGGCAACGACATCGGCGCTGACGAAGCGCAGTAAAGAGCGATACGAGATTCCAGAGGAGTAACTCCGATGCGACACATATACACGCTAACCCTGGCCGCAGTGGCCCTAGTAGCGACGAGCCTGATTCCGCAGACGGCAAACGCAGCAGTCAACGTGCAGTGCCCCGGCGACACGGACGGCGACGCGGTCATCGACGATCCGGCGACGCCGGACAACGTCAAGTGCGTGCACCTGATTGCCGGCGACAGCTTTGCCAACATGTCCGACGGCAACCCAATGTACACGTTCGGCTTTGCCCCGACGACGGCGCCGCCAGCGTTCGTCATCGGTGACGGCATTCTCGATGCGGAATGGCCCGGGCCGACGATCGAGCTCGACGAGGGCGACGAGCTGTTCCTCAACCTGACGAACGTCGGCACGGTGATACGGCCGGACCTGTTCGATCCGCACACGGTCCATTTCCATGGCTTCCCGAACGCGGCGGCAGTATTCGACGGAGTGCCCGAGGTTTCGATCTCGGTGAACATGGGCGCGACGCTCACGTACTACTACAACATCGTCGAGCCCGGCACTTACATCTATCACTGCCACGTCGAGGCGACCGAGCATATGGAGATGGGTATGCTGGCGAACCTGTTCGTCCACCCGGCGCAGGACGTAACCGGCTGTCCCAGTGGCGATTGTCCGGCGGCTACCCGCAAGGGCGGCACGGCCCCGAACGCGCCGCTTGGTTACACCTATAACGACGATGACGGCACGACGGCGTTCGACCAGGAGCTGGCGATCCAGGTATCGAGTTTCGACTCGGAGTTCCACGACGCGAGTCTATTCGTACAGCCGCTGCCGTTTGCTGCCCTCGAAGCCGACTACCCGATGCTCAACGGCCGCGGTTATCCCGACACGATCAGGACGGGCGCGCTGCCGGCGCCGTTCGACGATGCGTCGGGCAAGGTCACCGGTAATCCGGGCGAGGTCCTCAACAACGGGTCTCCGACGCAGCTGCTGGACAGCACGGTCTCGGTGGATCAGGGTGACCGGCTCCTTCTGCGCCTCTCCAATGTCAGCGTCGACCGTTTCTACACGCTTACCGCACAAGGTCTGACGATGCAGATCGTCGGCACGGGTGCCCGGCAGATGCGCGGCATCGATGGCAAGAACATCTATCGCGAAACTGCCTCGGTGAACTTCGGTGGCGGCGAAACCCACGACGTGCTTATCGATACCGCCGACGTCGCCCCGGGCACCTATTTCCTTCACGCCACCGAGCTGCACCAGCTCAGCAACCTGACCGAGCTCGATGGCGGAATGATGACCGAAATCGTCGTTAACGCGGCGCCCTGACGGCTGGATACAGGTTGAGGAGATCACAATGATGAAGATACAAACCCAGACAGCCAGGCGAGTACTGGGCGCCCTGGCAGCCCTGCTGCTGACGACATCGACGTTCGCCGAACACGACATTCGCGGCATCCAGGGCCCAACGTTCAACCTTTACGCGTTCCCGTTCAACATAGACCTGCCGGACGGCACGAGCCTGCACATGTGGGGCTTCGGTGACATGACCAACGGCAGCACGGCGACTCACGGCGACAGCATGATGTTGCCGCAGTACCCCGGGCCCACGCTGATCGTCAACCAGGGCGACGAAGTCACGATAAACCTGACGAACTACGGTGTGCCGCAGCCCGTATCGATGGTCGTGACAGGCCACGACCTGGCAGCTACCGGGGGCTCGGCAGGTCTCGTCACCCAGGCTTCGGCCGGCAGTTCCGAGACGGTGACGTATACGTTTACCGCGTCCGAGGCTGGCACGTACATGTATCACAGCATGGACGGGCCGAACCCGGGACTGCATGTCGAGATGGGACTCGTTGGTGCCTTGATCGTGCGGCCTGCCGGCTATGACGCGGCCTCCAACCGCGTCGCCTATTCCAGGGACGGAATCGGAACGGAAGGCGCCCAGTACGACCAGGAATTCCTTTACTTCCTGACGGAAGTCGACCCCGATGTCCACCTCCAGATGGAGCGCGGGCACTACGAGCATTTCACGAACGCGGACCGCTTCGCGAAGATCTGGTTCGTCAACGGTCGCGTGTTCCCCGACCTGTTCCAGGGCAATTTCAATCCCGTATTCCCGCACCAGCCCTACGAAGCGCTGGCGAAGGCGCACCCGGGCGACAACGTGCTCGTGCGAGCCGTCAATGCCGGGCAGGACAGCCACCCGTTCCACTTCCATGGCGAGAACCTGCGTTTCGTAGCACGCGATGGTCGCGTGATGTCGTCCGACGGTGGCGCCACTGCCGACCTCGGCCGCTCCGATAACACGCTCAACTCGGCGCCGAAGCAGACCGCCGACATGATCTGGACGTGGACCGGCAAGGGTCTCAACTGGGATATCTACGGCCCGGTCACCGATTGCACGGATGCGGACCACAACATGGAGGACGACAACAATCCGGGTGTCGTGTGCAATGACGACGTCCTGGTCGACACCGACGGTGACGGATTCGACGACTTCAATCACCAGTACATCCCCGATCACGGCAAGCCGCTGCCGGTCACGCTGCCGGGCGTGCAGGACCTGACGCTGGGCGGCTGGTGGAGCGGCAGCCCGTTCCTGGGCGATACCGGCGGACTGCCGCCAGGCGAGGGTGGACTGAACCCGTTCGGCGGCTACTTCCTCGTGTGGCATTCGCACGCCGAGAAAGAACTCACGACATTCGACATCTTCCCGGGAGGCAGCCTCAGTTCGGTCGTTGTACTGCCACCCTATCTGGCAATCGACTGACGGGTGGAGGGTAAGACTATGAAAACGGCCAAGCTATTCAAGAAGGCAACCTCTTGCAGCCTGTTGCTCGCGGCATCGATGTTCGTCGCCGGGCAAGCGCATGCGCTGCAGGATTTCTTCGTCATCGCGAAGGAATACACCAAGAACTTGCCCGGTGGCGAGACGGTAACCATGTGGGGCTACGCGCTCGATGCGGGCGGCGCCTGCTTCAATACGACGCCGGCATCGGCGCGACGCACGTCGCCCGACTGCCTGGGCCCGGTTGCCAGCTCCCCGGGTCCGCGGCTCACCGTCAATCTCGGCGAGACAGACGTACGCATCAGGCTGACGAACCTTTTGCCGGAAGCGACATCGGTCGTTATTCCGGGTCAGGAGATGCCCTATTCGGCGACGAATAACGGCCCGACCTGGAACGACGGCACCGTTGGCCCGCGCGGCACCGATACGGCCAAGCGCGTGCGTTCGTTCGGCCGCGAAGCGGCCGCAAACGGCGGGCGTCGCAACTACGTGTGGCGTGCAAGCCGCGGTACGGCGATCACGCGGCCAGGCACTTTCATCTACCACAGCGGCACGTTACCGCAGCGGCAGGTGTACATGGGGCTTTTCGGCGCGTTGACGAAAGACTCGGCTGCGGGCGAGGCCTACCCTGGCGTTGCCTACGACAACGAAGTCGTACTGTTCTACAGCGAGATCGATCCTTCGCTGAACGATGCAGTTGTCAACAACAATCACCAGACGTCGATTCATTACCAGGCGCGCTGGTTCCTGATCAATGGCGAGCCTTACGACCCCGCAACGAACAGTGATATTGCGGCCGGTGTTGCCGGCGAGAACACGCTGATTCGATTCCTGAGCGCGGCCGGCGAAACGCACGTGCCGACATTGCAGGGCCTGCACATGACGATTCACGCCGAAGACGGCATCCCGTACGCATGGGAAGACACCTCGGCAGGAACGTCAGGTGCCGCGCCGAGAGAGCAGTACTCGGCCATCATGCCGCCATTGAAGACCCGTGACGCGATTGTATCGGCAACACGAGACGGTCGATTCGCCGTGTACGACGGTAACGGCTATATGACCAATCCCACGGACCCTGCAAACGTCACGGTGGGAGACAACCTCGGCGGTATGCTGCGCTTCCTCGTATTCGCACCAGGCGCGGGTAGCCAGCCTCCGGTCGCGAACCCCGATTTCGCGGCAACGACGGAGCCGGCTGCGGTCACGATCGACGTCCTGGCTAACGACGCAGATCCGGATACGCCGACGCTAACCGTCGCTGCTGTCACGCAGGGGGCGAACGGCAGTGTCATCAATAACACGAGCGACGTGACGTACACGCCGAACGCGGGATTCTTTGGCGACGACACGTTCACCTACGATGCGACGGATGGTTCGAGCACTTCGACGGCTACCGTTACGGTAACGGTAACGCGCAGCAACATCGCACCGACGGCCGTTGACGACGCGGCAACGACGCCTCAGGGCATCGCTGCGACAATCGACGTACTCGCGAACGATTCAGACGGCGACACTCCGCCTGATGCGCTGACGATTACCGGTGTTACGCAAGGCGCGAACGGCTCCGTGGCGAATACGGCGGCGGACGTTACGTACACGCCCAATGCCGGGTTTACCGGGACCGACAGCTTTACGTACGACATCAGCGACGGCTTCGGTGGCAGCGACACGGCGACCGTCACGATTACCGTGAGCGCGGCCGCAAATACGCCGCCGACGGCGAACGCCGATGCGTACTCGGTCAATGAGGACGCGATTCTCGACATCGCCGCACCGGGTGTGCTGTCAAACGATACGGATATCGACGGCGACGGCCTGACCGCAGTGCTCATCTCCGGACCGGCTAACGCCAGGCCCGAGGCAGGCAGTTTCGTGCTGAACGGCGACGGCTCGTTCCACTACGAGCCAGCCGCTGATTTCTTCGGCACCGACTCGTTCACTTACGTCGCGAACGACGGTAATGCGGACAGCGCCCAAACGACGGTCACCATTACGGTGAACTCGCAGAACGACGCACCGATCGCCGTAGCCGACACGATCTATCTGAACCAGATGGGAACGGTAACGATCCCGGCTCCGGGCGTATTGGGTAACGACAACGATGTCGACCTGATTCCGTTCAATCCGAGCCAACTCACGGCTGTGCAGGACACCCAGCCGAATCGCGGCAACATGCTCGACTTCAACCAGGATGGTTCGTTCACCTACCGGTTCAACAACGGCCGCGTAAACACGATCGCAACGTTCGACTACCACAACAACGACGGGTTTGCGGACAGCAACACGGCCACGGTATCGCTCGTGCGGCTGCTGTCTGTTACCGCCGCGACCTGCGAGTGGGACGGCGAGACAGGGACGTGTAACTGGCGCATCCAGGGCCGTGTGTCCGGGCAGATACCGAACGGCACAGCGATCAACGCCTACCTTGGTGGACCAACCGGTCAGCTGATCGGCACGCACATCGAGACCGGCGGTACGCGCTGGACCCTGAACGTGAACGGCAGCAACGTGATCCCGGCGCCCGGCGACGTCCTCTACGTCGACGCGGTGGCGAATCCGGATGCCTACATCTCCGATTACCCGATCGAGGGTGGCCCGTAGCAGCGGTGAGAGCCCTGCCCGTGACGTGGCAGGGCTCTCCCAATCCCGAAGGGAGAATATGAAATGACGCACGTAATCAAAACACGCTCAGTCGGAACGGGCCTCGGGCACATTCAGCTTGCACTCCTGGTTCTCGTAATCGGCGTATTCGGAACCGCATCGGCAAGCGCGGAAGGGCTCGACGGATGGACAGTGCCGCCAATGCCGGAACCCCAGGCGTTCGCCGAGGTGAATCTCGACGAGGAGACGATCGCGAAACTCGAGGAAGAGTGGGGCGTCCAGGTACTAGGGATCAAGGTTACGGCTGCTGGCATGATGCTCGACTTCCGGTTCCGGGTGGTCGACGCCGAGAAAGCGATTTCGTTGTTCGATCACCGCATCAAACCGTACATCGTCGCCGAGCGCACGAAGATCAAGCTGCCGGTGCCGATGGCTGCCAAGGTCGGCGCGTTTCGGCCGACCAACCGTGGACGCAATATTCGTGCGGGCCGCAATTACTACATGATTTTCGGTAACCCGGACCGGCACGTCTCCAGCGGCGAGAAGGTGTCGATCTATATCGGTGACTTTGTCGTCGAAAATTTGACCGTCAGCTGAGCCGCCAGGTGATCGCTATGAATCGAGTCATTACTACGCTTGTTTTCCTCGCACTCACCCTGGGCGGCAATGCGGCGGTAGCAAACGATGTCCGTATCGACGAACGAAATGCGAAGCTGCACGGGTCGCTCCGCGATCGCATCGTCGCAATGCGCAAGTCTCAAAACTCTGAGCGGGTTCCGGTCATTGTCCACATGACGGGCACCATTAGCTCAACACAACTGAAAGCCGACGTTGACAAGGAACTCCGGCGCATGTTCCCGGACGGCCCTGCAGACCGTCGTGCGCGTCGTGCTGCCAAGCGGCATATGCTCGTGCAGCGTTTACGGGCGAATGCCGCAACTGCACGACGGCCGCTCATCAAGAAATTGCGCGCCTTCGGCGCGCAACGCGATGCGAGATACCTCTGGGCGATAAACGCTGTTGCTGCAAAGGTTCCCGTTGCGGCGATCGATGAGATCGCCTCATTGCCCGGTGTCCGGTCTGTCAAGCTTGACGCACAGGTCCAGGGGCCGGTGAGCAACGGCGTGCCGACGGCGCCGAACGACTGGAACATCGACATGATCGCTGCGCCGTCGATCTGGCAGCTGGGTTACACGGGGCAGGGCGTGGTGGTTGCCACAATGGATACCGGGGCAGACCTGAGCCACCCGGATCTTGCAGGCAGCTGGCGCGGTGGCGGCAACAGCTGGTTCGACCCTTATGGCCAGCACCCAACGCCGGCCGACGTCGCTGGGCATGGCACGCAAGTGCTCGGTCTCATCGCCGGCGGATCGTCGGGCGGCTATCAGATCGGCGTCGCGCCGGACGTCGATTGGATCGCGGCAAAGATCTTCGACGACAGCAATGTCGCGACGATGAGCGCTATACATGCAGCGTTTCAGTGGCTGCTGGATCCCGACGGCAACCCGGCGACCGACGACGCGCCGGACATCGTCAACAACTCGTGGGCGCTGGTAACGACAGTTAACGAGTGCAACCAGGAATTTGCCGCAGACCTGGCGCTGCTGGCTGACAACGAAATTGCCACGGTATTTTCTGGCGGCAACTTCGGACCGGGCGGGCAGACCAGCGTCAGCCCCGCCAACGACCCGGCTACCGTCGCGATCGGCGCTATCGATAGCGCCATGAATGTAGCGACGATGAGCAGCCGCGGCACGGGCGCATGTGACGGTGGTGTGTACCCGCAACTCGTCGCGCCCGGTATGAACGTCCTCACCCTCGACGTTATGCCGCTGTACTACAACATCGTTTCGGGCACCTCATTTTCGTCAGCGCAAGTGGCCGGCGGCATGGCACTACTGAAGAGTGCGTTTCCCGCGGCAACGGCGTCGCAACTGGAAGGCGCGCTCGTACAGACGGCGATCGACGTCGCTGCGCCGGGGGCTGACAACGACACCGGCTACGGGCTCATTGACCTGGCCGCGGCCTACAACTGGCTCGCCGACAACGGTGGGGGCGGTGATCCCGGCAACCCCGGAACCTTGCAACTCGAGGCGGCGAGCTACAGCGTCCCCGAGGGTACACCGCAATTGACCGTGAACGTGCTGCGCACCGGTGGCACGGACGGCGACGTTGCGATTGACTTTGCCAGCGGCGACATTTCCGCAATCGATGGCAGCGACTATTCCGGCGTCGCCGGAACCCTGAGTTTCCTTGACGGCGAGACAAGCAAGTCGATCACCGTAAGCATTGCCGACGATACCGTGTTCGAGGCGACGGAGACCTTCGCATTGACATTGTCAAATCCAAGCGGCGGCGCATCGCCAGGTTCGCCGATGGCCGCGACTGTGTCGATTATTGACGACGATCTTCCCCCTGGACCCACAGACGCAGACGGTGACGGTTTCGACGAAAATGCTGATTGCAACGACAACGACGCCTCGGTCTATCCCGGCGCGAACGAGGTCAAGCATGACGGGATTGACCAGGACTGCAATGGCTACGACCTGACCATCGATATCCTGCGGGCGCGATACGTGTCTTCCAAAGACAAGCTCGTCGTTTGGGCGACCAGTGATCTCGGCAGTCACGCAGGGCTTTCCGCCACCGCGAGCCTCGAGACCGGCGGTAGTGTTGCGGTCAAACTCAAGTGGAGTTCCCGCCGCGGACGCTGGCAGAAGACGATCAAGAACTTCGTGGCCAACAAGGGAGCGCTGCCCGAAATTGTAACGGCGAGCGGCGTGGAGGGCAGTGAGTCGGCCAATGTCGACATACGCTGATTCGGCAAGCATTTGCAACGCAGGGTGATCCGGCAATGAAGCGATGGCTCCTCTTGCGCACTTTCGTGGTTCTTAGCTTATTGCTGGGATTCGCGACCGCCGGCGCGCAGGCCGTGACATACTGCTGCGACGCGACGGCCGAAGCGCAGTATTTATCTGACCTGGCTGCACTTGGTGTTCAGCCGAATATCGTTAATGAAAGCTTCGAGGCCGGACCCTGGGTCGATACGCGTGTGACCTTTCCGTTACCACCGGTGGTCGGGAGTATCACGAATCTCGGCATCACTTGGTCGCGCGCGAGCGGCGGCTTCTATACGAGTACGGGCGGCGGCAACGTCCAGGATGGCAGTTACCTCATGTATGCGGTCGACAGCGGCGGTACGCACGCTGTTCCCGACGCGTACGTCCTGTCGTCGGCGGCAACCGATCTCCACGGCGTGGGCGGCTGGTTTCGGGGCACCGGCGCCAAACTCGCATTCATCGTCGATGGTGACGCTGCGCGGGTTGATTTCACCGGTGAAGAGTCTACGGTCATCAGCTGGAAGTTCCTCGGTTTTATCGACACGACGCCCTTCCAATCGGTCGAGGTAAGAACGGCGGACGAGGTCGGTAACGAAACGAACACGTTCTTCTCAGACGCATTCGACATTGGCACCACAGCGGTCGTCACGTCGCCGCCTGGCGATCTGCAGCTCGAGCAGGCGAGCTACACCACAGCGGAAAACGTGCCTACGTTGAGCATTAACGTGTCGCGGGTCGGGGGCAGCGCAGGTCCTGTTACCGTCGACTATGCGGCGGCCGACGGAACCGCAATTGCGGGGAGCGACTACACGGCTACGAGCGGCACACTGAGTTTTGCGGATGGCATTGTCCGCCAGACGATTGTGGTTCCAATTCTCGACGATACGACGTTTGAGGATGCGGAGAGCTTTTCGGTCTCCCTGAGCAACCCCGGCGGCGGTGCAGGACTCGGGGCGCCTGTCTCGGCGACGGTCACGATCAACGATGACGATCCCACGCCACCAGCCGGAGCGCTGCAATTCGATGCGGGCAATTATGTCGTTGCCGAAGATGCCGGGACGCTGACCGCGACCGTCACGCGCACGGGAGGCGGTTTCGGCACGGTGACCGTGCAATACGCGACCTCGGACGATTCGGCGACTGCGGGCAGTGACTACACGACTGTCAGCGGCACGCTGACATTCGCGGACGGCGTTCTATCCCAGCCCGTATCTGTACCGATCATCGACGATAGCAACTACGAAGGCGACGAAGACTTTCAGCTGGACCTGTTCGGTCCCGGCGGCGGTGCGACGCTCGGTGCGCCTGTGAACGCGTTTGTGACCATCCAAGAGAACGATCCGACGCCGCCTGCCGGTAGCCTGGGATTTGCGGCTACAGATTACGCTGTTGCCGAGAATGGCACCCAGGCACAGCTTACCGTGTCGCGCAGCGGCGGCAGCTTCGGCGCCGTCACCGTGGACTATGCGACGACGGACGGAAGTGCGACAGCCAGCGCCGACTACCTGGCAGCGCTCGGAACTCTCAATTTCGCCGACGGCGAATTGAGCAAGGTCATCACAGTCACGATTCTCGACGATACGGATTTCGAAGGGGACGAGTCGTTCTCGATTTCTCTCGCGAATCCGGGCGGCGGCGCGACGCTGGGCGCGACGGCGGCTTCGGCCATCACAATACTGGAAGACGACGCGCAGCCGCCGGCTGGCGCGCTGCGCCTCGACAACGCCAACTACGCCGTGGCAGAGAATGGCGTCTCTGCCACAATATTGGTTTCGCGCGTTGGCGGGAGTTTCGGCGCGGTGACCGTCGACTATGCAACGGCCGATGGGACGGCCGTCGCCGGCACAGACTACTCCGTAAGCGCTGGCACGCTTGAGCTTGCCGATGGCGTAATCAGTGCTACGTTTACGGTCCCGATACTTGACGACACGGATTACGAGGGCGATAAACAGTTTACGGTCGCGCTGTCGAATGCGACCGGCGGCGCGACGCTCGACACGCCATCATCTGCCAACGTGACGATCGTCGAGGACGATCCGCAACCTCCGTCCGGATCACTGCAATTCAGCGGATCTAGTTACACAGTCGATGAAAACGGCGGATCGTTGCTGGCGACGATTTCGCGCACCGGCGGCACCTTCGGCACGGTCGGCGTGACGTATTCAACGACGGACGGCACGGCCGAATCAGGTACGGACTATACGGCGACCAGCGGGACAGCCACGCTGGCTGAAGGCGAGGTCAGTGCCTCG
>JAAUXY010000410.1_pt1 | contig 14167 bp, 8 predicted proteins | sample 7278121 | NCBI WGS metagenome assembly JAAUXY01 (sample SAMN14350117, study PRJNA611818) | marine sediment metagenome | isolation source: surface marine sediment (1.8m) | place: French Polynesia: Moorea | collected 2018-08 | reverse complement strand
CTGCTCAAGCACCTGGCCGGCCCGAAGAAGGCCGACATCGAGCTCTCCGACCGCCTGAAGGAGATGTTCCGCACGGCGCCCGGGGCCGACCATATCCGCGCGATCGCTAGAGAAACCGGCGTGAGCGACGAGGACGGCCTGCTTCAGATCGCTTTTGTGACGCTGTTCAATACCGGGGGACATAGCCTGTTGCTGGCCAGGGCTCTGGCCCAGCTGGCGGTGGCTCCCCAGTGGGCAGCGACGATTCGCGACGAGGTCGGCGACACCCGATTGACCCTCGACAACGTCAACGATTTTCGCAACCTGAGGAACGTCTTCTTCGAGGTCAGCCGAATGTTCAGTGGCCCCCGACTCTTCTACCGCGTGGCGAAGAGCGCTTTCGAGCTCCCCTGCGGCAACGGCAAGAACTACCAAGTCGAGAAAGACGACGTGCTGCTCATCCTGAAGCGCTCCATCCACTATGACGAGCAGAAGTTTCAAGATCCCACGGCTTTCAGACCCGATCGTTTCGACAACGATCCCGACCTGCTCAACTATCTCTTTATCTTCGGACCCCACGAGAAGCCCTATCGCTGCGTGACCCGCGATCTCGGTTTCGGCGCCACCCTCTTCATGTACACGCTGGCGCGCCTTCTCCAGGGTTGGGACTGGGAGCTCTCGCCCAAGCCCACGCTCGATCCCGACCGGGGAGACGTCTACGCGCCCGACGATCTGAAGATGGCCAATTTCAGGGCTCGGACCTGATCCTGGCCGCCCCATGGTCACCCCCTCACCCTAACCCTCTCCCCGAGGGGAGAGGGGACCAGAGCCCAGAGCTCGGTCAGAACTTAGTGGACAAGGCAGCGGCCTAACCCCTGGTATAAGATCGACTTTGATCTACCGGAGGTCGCACCATGCCCGAAATCACCTTTACGTTGAACGGCCAGGAGACTACGGTTCGCTACGAGGAAGGCATGCATTTCCTCGAGCTGTTGCGGGAGGAGTGTGGCGTCACCTCGCCCAAGGACGGCTGCGCGCCCCAGGGCTACTGCGGCTGTTGCAAGATCATGGTCGACGGCCGCGCCACCCTCTCGTGCCTGCGCAAGCCGGAGCAGATGGCGGGCCGAGAGGTCATCACCCTCGAAGGCATTCCGGAAGAAAAGCGTCAGATCCTGGCCGATGCTTTTGTCCAGGACGGCGGTATCCAGTGCGGCTTCTGCACCCCCGGCATCGTCATGCGCGCCGCGTCGCTGCTGGACGGTCCCCCCGATCGCGACAAGATCGCCAAGGGCCTGGCTGGCCACCTGTGTCGCTGTACCGGCTACTCGCGCATCGTCGACGCGGTGCAGTCGGCAGCCGAGGCCTGGCAGTCGGGCAATCCGGTCGAACACCGGCCACGGCGACCCGATTTTTTCGGCGAGCAGCACGGGCTCAGCCGCACCTCGCGCTCGAACGGCCGGCACGGCGTCGGCGGTTCCAGCCCCCGCTACCGCGGCGACGAGCATGCGGTCGGGCTCAAACCCTACGTCGCCGACATGACGGTTCCGGGCATGCTGCACGGCGCGATGGTGCTCGCCGAGCATCCGCGGGCGGAGGTACTTGCGATCGACCCTGAACCGGCGCTAGCCATGCCGGGAGTCGAGCGCGTGCTGACCGCCGACGACGTTCCCGGCGAGCGGCACGTCGGCCTGATCGTCAAGGACTGGCCGGTCTTCGTAGCGGTCGGCGAGACCTCCCGCTGCGTCGGCGACGTCATCGCCATGGTGATCGCCGACAGCCAGTTCCACGCGCGCCAGGCCGCTCAAGCGGTGGCGATCGAGTACCGCGTGCTGGAACCGGTAACCGACCCGGAAGCCGCCCTCGAGCCGGGCTCAGCTCAGGTTCACGAGAAGGGCAACCTGCTCGATGTCTGCAGCTTCTCGCGCGGTGACGTCGACGCGGCCCTCGCCGAGGCCGCGCACGTGATCGAAGAGACCTACGAAACCCAGCGCATCGAGCACGCCTTTCTCGAGCCGGAGGCCTGCCTGGCGATGCCCGCGGATTCAGGAGTCAAGGTCTATTCGCAGACCCAGGGCGTGCACGACGACCAGAATCAGATCGCGTCGGTGCTCGGCCTCGAGGCCGAGCAGGTCGACGTCGAGCTGGTGAGCAACGGGGGCGCCTTCGGCGGCAAGGAAGATCTATCGGTCCAGGCACAGACGGCCCTGGCGTCGCGGCTGCTCGACAAACCGGTGCGCTGCGTGCTGACCCGAGACCAGTCGATCCGCATGCATCCCAAGCGTCATCCGATCAAGCTGCGCTATACCGTGGGCACCGATGCCGACGGCCGTTTGACCGCCGTCAGAGTGCGCGCCATCGGTGATACCGGCGCCTATGCCTCGGTCGGCATGAAGGTCCTGGAGCGAGCCGCCGGCCACTCCTGCGGGCCCTACCGGGTGCCCAATGTCGACGTCGAAGCCAAAACCGTCTACACCAACAACCCACCGTGCGGCGCGATGCGCGGCTTCGGTGCCAACCAGGCTGCGTTCGCGGTGGAGGGCCTGCTAGACACCCTGGCCGAGAAGGTCGGCATCGACGGTTACGACATCCGCGAACGCAACATTCTCGCCCCCGGCGACCGCTTCGCCACCGGGCAGAAGATGACCGAGAGCCTAGGGATCGGACAGACGCTGAGGGCGGTCAAGGAGATCTACAAACAGGCCCGCGAGCAGGGCCAACCGGTCGGCATCGGCTGCGGCATCAAGAACACCGGCATCGGCAACGGCATGGACGACTCGGGGCGTCTTTTGATCCGAGTACTCGAGGAAGGCCGGCTCGAGATCCTCACCGGCTACACCGAGATGGGCCAGGGCCTGTTCACCATCCTATGCCAGGTGGTCCACGAGGAGACCGGCCTCGACCCCGAGGTCATGACCTGCCGCACGGTCTCGGACTCGCAGGTCCTATGCGGCATGACCACGGCGTCGCGGGCCACCGCCCTGCTCACCGCCGCCGGCCAGCGCGCGGCCCAGAAACTCGCGAGCGACCTGGACGGCTCGTCGCTCGCGGATCTTGCCGGTCGCGAGTACCTCGGCGAATACGTCTGCGACTTCACGACCAAACCGGGAAGCAAAACCGACGAACCGGTGACCCACATGACCTTCAGCTACGCCACCCAGGTGGTCATCCTGGACGATCAGGGCAAGCTTGACCGGGTAGTCGCCGCCCACGACGTCGGCCGGGCCATCAACCCCTTGTCGTGCGCCGGTCAGATCGAAGGCTCGCTGCATATGGGCCTGGGTTACGCCCTGTCCGAAGACTTGGCCTGCACCGGTGGCCATCCCGATTCCCTGATGCTTCGTGATCTCGGCATCCTCAAAGCCAAAGACACTCCGGAGCTCGACGTCATCCTGGTCGAGGTCCCCGACGAGGTCGGCGGCTACGGCTCCAAAGGCGTCGGCGAGATTGGTCTGGTGCCCACCGCCGGTGCCGTCGCCGGTGCTCTCTACGCCCACGACGGCATCCGGCGCACCAAGCTGCCGATGATCGACGCCCCGGCGGCCGCCGCTTCGGTACCCAAGTCACGGCGAGCGGTGAGCTAAACTCCGCGGCATGAGCACCGCAAGAGTAGAAAACTCCGCCGACGACCTCGCCGCGTGCCTCAAGCCCAGCCGGTTCATCGACTCGGAATCGCCCGAGATCATCGCCTACGCCCGGCGCGCCGCGGGTGACGCCGACGACGAGTTGGAGACGGCTCGGCGGCTCTATCTCGCGGTGCGCGACGACCTGCGCTACGACCCCTTCCTGGTCGGCGCCGATCCGGCTCACTACACCGCCAGCGCCACCCTGGCGCGGGGTCGTGGTTTCTGCACCACCAAGGCGGCGGTTCTCGCCGCGGCGGCGCGGGCCATGGGCATTCCGGCACGGCTCGGCTTCGCCGACGTGCGCAATCACCTGACGTCCCCGAGGCTCAAGGAGATGATGGGCTCTGACGTCTTCGCGTATCACGGCTACACCGAGCTTCATCTCGGCGGCCGGTGGGTCAAGGCGACGCCGGCCTTCAACCTCAGCCTGTGCCAGAAGGCGGGCATCCTGCCGCTCGAATTTGACGGCGAGAACGACTCGATCTACCACCCGTTCGATCTCGAAGGCCGACGGCATATGGAATATCTGCGCTACCGCGGCGTCTATCTCGATATCCCGTTCGAGGACATGATGCGCGTCTTCGACGAGCTCTATCCGATGGCCGCTGCCAAGATGGCCGCGGCGCGCAGGATCCCTGACTTCGAAAGTGAAGTCGAGGCCTCGTGATACCGAGTCGAGCCAGCCCGCGCTGACTACCGCGCGGCGGCAAAGAAATCCCTGAATCGCGGCGAGAAGATATCCTCTTCCGGGGTTAGCTCCGAATCGATGCCCTTGCATGCCACCACATCCTCGGTGGCCTGACCGCGCAGAGCGTAGTCAGTTTCGCCGCCCAGTAGGAAGAGTGCATAGCGGGCCGCGGCGCGCAGCAGCAGGGCATGCGCCCGGGCCTTGCGCTGCCTGAAGGAGCTCTCCGAGACCAGGCGGATCGCGGTGTCATAGTCGCCGGAAAAGTAGGCGTCCACCGCCTGGTCCAGTTTCGCGGGAGGCGACCGAGATGACCGTCGGGGTGGCGGAGGAGGCGGTGGCGGCGCCGGCGCGACCTCTTCGAGAGCTGGGGATTCTAGGCCATCCTCTGACGTAGCCGACTCGCTATCGCCAGCCGGCTCTGAAGCCGGTGCTGTCTCGGCCCGCGGGTCTGGTGTCAGCTGTTCGACATCGACCGGCGGCGGAGGCGGAGGAGGGGGTGGTGGCGCACGCTCTGCTTCGATCTCAGCGAAGAGCTCCCGCAAACGTGCCTCGTACTTCTCAAACGTGCCGGTGGCGCGCCTGGCAAGCAGTGCCGAATCGCTAAATCCGGTGCTCGACTGAGTCTGCTCAGCGCGCTCCAGACCGCTCTTGGCGGTTCGCAACACACGTTGCGCCCGTTCGAAAATCGCCTCCACCTCGCCATCGCGAGATATCGCCTCCCGATAGTCGGGGTGGCCGCGCAGCTGCTGGACCTCTCGGGCCATGGCTTCGGCGATCCCTACTTCACGCAGAGCCTTCTGGTATGGCGTCTGCTGCTCCTGTGCCTCAGAAACACCGCTCCATCCCGCAACCCATAGCAGCAGGCTCAGGACAGCGAGACAGCTCGCCGTGCTACCAACCGACGCGCTGGAAGTAGGCTTTGGCATCAAGATTCTCGAAGATGACGCGCTCGTCGACCCGCGTATCACTGTCGATACGAATGACACGCTCCTCGACCCGGCCGGTCGGCGGGTAGCGCAGAGATACGGTGTACTCGCCCGGCGGCAAGCTCATGATGACGGGAGTAAACCGCGAAGGTGAAATCGGTGGCGGTTCTTCGGCTGCCGGATTTTCCAGCGAGACGATCTCGCCCCAGGGCACGGCGTCGAGCGCCAGCAACCCGGGAGATAGGTCGGCAGCCGCGACGTCCTCGGACTCCACAGATTCGCGCTCAAAGCCTCCGCCGTTGCGGTTCAGCAAGAAGACCAGGGCCGCGAACACCACCACCAGCACCAGGCCCAATAACACCATGTTACGTGTCGGGTGCGCGGTCGGCGGCCCGGGCCGATCGCGCACCGGCGACGCGGGTGATTCCAGAGAGCGGATGGTGGCATCCGAGAGTCCGCGGATGCTCGCTTCGTCCAGCTCCGGTGGGCCTCCAAGAGCTACGGCCTCGGGCTGCTGAGCGACGTCGCTAGCCTCGGGCGGCGGAGCAGACGTAGTGTCTGGTAGCTCCGTTTGTGCCACGTGATCGGTAGACGCGATCTCGAACATCTGGCTCGCGGTCTCTTCGTCGGCGTCTTGCTCAAGCAGTGCTTCCGTCAATTCGTGACGCAGGCTCAGCAGCTGCGACTTCCCCCCGAACTCACGAACCGCCTGGTTGAGTCGCTCGAAAGCCTCACCGGCCCGACCGTCATCGCGCAAGGCTCGGATGGTACGCAGGGTTTCGTCGAGGTTGCTCGAGTCCGGCCCCTGAACCGCGCTTGGGGCACCCGACTCCGGAGCATCGGAGGACGTCCCGCTCCGCAAGCCTCCCGGCAAGACCGGCTCGCGAATCATGGTCGTGCTGTCCTCGCTGGCCGCGGTTTCCCGTGCCGCTGTAGCCTCCAGACGCAGCGCCCGAATCTCCTCCCCGCTGAGACGTCGGGTCTCTGCGCCCGATAGAGATTCAGCTGGAGCCTCATCACCAAACGAGGGCCGCAGAATGCGAGTCGGTTCGTTCCCGGAGTTCGGTGGATCGAACCATGATTTGTCGGTTGAGGTCGGCCTCGAGATGACGGTCGGCGCCTCGGCCACCGCCTCGTCGGGCGGCAGGGACTTCAAGATCCGTGTCGGCCCTTCCTCCAGGCCTGGAGCTTGCGCCGGTTCCCCTGCTGGCGACACGACTCCGGCGGCACCGTCGAGCTCGGACGCGGGCTCCCCTCCGACTCTGCCTGTCTGTGCCAGGTCCAGGATCCGCAGGATCTCGCGACTCGAGAGGTCCGTGTCAGGGTCAGGCCGTGGCAGCTCTGCGACAAAGCTCGCGGCATCCGCGAAACGCTCCTGGGGAGATTTGGCCAGAGCCCTCAAGACCGCTCTGCGGACCTGCTCGGGCACTCGTCCTTCGGGATCCGACTCGGCAAAGTCGAGCGGCGGGCGAAAGAGATGCCCGGCGATCAGCGACGAAGCGCTCTTGCCCGAAATCGGGAATCGGCCGGTGAGTAGCTGGTAGATCACCAGAGCAAAGCAATAGAGATCACCGCGGCGCGGATCGCTGGGCTCCTGGTCTTGACATGGCTCTTCAAAAGTCTCCGGTGGCGCGTATCTCAACCTGGCACCGAGGCTGGCGGGGCCACTCGTGGACGGCGTGACGCCGAGCCCGACCGATAGCGAATCGCCCTCGACATCCCGGGCGACACCGGGGTCCAGCAGCTTCACCAGCGGCTGGCCCAAAGCGTCTCGCGTAAGCATCACGTTATCCGGTGACAGGTCGCGGCTCGTGAGCTCACATTCGTGCAGATGGCCGATGGCCAGCAAACCTTGACGGGCGATCTCCAGGGTCAACGCCAGCGGCGGCGGCTCTACCATCTCCATGAGACTCGCCAGGGTCATGCCCGTCACCGCCTCCATCACGATGATCACGCCGCCGCTGTCGTCGACCGAGCAGTCAAAGATCCGGGCGATGTTGGGATGGTTCAGCCGGGTGGCGGCACGCGCCTCGGAAAGTAGTCGTGAGCGAGCCGAGTCGTCTTGCGGCGGATGCAGAACTTTCACCACCCGCAACTCATTCAGCAGCTGGTGGCGGACCTTATAGGTCGCTCCCATGCCGCTTTCCTGGAGCTTCTCCAGGATCTCGTACTTGCCTTCGAGACGCTTCAGTGTAGCCACGGAACTTCCAGGCGTGATGTCGATCTATGATTGACGATCGGACAGCACACTATAGCTGACTTGCCGACACCGAGCACGTGGACCCTGATGTCGGCCTAAACCTCAGCCAACCCACATCGCGAGCACTGGGTCCGTTTGCCTTCACAGCGCAGCCTCTGGTCAGCAGGCACCGTCCTACAAAGTGCATGGATCGGCTCCCGGAGGAAGAGCGGAGGCCGACGCTTGGAACAGCTTCCTGTTACGATCAATACTCGATTCACTGCTCGACCGAAACCGCCAATACTGAGACCGCCGAGGCGGTCCTTCGCCAAGGAGACAGATCCAATGTTCAAACGATACAACCTGCTAGCGGCGATCGCGGCCCTGGGCATCAGCCTGATGCCGCTTGCCGCGATTGCCGAAAAACGCGACCCGAAAGCGGTTCAGCTGGCCGAGAAAACGCTCGAAGCCATGGGCGGCCAGCAAGCCTGGGACGACACCCGCTTCATTCGCTTCAACTTCTTCGGCTTTCGACTCCACCACTGGGACCGCCACACCGGACACCATCGCCTCGAGGGCAAGAGCCGCGAAGGCGACAGCTATGTGGTACTGCACAACATCAACAACCGCGAAGGCCGGGTCTGGGTCAACGGCGAAGAGGCTGACGGTGAGACCAAAGCAGAGTGGCTCGAGCGCGCCTACGGCGCCTGGATCAACGATACGTACTGGCTGGTGATGCCCTACAAACTGCTGGATCCGGGCGTCAACCTCGAGCACGACGGTAGCGAAGATCTCGACGGCGTCACCTTCGACAAGCTCAAACTCACCTTCGAAAGCGTCGGGCTGACGCCCGGCGACACCTACTGGGCCTACATCAATCGCGAGAGCGGCCTGATGGAGCGTTGGGCCTACTTCCTCCAAGACTGGGAAGAAGACCGCGAGGCGACCCACTGGCAGTGGCTCGACTGGCAGCGACACGGCAAGGTCATGCTGTCCTCCAAACGCCTCAACCCGGACCCCGAAAACGGCCGCGAGGCGATGTTGAGCGAGCTGTCGGTCTTCGATCATCTGCCCGAGTCGGTCTTCACCTCTCCGGAGCCGGTCTCGGCCGAGTGATCGACTCAGGCCCCATCCGCTGAGCATCCCATGAGCGAAGACTGGAGCGCCGCGCAGCATACCGTTCTGGTGGTCGACGACAACCAGAACAACCGGGACCTGATCGGCCGCCGCCTCGAGCGCGCCGGCTATCGCGTGCTGCAGGCCGAGAATGGGCCGGAGGGCCTCGACGCGGTGCAGAGAGGAGGCATCGATCTGGTCATTCTCGACGTCATGATGCCGGGCCTCTCCGGCATCGACGTGCTGCAGATCCTGCGCAAGCGTCACTCCGCCGCCGAGTTGCCGGTGATCATGGCGACCGCCAAGGATCAGAGTGAAGACATGGTCGAAGCGCTTAGAGGCGGCGCCAACGACTACGTCACGAAACCGCTCGACTTTCCAGTGGTGTTGGCCCGGGTCGAGGCCCAGCTGCGGACTCGGGCGGCTTCGAAAGGGCAGGCAACGCAACGCGGCACCGTGCTCACCGCCGTCGGGCCGGGCTCGGTGCTGGCCGGTAAGTATCGGCTGGAGGAGGAGCTCGGCTCCGGCAGCTTCGGCGCGGTTTACAGCGCGACCCACCTTGGTTTCGACCAGCAGGTGGCGGTCAAAGTCCTGCAAACGCCGGTCGACGAGTCGTCCGAAACCCTGGCCCGCTTTCGCCAGGAGGGCAGGTCGGCTTTTCGGCTGCAGCATCCGAACGTCGTCCAAGTGCTCGACTTCAACTTCTCCGAAGGCTCTTTCGCCTTCCTGGTCATGGAGCTGCTGCGCGGGCACAACCTCGAGCAGGAGCTCAAGAGTCGAGGCCACCTGTCCGCCGAGCGTTGCGGCGAGATCCTGTTGCCGATCTGCGACGCACTCACCGAAGCCCACGCGATGGGCATCATCCATCGCGACATCAAACCGGCCAATATCTACCTCCATCAGTCGCGCCGCGGCGAGGTGGTCAAGGTGCTCGACTTCGGCATCGCCAAGCTGGTCGGCGACGCCGCGATGGAGCAACACCTGACCCTCGACGACGGTATTCTCGGCACGCCAGCCTACATGGCTCCGGAACGGCTGTCCGGTGGCGAGTACGACGGCCGCAGCGACGTCTACGCCCTGGGCGTGGTGCTCTACCAGATGCTTGCCGGCCGGCCGCCGTTCGTCTCGGATACCAACGAAGCCATGGCAGTGGCCATGATGCATCTGACTCACCAGGTCGAGCCGCTGCGCGCCCTTCGCCCCGACATCTCGCCCGCTCTCGAGTCCGTGGTTCTGGCAGCGCTCGAGAAGGATCCGAAGTCGCGGCCCACCGCCGTCGATCTGTCACGCAACCTGAATGAGGCTCTGATGGACGATACGATCGTCTTACCTGAAGTCCGCCGCGCCGCCCGGGAGACCGCCACGAACGATCACACCACCACCGTCACCGCACCGCTCTCAGTAGACGACAATCCGCGACCCGCACTCCCCATGCCGGCGGAAGACTTCGAGCTGCCGCAACTGCTTGCTGCCGGGTCCGCGGGCGCCTCGCCGACGGCCGAGCCCCTGCCGGTGTTCGCGCCGCGTGAGCTGGGCGAGTCCTGGAGAATTTCTCCGAAAGGCTCCGAGTAGAGTGCGCCTGAAGCGATTGGGCGGCCTGCTGACGTTAGGTATTCTGGTCGTCGGTGCACTCGGCGCCGCGATCTACGAACGCGACCTGAGCGTCGAAGAGTTGGCGGCGGCCTACGGCGGCCCGACATCGCAATTTCTGGAGCTCGAGACCGCCACCGTCCACTACCGCGACGAAGGCTCCGGCCCGACACTGCTTCTGCTCCACGGCCTTGGGTCTTCTCTCCACACCTGGGACAGCTGGGTGGCGGAGCTCAGCGACGCCTTTCGCCTGGTGCGCCTCGACCATCCGGGCTTCGGCCTGACCGGCCCGTTTTCACACCGCGACTACAGCGCTCAGCGCTACGTCGAGTTGCTCGACGAATTCCTCGATCGGCTGGGGATCGAAAACTGCTCAATCGCCGGTAACTCGATGGGTGGTTTCTTCGCCTGGCGCTATACCCTGCACAACCCCGAACGGGTCGACAAGCTGATATTGATCGACGCCTCCGGCTACCCCGCCATGCTTGGCGCCAGCACTGTCCAGATTGCCCGGGTGCCTTTGCTCAAGGACCTGATCACTCGCTTCACGCCACGCTTCCTCTTCGGCCGTGCCTTGCGCGAAGCCTACGCCGACGACTCCAAGATTACCGATGACCTGATCGACCGCCACTTTCGCCTGGTCCTGCGGGCCGGCAATCGCCAGGCTCTGGTTGACCGCATGGCGGTCAGGAACGATGACCTGCGATCGGATCGCATCCCGGAGATTCGGCAGCCCGCCCTGATCCTTTGGGGCGAAGAAGATCTCTGGATCCCGGTTCGCTTCGCCCACCGCTTCCACGCAGATCTACCGAACTCCGAGCTGATCATCTATCCGGAGGTCGGCCACGTGCCGATGGAAGAAATTCCGGTGCGCACAGCCCGGGACGCACGGGCATTCTTGATCGGTTCAGTGGCATCTGATCGATCAGCCGGCCTTTAGATCGCCGCCCTTCATACCAGGTAGCCAACTCTCAGATCTCGCTTCTGTACAGATAGGCAAGATTCTGGCGTAGGGGCGACGCCTGCGTCGCCTTCTGCGGAACGGATCTCGCAAACGAGATCCGAGGCGAGGCAGGCCTCGCCCCTACGGTTCGAGCTAACTAGATCGGCCACCTCGTCGGCTACCGCTGCAATTTGGACGTTACACAGAATCGAAACGTACCGAATGGCAAGCGAGACACGGTGAATCACAACCGCGAGGAGACAACATGCGATTAATAAAGTTTATTTTTATCCTGCTAGTAAGCCTGACCATAGCTACGACTCTATCGGCCAATACCAATATCATTAAATCAGATTCGGCAGAGTTGCCGGTTCTGAATCCGTCCTCGAACAACCCCATTGATCTCATTTTCTCCGAGCCGACCCCGGTACGTGACATCTATCGCGGCCTGAGTCGGGCCTGGGGCGTCAATTTCGTTTTTGACCCACGGCTCAAGGACCGGGAACTGGTCATCACCCTCGAAAACATTACACCGCGCGAGGGTCTCGATAGCGTCATGCGAGCCGCCGGACACTTCCGCACCGTGGTCGATCGCCAGACCGTGATGATCGCTGACGACACGCCGCAAAATCGGCGCACCTACGAACACCAGGTGATCCAGAGCTTTTACCTCGAGAACACCCGCGTCGAGGACATGATGACGCTCATGCGCAGCCTGATCGGCACCAAGCACATCGCCGCCATGGAGCGAACCAACGGCCTCGTCGTACGCGACACGGCGGAACGGGTTCGCGTCGCAGAGCAACTCGTCCGGCGTAACGATCGACCCACCGCGGAGGTGGTGGTCGACGTCGACCTGCTGGCGGTCGACCGCCAGGCGCTGCTCGAGCTCGACCTCAGGCCCGCGGTCGGCGACGTCGGGGGTGGGCCGCCACCGCGCCTCGCGGCGGGCGAGATCGATCGCTTGCGCGATGAGGCGTCGACCCGAATCCTGGCCCGGCCGCGGCTCGATATCGTCGCCGGTTCGACCGCCGAGCTGCAGCTCACGGACAAGCTACCGATCCCGGTTCAGGCCACGGCTGCCTCCGGCACGAGGACGTCCCAGGTGAGTTATCAGGACGTCGGGCTCGAGGTGAAAGTTCGGCCGTGGGTCCATAACGCCCGAGACGTGTCGCTGAAAGTCCAGATCACCGCCGACACATTGACCGACTGGGTCGCTCTAACCGGTGGTTTGCAGCAGCCGACGTTCGGCGGCGCGAACCTGGAATCGAATATCCGTTTGCAGGACGGCGAGACCTACCTGGTGACCGGGTTGATGATCGCACCCGAGTCCGCTGGAACCGCGAAAAGCCCGCTACCCGCCGGCCGATTCCTACAGGCGGCCGAGAGCGGTCGCGAGATCGTGCTCGCTCTGACACCGCACGTGGTTCGGGGGCCGGGTATTCTGGAGTCCGACCGAAGCCCGCTCTGGGTCGGCACCGAGGCCCACATCACGACCGCCGGCAACACCCGCCGAGCAGCGTCGCCGGTGCCAGACCCGTTCGAGCCCGAGACCGGGGACGATGACTGAAGCGCCGGTGTAAGGCTCCGGTAAAGAAGAACCGAACGGGGTCGGCGTCCCGCGGCTTCTCCGTTAGGGTGCCGGCGCACAACCCGGAGGATCTTCAGATGCCGCAACGCCCGATCCGATCATCGCCACTCGTCGCATGGCTGCTCGTCATTTCAGCATTTCCCGCCTATGGGACGGGCGGCGAGCGAACCGTCATCTGGAGCGACACCTCCCGGGACGTCTACGTCGACGGTGAGCTGGAAGCCGGTGCCGAGGTGCTGAGCGCCACGGTCGACGGAGCAGAGCGGCTGGCGGTGCTCAGCGAGCGCGCCGGAAGCGCCTTCGTCGTTGACGCGGACTCGCTCGAAGTCACCGAGCAGTCGCTCGATGACTTCGAGATCACAGCCTCAGGCGCCACGTCATCGACCGCCGCCAAGGTACTGGCGTCCGGCCGTGCGACCGAGGTCCGCGATCGGCGCTCGACTCACTACCTGGCCACCGCCGGAGGCCACACGCTGCTGATCTCGCCCCATCAAGGGCCGGTGGGCGAGCTCGGAACAGACGATCTCTACGAGACCGCACCCTCCTGGCGCCGGCGCGCTGACGCTTATGAGCCGGACGCCCAGGCGGTCGCGGCGCTCGCGGCCCATGACGGCCCGGTCGACGTCACCGTCGCCTTCGGCACCTGGTGTGGCGACAGCCGCAACTACGTGCCCAAACTACTGCGTGCCCTCGAGGCAGCGGACAATCCCGACCTAAAGGTCGAGCTGGTGGCGATCGGCCGCGGCTTCGGCGAGCCGGCCGAGCACGTCTTCGGTCAGCGTCTGACCAACGTCCCGACGGTGATCGTCAGCCAGAACGACGCCGAGATCGGGCGCATTGTCGAGACGCCGGCGACAGACACGATCGAAGCCGACCTGGCAGCGATTCTGAACCGCACCCCTGAAACCCACCCGGGACGCTGGGATCGAACGGGCGAGATCGCCCGCGGTCGCTATGTCTACCATGACGCCGAGGACCAACCCCGAGGCGACGAGACCTGGGAGCTGTTCGCGACCCCGAGCGGCGGTCGGCTGCTTCATAGCGTGGTGGCCACAGACGACCGTCACCTCGAGATCTGGCATCGTCGCGACGCGACCGGCGCGTCAGAGTTTGTCGAGCTGACTCGCAGCCACGGCGACGAGCACTCCCGCACCCGCATCTGGATCGACGGCAGCGAGCTGCGAGCGGTCACCCGCGGCAACGTCACCGGCATCGTCGAGCAGAACCTCGAAGTGCCACCGGGCACCAGCTTCGCCCTGCCCTGCGCCGCCGACGCCGGTTACGAATGGCTCCGTCATGGCCGCTCCGACGATCAAGCCACTGTTCACGCTTTCGAGCTCGCCGCCGATCTGCCGGCCGCCGGGAAGTTGGTGGAGCTTCACATTCGGCCGGATGGTGAGGAAACCGTGACCACCGCGCACGGGAGGATCGCCGCCCTGCGACTCCACGCCGAATCCGGCCACAACGCCTCGCGGTGGTGGCTCGATGGCGAGCTCGGCGTCCCGGTTCGCGGCCTACTTGCCGGGCAGGGT
>JAAUXY010040101.1_pt1 | contig 14171 bp, 13 predicted proteins | sample 7278121 | NCBI WGS metagenome assembly JAAUXY01 (sample SAMN14350117, study PRJNA611818) | marine sediment metagenome | isolation source: surface marine sediment (1.8m) | place: French Polynesia: Moorea | collected 2018-08 | reverse complement strand
GGATTCACTTGGAGAATTTCTTGCCCTGAGTGTGTCCCTTGAGTTTTATGGTCAAAAATACAGCAATAACAAGGCTGTTATACTTTCCGAAACCCTGGATATGGCTACGGAAGAATTTTTGGAATCGAATAGATCCCCTTCACGAAAAGTAGGTGAGCTGGATACACGGGGGAGTCATTTTTACCTTGGCTACTATTGGGCAAAAGCACTGGCAAAGCAAAGCACGGATTCTGAGTTGAGTTCTATTTTTGAAAAGGTGGGTAGTGAGCTGGAGAAACAAAAGGATACTATCCTGAAAGAGCTGTTAGATGCCCAGGGCGAACCACAGAATGTTGGAGGTTATTACAAACCGGATGATCAGATGGTGGCGGCCGCAATGAGACCGAGTCTTGCCTTGAATAACATTCTTGACAGTATATAATTGTTAAAAGTCAGGCAGGCCCATACTTTATTTGTTTTTTTATTGTTGCACAGGCAACTATTTGATATTTTGCCTATCTATATTTAGAGAAACACGCTTAAATGGACCGACTTATCAGGCTGGCACTCATTTGCCTTTGCCTCTTATCTACCGTAAACTTAATAGCACAACAGAAGTACACTTTAAGCGGAACCGTCCGGGAAAGTTCAAGTAATGAAACGCTCATAGGAGTTACGCTGCTGATCACTGAACCGAGAACAGGTGTAACAACAAACGAATACGGTTTCTATTCTATCACTTTACCGGAAGGTCGTTATGAGATCCAATTGAGTTCACTCGGCTACGAAGATATTGTTCAAACCATAGACCTGAACCAGAATCTGAGGATCAACTTCCTCATGAATGAACGTGCCGAGGAACTTGAGGAAGTTATTGTTACAGAAGACGCTGAAAAGATAAACATCAGGAAACCCCAGATGAGCGTGAACACCTTGTCCGTACAAACTATTAAGGATATACCGGTAGTACTTGGTGAGTCTGATGTTGTTAAATCGCTGTTGCTTTTGCCCGGTGTCACCAGTGCCGGAGAAGCCTCTTCAGGATTTAATGTACGAGGTGGGGCTGCCGACCAAAACCTGATTTTGCTTGATGAGGCTATCATTTTTAATTCCTCACACCTCTTTGGCTTCTTCTCCGTTTTCAACCCGGACGCTATTAAAGATGTAAAGCTCTACAAAGGTGCCATCCCTGCCCGATATGGTGGACGGGCCTCATCCGTTCTCGAGATCTTCCAGAAAGAGGGCAATAGCAAGGAATTCAAAATGAATGGCGGTATTGGTGTGGTGGCGAGCAGGCTATTGGCCGAAGGCCCTATAATTAAAGATAAAGCCTCTTTTCTGATAGGGGGAAGAGCTTCTTACGCCCATTTATTCCTGCCGCTTATCGATATAGATAATTCCGCCAATTTCTATGATCTCAATGCAAAGCTCAATTACAACATTAATGAAAGGAACAATCTGTACCTGTCTGGCTATTTCGGTAGAGACCGATTTAGTCTTTCCGACAACTTTATTAATACGTATGGGAATGCTTTTGTTAATTTCCGGTGGAACCACCTATTCTCTGATAAATTATTTTCAAATCTCTCCCTTATTTATTCCGACTATTTCTATGGACTGGAATTGGATTTTGCCGGTTTCGAATGGGATTCAGGAATTCTGAATTTTAATGCAAAATACGATCTGAAACACTATATAAGCGACAATCTCCAGATCAACTACGGTATCAATAACATCTATTACAAGTTCAATCCTGGTAAGATAGCCCCTAACAGTGAAGATTCTGGTATTGTAGAGGAGCAACTTATCGAGAAATACGCCAATGAATCTGCAGCCTATATAGACGTGGAGCACGACATTTCGGAGAAAATAACAGTCCAGTACGGACTGAGGGTGAGCCACTTTATACGTATGGGTCAGGATGAGCTTTTTGTCTACCAGGATGATAATCCGGTAGAATTTGATCCCTTTACACTGGTATACCAGGAAGCCACGCCGATAGATACCATCAATCCTGGCAGGGGTGGAAGCCTGGCCACTTTCACCAATCTCGAGCCCAGAGCTTCTGTGGCCTACGTTATTGATGAAAATAATTCGATCAAGGCGGGTTATGCGCGTATGGCACAATACCTCCACCTGCTCTCGAATACCAGTTCCCCTACTCCACTGGATGTTTGGACACCCAGCGGACCCTTTGTAGAACCGCAGATCGCCGACCTTTATTCTATTGGATATTTTAAAAATATTAAACAAGGGGCCTATTCATTTGAAACAGAGGCCTTCTACAAAGAAGTTCAAAACAGGATCGATTACATTGATGGCGCCAATCTGATTGCGAATAATGCCATAGAGCAGGTCATACTATCAGGAGAAGCGCGTGCCTATGGCCTCGAGTTCCTTCTGCGGAAAAATGAGGGACGCTTCACAGGCTGGCTGGCGTACACCTTATCGCGTTCAGAGCAAAGAACACCCGGCCGCGAGCCCTTTGCAGACAATGGGAGGTCTAATATGGAAACCGGGATTAATTTGGGTGAATGGTACAGCACCCCTTTTGACAAAACACACGACATTGCACTTTACGGCAGCTATGAATTAAACAAAAAGTGGCGCTTTAACGCCAATTTCATTTACCAGACCGGCCAGCCTACAAATTACCCGTTGGGCCAATTCGAGTTCCAGGGAGTTACTGTTCCGTATTTCGGTCTGAGGAATGAAGAGCGTTTACCAGACTATCATCGCCTGGACCTGGCCGCAACCCTGACACCCAAAAGCAATCAGGGCAGGAATTGGCAGGCAGAGTGGGTTTTCAGTATCTACAATGTCTATAACAGACTCAATGCTGCCTCTATCAATTTCCGTGAAAACACGGATACGGGAAATAACGAAGCCGTTCGTACTGCGATCTTCGGCATTGTTCCTTCCATAACTTATAATTTTAAATTCTAGGTCATGGAGAGATTTCTAATCATAGGTTGTATACTTATTAGCCTCTGTTCTTGTGAAGATGTGGTTGATATTGACGTTCCTGCTGAAGATCCGCGTCTTATCATAGACGCACTGATTCGTGTAGATGAAAGTCAGCAATTCATAAACGCATCTGTAAAAGTGGGTCTCACCAGTTCTTTTTTTGAACCTGTTCCCGTGGCCGGCTTGACAGACATCACAATTATCAACCTCAGCCTGCCTACCGCAGATTGTGGCAATTGCCTTATCCTGGAAGAACTCACCCCAAATTCCGGAATCTATGAGGCTTTGACCACTCCGGATTTTTTTATGAATGGGGAACTCATCCTGCAGCTGACTCATGAAGGTAGACTTTATTTTGCTCGGACTGAATATATTCCGGCCGTTCCAATAGACTCCCTGGTACAGGGAACGGAAACGCTGTTTGATGACGAGGAGACCGAAGTGATAGTCACCTTTACAGATGAGCCTGATCGGGACGATTATTATGTTTTTGATTTCAATTTCGGTGAATATTTTCCGACGGAAGATACCTTTTACAAGGGCCAACAATTCAGCTTCTCCTATTTCTACGACCGCCTGTTCGATCCCGGGACTGAGCTTGAAATCAAAATTCTGGGTGCAGACCAGGCCTTTTACAACTATATGAATCTGTTGATCCAGCAAAGCGATGACCAGTTCAACATCTTTTCTACACCCGTTGCCACCCTCAGGGGCAATATATTTGACGTTACAGATTTAGACAATGAAGAAGTTGTAGACAATGTGTCTCAACCCGATGTGTTTCCATTGGGTTATTTTGCCGTGGTTCAGCAATACACAGACATTTTGATAATTGAAGATCTATAATGATGCCGGCAGAATTCAAATGGTTTCCTAAACTTCTGCTATTATGCACATTGGCGGTAGGTCTTTTATTTATAGCAGCTTGCGAAGATGTTGTAGAGATAGATACTCCCACAGAAGAACCAAGACTAATCGTGGATGGACTGATCCGTGTTGATACGACAGAGCAGTTTATGGGAGTCAGGATTAAAATCTCTGAGACAAGTAACTTTTTTGAGCCGATACCTCCGAGATCCGTAGATAATATTGTGATCCTGTACGAATTCTTTGAAGACGGACTTATAGTTGGAACAGGAAGTTCCAGTCTGGCTGAAGAAAGCCCGGGAAGTGGTATCTATATCCCCGATCCGAATTTTTCCTCCGAACAGCGAATCCCGACAAGTATTGTTGAATTTGATGTGTTGTATACCCTACTTATCAATTACCAGGATAGGGTTTATGCCTCCCAGACAAGATACGTACCTACGGTGCCAATTGACCAGGTGATTCAGGGCAGTGAAACGCTTTTTGACGACGAAGACACCGAAGCAATTGTCACTTTCACTGACTTCCCTGATAGGGATGACTATTATGTGTTCGATTTCAGTTTTAATGAATTCCTGGCTGTTGAAGACACCTTCATCAAGGGACAGGAATTTAGCTTCTCCTACTTTTACGACAGACAATTTGAACCCGGAACTGAAATTGAAGTCACAATCTTAGGGGCAGATCAGGAATTCTATAACTATATGAATCTGCTACTGGAACAGAGCGATGATCAGTTTGATATTTTCAGTACCCCGGTGGCCACTGTACGCGGGAACGTCTTTGATGTTACGGGACTGGATAATATCGATATTGTGGATAATGTTGACAGGCCTGAAGATTTCGCCCTGGGTTATTTTGCAATTGTCCAGGAATTCAGGGATACGCTCTTAATTGAGGAATAGCCTTTAACTCAACTGGCTGTTCCGTAATTGATCTGGATCTAATGAATAGGCATTTAAAACTGGTTTTAATCTTCATCGCAATGACAGTCTTTGGATGCGAAGATGTGGTTGACATTGATGTACCCACAGAAGAACCAAGACTCATAGTAGATGCCTTAAACCGGGTGGATATTAGCTCCCCAACTACGACCATTAGAGTCAAAGTGAGATTAACAAGTTCATTCTTTGAGCCCATCCCTGTTACAAATCTTACCGATATCAGTTTCGGCAATATTGGAGAAACTTTCTTTGAAGGCGGTGTGGGCGGAATGACAGAAAATCCGGATGAGCCCGGCACTTATGAAACAACTACTGCTACTGAAGGCCTTCTGAGCGGTCGACTTATACTCCAACTCGAACACGAGGGCAGATTGTATTTTGCTCGCACACGATTTGTCCCTACTGTACCCATTAACAGTTTAGAACAAGGGTCCGGAACCTTATTTGATGACGAGGACACAGAAGTTATCGTATCATTTACCGATGCCCCGGACAGGACGGATTATTATCTCTTCGACTTTAATTTTGCCGAGTTTGCTACAGTGGAGGATACTTTTATCGATGGACAGGATTTTAGTTTCTCTTACTTTTATGACAGGCAATTTGAACCCGGAACTGAAATCCCGATAAGTATAATGGGTGCAGACCAGGAATTCTATAATTATATGAACCTGCTTCTTGAGCAAAGCGATGATCAGCTGGATGTTTTCTCAACTCCGGTGGCTACTGTCAGAGGTAATGTCTTCGATGTAACCGGATTGAACAATATCGATATCGTGGATAATGTAGACCGGCCGGAAGAATTCGCGCTGGGCTACTTTGCTATTGTACAGGAATTTAGAGATACGCTGCGTATCGAGTAGTGATTAAGATTAATCTCTTCCAGCTTATTGGCGATGACTTATAAACTCATGGATCGCATTTTCCACCAGTATAGCCGCCTTTTTCATATTGTACTCCAGTGATCTGCTCGGATCCCTTACCTCAATTACATCAGCCAAACCAAGCTGTTGGAGTGATTCTTTGTTCGCATCCAGAGCACCACAAATTCCTATAACTGGCACCCCGACAGCCATACCCTGTTCAAGAATACCATGGATTAACTTTCCCCTGAGCGTCTGTTCATCTATTTTACCCTCTCCCGTGATAATATAATCAACTGCTTCCTTCTCTAACAGAGCAGGCACACCGGCAAGCTCCAAAACAAATTTTGCTCCTCCGATAAAATCTGCATCCAGAAAACTCATAAGTCCGTAAGCCGTTCCTCCTGCAGCTCCCGCACCGGGAACAGCTGCATTAGACAAAGCCATTGTCTGTTGAACCCTGGTGTTGAGATTTCTTAGTCCTTGATCCAGTTCATCAATCTGTTTTTCATTAGCTCCTTTCTGCGCAGCGTATACATATGCTGCACCCTGAGATCCGTAAAGTGGATTATTTACATCATTAATAGCGTATATCCTGGCTTCCTTAAAAAGTGAGTTGTCAGCTGGAACTATGATTTGAACAACATCTTGTAGGCTAGCCCCCACAGGGCTAAGGACTGCATTTGAACTATTTAGGAACTTATAGCCCATTGCTGTGGCTATCCCCATTCCTGCATCATTGGTGGCACTTCCACCAAGTCCGACAAACACTTTTTTTGCCCCTTGCTCCAGCGCATGTTTTATCTGAAGACCGGTTCCATAGGTTGAGGTATTCAAGGGACTGCGTTCTGAGCTTTTTAGTAATTCAAGCCCAGCTGTGCGCGCCATCTCAACATATGCAGTACTCGTTTGCTGATCGAACAGGTAGTCTGCTCTGAGCGGCCTGCCCAATGGATCCTGCGTATCAACCCAAACTTTCTCTGCGGCGGTGTAGTGGCTGGCCGAATCCAGGAAACCATCTCCCCCATCGGAAAGCAACGCACTGTAGAATTGGGCCTGAGGATCGGCTTTAAGGATACCTTTTTCAAGAGCCTGAATAACCTCCTTCGCACTTAACGAGCCTTTAAATTTATCGGGTACAAGGAGGTATTTCATGTTTATTTCTTTAAGAGCCATTTGAATTCGAAAGGGCGTATGGTCCAGTATTCTTCAGCCAGTGCTTTATCCGTTAGAAGATCAACAACATTCTTCGATAGGGCCTTAATCCTTATATCCAGATCTGAAAAATTATGAAGTCCGTAAAAAGTTTTACCACCATTACTCCTGCTGATGATAAAAAGTGAATCAATCGCTTTGTATTCAGCCGGGGCAAACGGGTTAAAAACAGTATGTGCACGTCGGATTTTCAGCAGCTTTGCATAATCTGCATAGATGTGATTTCGGAGTGAAGAGGCTGATGCCAACTCGCCCACCAGTGTATCATAATCCAGCTTTTTACGATTGATCCGTCGATTAATACCGCTCTCGATCGCTGCATCCCTGTCGTTTTCTGAGCCCAGCAAACTGTGATAATAAATTCCGGGAACACCAGGCATAGAAAGCATTACAGATTGGGTTAGCAGAAATCGCTTAATTCGCAGATCATCCGGCCATGCAGGATCTGTGACCAGATCCAAATAATTGCAATTTAATTCATAGGGAGATTCAGAACCATCCTCGTTAGTTTTATAGGAAACAAATCCGCCGTGTTTTTCGGCAATACCAGCCAGCTTACTGATTTCTTCCTGTGAAACAATTCCCTGCAGGGGTCGAACACCAATCCCATCGTGACTTGCTGTAAAATTAAAAAAACAAACTTGGGAGCTGGGAAGCTCCAGGCTTTGGGCCCACTTTGCGAGAATAGTAACACTTTGCTGATGAATGGAAAAGGCCAGCAGCGGCGGCAATGTAAAATTGTACACCATGTGGGCCTCGTTAAATCCGTTACCGAAGTAAGCAATATTCTCCTTGTGGGGCACATTGGTCTCTGTAATTAGGATTACTTCTGGCGACAATTCTTCAATGATACTACGGTAGGCCTGGATCACCCAATGCGTCTGATCTAAATGTATACAACTCGTACCGTTTTCTTTCCAAAGGAAGGCTATTGCATCAAGCCTTATGTATCGCGCTCCCTTGCTTATATAAAACAACAACACATCCAATACATGAAGGAATACCCGGTAGTCCTTATAGTTCAGGTCTACCTGGTCCTCACTAAAAGTTGTCCATACATATACTTTTTTTCCAGCTTTGTCAAAGGGGTGTAAAAGAGGAAGAGCTCTAGGTCTTACTACCTTACTGTGGTCGTCCTGTGGATCAGCCTCAATAAAATATTTGTGATAGGGCGGTTCATTGGCCTCGTACTTTTTGAACCAATCCGAAGACTTGGAAATATGGTTGACCACTGCATCGAACATCAACTCAAAATCCGATTCCAACTGTTTAACATCGTCCCAGTCACCTAAATTTGGATCAATCTCATAATAATCTATTACGCTAAATCCATCATCCGATGAGTAGGGAAAACAAGGCAACAAATGGATCGCGCTGATAATTTCCTTCAAAAATTCATTCCCAAAGGTCGATAATGTGGCAAGCGGAGCTTCATTTTTTTTTGATATCCCGTCACCATAGGTGATCAGGATACAATCCGCTTCTGTGAGTCTTTGAATTCCGCCTTCCTTTATCTTTTGTCGATATGAATTTTTAAGAGCAGCGATACCTTCCTGTACCTCATCTGTATTTTCCGGATAAATCCGGGCGATCATATCTTCCATATAAACTGAATTTTACTGGCTCAGTAAATCTTTCATACTCATAGAAACAAGCACGATGATGACAAAATAGCCAATAAGGATAGCAACTTCTTTCCAGGCAGGGTACAAGTACATTTTGATACCTTCCTTGGTCTTCATTGGAATAATAATACTCACCAGGTAAGCTACTGAAAATGTTACCAGGCATCCTATGGCATTCCACCAGAACCAAAACACGTCGGGAACATAGAGCCAGAGGTACATATTGAATAATACCCCGGCAAGGATACCGATATTGGCTCCCAGGGCATGGGTCTTTTTGGTTACAAGGGCCAGAATAAAAGCCGCCAGTATGGGACCATAGAAAATCGAGCTAACCTTATTTATGACCTCAATGACTGTTCCTTCAATATTACCGGCAAAAAAGGCGAAGAAGAGGCAAACTAAACCCCAGAATATTGAAGTTAATCGGGAATAGCGCACATATTGTTTGTCTGACATTTCACCCTTGAAGCGTTTTATAAAATCTTCAATGGTTACGGCCGATAGCGAATTCACAGTAGAACTAAGTGTAGACATGGCTGCAGACATAATAGCCACTAACAGGATACCTATTATACCATTGGGAAGGTATTTTATAATAAAGACAGGAATCATCAGGTCTTCCTTTTTACCTTCCAGGCTATCTATATTCGCGGAGTATACTTCGGAGATCTGATCCTGGAAACTCATGTCAGTCATCAGCAAGGTACCAATGATCAATCCCATAATGCAATATGTAAGCGTTACCGGAAACCGGAATATTCCATTGGCCATTAACAGACTTTTTATAGTAGGTATTCCTTTTGCAGAGAGCATCCTTTGTGTCTGACTCTGATCCGTTCCGTAATAGGAGGCGTATAGGAAAAACCCTCCGATAACCATGGGCCAGAAACCAAATTCGTCATCATTTTCAGCATTATTGAATCCCCACTTGTCAAAATCCACAGCAGTGAGCCTTTCCGGATCTACCTGGGTAAGGAAGTTGTCCCAGCCACCTAATTAGCTGATACCGTAGGCCAGACAAATAACGAAACCAAGAAAGAGAATGAGCATCTGAATCACATCGCCCCAGATAACGGCCCGCATTCCTCCCTGGAAAGAATAAACCAGGGTAATTACACCGATCAGTAATACAGATACCCAGAAATTGATGCCTGTCGTAGTCTGTAAGATCAGGGCCATAGTATAGACCATCACACCTGTAGCCACCGATCGGCTGATCTGGAAGACAAAGCTGATCAAGAGTCTGGATGAGGCGTCAAATCGTCTTTCCAGGTATTCATAAATACTTACTATCCCTGCTTTATAAAGTGACGGTATAAGGGCAACCATCAGAAATGCCATGGCCAAGGGTACTCCAAATTCAAAAGTGAGCCATTTAAGACCCCCACCAGGTTTAATACCCACAAAAGCCGGGGCAGAAATGAAACTAATAGCTGACAATTGTGTCGCCATAGTAGAAAGGCTTAATGGGATCCAACCCATACTCCTTCCACCAAGAAAATAATCCCCGGAATCTTTGTTTTCTTTAAAAATGTAGCCAAGGCTAAGGAAAGCCAGAAGGTAGACTACGATGATGGTGTAATCGATCCAATTCATATGGTTTGGTTAGTTGATTAGGCCTGCTGAGCCGGCTTAAAGCTTATATAAGAATCAGAAACTCTGCTTTTCTTCGGTCGATCCAGCTGAGACTCCAAAGTCTAAATATAATCGTTTATTCCTATTTTTATCAAAACTTCTACATCGGCATGACACCATCTACGGACAAAAATCTACTGGTCAAAGGAATCAAATTCCTTTTCTACACAGTCTTTGTCATGTTCCTGGCACCCTGGGTACTTTTCCAGGCCTTTAAGAACCAGGACCATCCGTTTTATATACCTGTGTTAATCCTTGGAATCCTCCTGGCTTTCCTGGCAATCGGACTCGGTTTTTACAGTATCAGGATCTTTATTGATGCCCTGTTCGGTAAAAAAAAGAGCAAGTCCTAATCAACTGATTTCTAACTTTTAAGTCAAGGTCATCGCGGAAAGCTCAGCTTTGATGAAAACCTGATCAAGTTTATTGCCAGCATTGGCTCAAGTAACTATCTTTGCGGACCTAAACCATTACTATTGGCATCAATTAAGATTACATTACCCGACGGGTCGGTGAAGGAATTTCCAAAAGGGACTACTCCTGTGGAAGTCGCGACCAGTATCAGTGAAGGTCTGGCAAGGAACGTTATCTCTGCCAGTTTCAATGACAAAATAGTGGAGGTTGTTACACCACTCGAAGAAAATGGCTCGCTCGTACTTTATACCTGGAGGGATGACAATGGGAAGCGTGCTTTCTGGCATTCTTCTTCCCATGTGGTAGCCCAGGCACTTGAAGAATTGTATCCTGGTATTAAGCTTACCATAGGTCCTCCGATAGAAAATGGTTTTTATTACGATGTGGACTTTGGTGAACACAGCGTTTCTGACAAGGACTTTCCTGCGATCGAAAAAAGAGCAATGGAAATTGCCAGAGGTAAGCACGAATTTAAAATGCGGCCGGTTTCCAAACAAGATGCCTTAAGCTTCTACCAGGGACAGGGAAATGAATACAAGATAGAACTGATTGAAGGTCTTGAAGACGGAGATATCACTTTTTGTGATCACGATACATTTACAGATCTGTGTCGCGGCGGTCATATTCCCAATACAGGTTTTATCAAGGCATTAAAGATCCTGAATGTTGCCGGCGCATATTGGAGGGGCGATGAAAACAACAAGCAACTGACCAGGGTATACGGTATTTCCTTTCCAAAACAGAAGGAACTGACTGAGTACCTGCATTTGCTGGAAGAAGCCAAAAAAAGAGACCACCGCAAGATAGGGAAGGAAATGGAGCTCTTTACTTTCTCATCTATGGTTGGTCAGGGGCTACCTCTGTGGTTACCTAAAGGAGCTGATCTCAGACAAAGACTGGAGCAGTTCTTGAATAAAGCCCAGAAAAAGGCGGGATATGAGATGGTGATTACTCCGCATATCGGTCAGAAGGAGCTTTATGTAACCTCTGGTCATTATGCCAAATACGGCGAAGACAGTTTTCAGCCTATTAATACACCTAAGGACAGTGAGGAGTTCCTGTTAAAACCCATGAATTGTCCGCATCATATTGAAATATTTAAGTCAAAGCCCTGGAGCTACAGGGATCTGCCTAAGCGCTATGCGGAGTTCGGAACGGTTTATCGCTATGAACAGAGCGGTGAGTTACACGGACTAACCAGGGTCAGGGGCTTTACACAGGACGATGCCCATATTTTTTGTACGCCGGATCAGTTGAGTGAAGAGTTCAAAAATGTCATCGACCTGTCTGTCTACGTACTCAGTTCATTGGGATTTGAGGATTATGTGACACAGGTGTCGGTACGGGATCCGGAAAATCCTGAGAAATACCTCGGTTCCCCTGAAAACTGGGACAAGGCCGAGCAAGCCATTATAGATGCTGCCGAAGAAAAAGGTATCAATTTTAAGATTGAAAAGGGTGAAGCAGCATTCTACGGCCCTAAACTGGATTTCATGATCAAGGACGCATTGGGCAGGAAATGGCAACTGGGAACCATCCAGGTTGATTATAACCTGCCGGAGCGCTTTGAACTCACATACAAGGGAGCTGACAACGAATTGCATCAGCCAGTGATGATCCACAGGGCGCCATTTGGAAGCATGGAGCGTTTTATGGCTTTATTGCTGGAACATACGGGAGGAAACTTCCCATTGTGGTTAACCCCCGAACAAGCAGTAATACTTCCGGTAAGCGAGAAGTATGAAAAATATGCTGAAAAAGTTTTAAATTCCCTGGAAAATCACGAAATTCGCGCCCTCGTTGATAAAAGGAACGAAACCGTTGGCAAAAAGATACGGGAAGCTGAAGTACAGAAGATTCCGTTTATGCTTGTGGTAGGGGAAAAAGAAGAGGAAAAGGGCACGATCGCAGTAAGGAGACACGGAGGTGAAGATTTGGGATCCATTGCTGTAGCGGCCTTTGCAGACTTGGTCGAAAAGGAAATAAGTAGTACCTTAAAGTCGTTTTGACAATTAAAAGTTTAACTAAAAAAAGTAAGTCATAGCAATACGAAGAAGATTTAGGCCCCAACCTAGGAGGGAAATAAAGATCCTCCACAAAATCAACGATAAAATAACATCACCCAAAGTTCGCTTGGTTGGTGACAACGTGGAGATGGGTATATACCCCATTGACCAGGCACGTGAGAAGGCGGAGGAGCTAGGTTTGGATCTCGTTGAGATTTCCCCGAATGCAGATCCTCCGGTTTGTAAGATCATTGATTACAAGAAATTTCTTTACGAGCAGAAGAAGCGCGAAAAGGCTTTGAAAGCAAAGGCTTCTAAGGTAGTAGTAAAGGAGATCAGGTTCGGCCCTAATACGGACGACCACGATTACGAGTTCAAGAAGAAACACGCAGAGAAGTTTCTTAAGGACGGAGCCAAATTAAAGGCTTATGTGTTCTTTAAAGGACGTTCTATTGTGTATAAAGATAAAGGTGAGATTCTTTTGTTAAGACTCGCCCAGGAGCTGGAAGATTACGGCAAAGTTGAGCAAATGCCAAAATTGGAAGGGAAGCGTATGACCATGTTCATCGCTCCCAAAACCAAGAAATAAATCCGGTTTCAACAGATCAGAGGGGTTTACCCCTGGTTTTGTCAAATAATAAAAAATAGGAGTAAGATGCCTAAAATGAAAACAAAGTCCAGTGCCAAGAAGCGTTTTAAGCTTACAGGTACTGGAAAAATTAAAAGAAAGCACGCTTTTAAGAGCCATATTCTTACGAAGAAGTCTAAAAAGCGTAAGCTGCGTTTAACGCATTCCACATTGGTTCATGAAGCCGATGAGGCGAATATCAGGGAACAGTTAAGATTGAAATAGATCCTGTTCCAAAGGTCATTAGTATTAACCATGGAGTCCGGCCCGCCCTCAACCTCAGAACGGAAGAGAGCATAAAAAGAGCTTTAATTAGACGCCGGCTACAAAAAATCTAAAAAAATGCCAAGATCAGTAAACTCTGTTGCTTCCAGAGCTAGAAGAAAGAAAATAATGAAGCAGGCAAAAGGCTACTACGGCAGAAGAAAAAATGTGTGGACAGTAGCTAAGAATGCGGTTGAAAAAGCAATGTTATATGCTTACAGAGACCGCAAAAACAAAAAGAGAAATTTCCGTTCTCTCTGGATCACCAGGATCAATGCCGGTGCCAGGCAACACGGACTTTCCTATTCACAATTTATGGGTGCTGTAAAAGCAAATAAAATCGACCTGAACAGAAAAGTTCTTGCAGATTTAGCAATGAACCATCCGGAAGCTTTTAAAGCCGTTGTGGATAAGGTAAAATAATCTGAACTCAATTATTAAAGAATCCCCGAACTTTTGTTTGGGGATTTTTTATGCTTTTCTGACAGCAAAAAGCAATTTGCTCTCCGACTTTCCCTTCAATTGGAGACGCCCGATCTCCCGGGTCTGAAAATCTCCATTAAGTTGCATATCCTTTATCAGAGAATCGGATACCAAAAGATTCTCTCCATAGGTATTACATAGTTCTTGTATACGTGCCGAGGTGTTCAACACATCACCGTGATAAGCCAATTCTTTTTTGACACTGCCAACCTCTACGACCACAAGGGTCCCACCGTGTAAACCAGCTTTGAATGAAGGCTTAATCCCATATTTTTTTG
>JAAUXY010029637.1_pt1 | contig 14176 bp, 5 predicted proteins | sample 7278121 | NCBI WGS metagenome assembly JAAUXY01 (sample SAMN14350117, study PRJNA611818) | marine sediment metagenome | isolation source: surface marine sediment (1.8m) | place: French Polynesia: Moorea | collected 2018-08 | reverse complement strand
GCCCGAAAGCGAACCCCATAAGGCAGCTGCCACTCCCCGCCTATCTTCCAGGTCCAGAAAGTGTCATCGATGTAGTCATAGTCAGATACGCGCGCTCCGATTTCCAGGCCGAGGTACTCCGCCCACGGTGTGCCCTGGGCCAGCGGGACCCGCGCTTCTGCGAATAGCTCCTTGATTGCGACGCTGCCTCTCGCGATGACGTCCGAGCCCCAGAACACCGAGTCGCCACTCAGGATGGACTCCGTCGGCACGTACGCGATCTTGTCCTTGCGATACTCCGCGCCGAGCGCAAGGTCGATGTCACCCGCCCATATCGAAAGCGGCGACCCGCGCAAGACTGCCGTAATTAGCTGCTGTTCCGCAGACTCGTCCCGGCCGACTGGCGAGAGACTAATGAACTCGGCGGCGGCGGCGGAGAGGTTGCCAACACCGAAGGGATTGACCGGTACGCAGCCGTTACTCGTGTCGAAGCATTGGCCTGTGAGTGGATCGACCAGTAACCCCTGTTGGATACGGCTGACCGAGCTGTCGTTCGTAGTTCGGTTGTCGAGGCTGGTTTCCGTATAGCTGTAATCGACGCTCCACGTCCAGTCGCGACCTCGGCCGCCTTCCCAACCGAGCATTGCGCGATAGAACTCCCGCTCGTTCGTGTTGATCGCTGGGCCACGTTCTTCCGTGAAGCGGCGCCCGAAGAAGATCGAAGCTATGCCGTCGCCATCGAAGTCGAGGTCGCTCGCCAGCAGGCTCTGAAACGCGGGCGATATGTCCGGTCGATCCACGTTGATATCCACGAAGCCGACAAAGATGTCGCCGCGACGCTGCACGGGTTCGGAATGGGTGTACATGAGTTCGAGCGAGAGCCGGTTGCTCTCACCAATGTCGAGGTGCGAGAACAGGTTGGCTGAATAGCGCTCCATCGGCGCACGAAGTGCTGTCTCGGCTGCCTGGTTGAAGAGGTCATCGGGCTCGATGAATGGTCTTGGCGTGCCATCGGGATCGAACGAGAACAGCTGGCCGAAGCTGCCGAAGAACGTGCCAGCCCCGGAAACAATATTACGGTCGTCAACGATTTCGCCGGTATTGTTGTTCGCGAACATCGGCATCGCCGAGAACGACCGATCGGCTTGGAAGATGACGTCACGATCGTAGTAGTTGCCGATCAAAACGAGGTTGCCACGGCCGTCCGCGATCGGCATCCCGTAGGCGATATCAACGTTGTATGTATCGCCGTCCCCGCGTTCTGTTACGTCGTACTGAATGCTCGTCTCGAGACCCTCGAAGTCGTTTCGAAGGATGAAGTTCACGGCACCGGCGAGCGCATCGGAACCATAGACCGCGCTCGCGCCGCCGGTAATCACTTCGACGCGCTCGATGATGGCGGGCGGCAACGCATTCAGGTCGACAGCGCCGAAGATGCTGTTGGTTGCGTATCGCCGCCCGTTCAGCAGCGTAAGCGTACGTTGGTCGCCGAGCGCGCGAAGGTTGATTCGCGTCGTTCCTTCGAAGCCGTTGCCGGCACCGGAGCCGACGCCGGGATCGATCTGCGGCAACGCGTTCGTCAGCCTGGCAATCTCGACGTTGCCCGACAGGGAAATCTCGCTGCGATCGAAACTCGTGATGGGGCTAACGGAGAAGAAGTCACGGCGGGCGATCCTCGAACCCGTGACGACAATTTCTTCTACCGCCTCTTCGGATTGACTAGCGGCTTTAGTAGCCGCCTGCGCGGAGGCTGCCGAAGTTTGCGCGGCTATTATTATCGTTGCTGCCGCAGCACATAAGTTACGCCACACGTCCGAACCCCCGGTTCGAGTGAGCTTAGTCTCAGTATAGCAACTGGACTGCGGATAGCCCTGTGCTAGGCTTTTTTCCTATGACGTCCCTGGTCGAGAAACTGAAGCGGCGTAGCGTCTTCCGCACGGCGGCGGCTTATCTCGCGGTTGCCTGGCTGGTGTTGCAGGTCATCGACACAATCTCGGGGATGCTCGAGCTGCCTGTTTGGCTAGGCCCTTACTCGATCGCTGCGCTGGCGATCGGCTTCCCGATTGCACTGATCATGTCCTGGATCTATGACGTCACGCCGGAGGGTGTTCGCGTCGCCGACGATGCGACCGATGCAGTACCCGCGGACAGATTCGGCGGCCGCAAGATCGACTTCGTAATCATCGGCGCGTTGCTTGCCGTCATCGTGCTGCTGCTGATACCGACCGACGAAAGCGACATCCCGCAGGTGTCGAAGTACGAGCAACTGACGCGATCACAGATCGTGTTTCCGCCGACGCCGAGTCCGTTCCCGATCGTCGCCGACGGCACGCGTCTCTACTTCAATGATTTCGGCGGCGGTCTGCCCGGCGTACTGCAGCTGTCACGCTCGGGTGGCGAGGCGGCACCGTTCGCTACGGATTCAGCAGACCCGGACCTGTTTTTCAATCCCCTTACGATTTCGCCGGACGGCGCCAATGTCATCATGAACGGTTTCTCACCTACGGTGTTCGCGACACCGCAGATCTGGGCGTTCCCTACCGTGGGAGGTACACCACGGCTCCTCGGTGTTGGCGCTGACCTCGAGTATTCGCCGGACGGGAAACAGGTCGTATTCGAGGATGCGAGCGCGACGATCCATATTGCCAACGCCGACTTGAGTGACCCTCGCGAGGTCGCGAGTGCTCGCCCACGTGCGCACTGGATTCGCTTCTCGCCGGACGGTGCCCGACTACGCTACACGCTGATGGGTCAGGCGAAGTCCATCTGGGAAGTACCCGTCGAGGGCGGCGATCCGGTGCCGCTCCTGCCGGAGTGGCGCAACATCGACCACTGCTGCGGCAACTGGACCCCGGACGGTTCGTACTTTGTTTTCCAGGCGACGCACGATCATCGTACTCAGCTCTGGGCGGTCTCGGAGAGCGATGGCGAAATCTCGGAGCCGGTACAGATTACACGCAGTGCGCTCGACTTCCGCCGCCCGACAATCGACGCCGACGGCAAACGCATATTCGCCATCAGCTGGCAACTGCGTGGCGAAGTCGTTCGGTTTGATGAGAGTTCGGGGCGCTTCTCCCGGCTGCCCGGATTCGAGTCCCTTTCCGCTGAGTGGCTGTCGTATTCACCGGACGGTGAGGCAGTGACCTACATCAGCTACCCGGAGGGTAATCTCTGGCGCAGCAACAAAGATGGCAGCGAGCGAAAACAACTTACATTTCCGCCGATGAAAGCAATGTCGGCGGCATGGTCGCCGAACGGTGACTGGCTCGCGGTCGTTGCCGCACTGCCGGATCGTCCACCGCAGGTATACCTGCTCCCGGCAGATGGCGGACAGGCAGAACCGCTCTCTGCGGAAATCGCCTTTGAGAACTCGCCATCGTGGACGCCCGACTCGGGATCGATCGTATTTTCACGCGGCCGCGCGCCGGGACTGCAAGTGTACGAGCTGGAGTCCGGTAGCGTTTCGACGATGCCCGACACGGAAGGCCTCTGGAATGCCCGTTTATCGCCCGGCGGCAAGTCGCTCGCCGCCGAGTCCCGCGAGGGCCTGACCCTGCTCGACGTCGCAGCAGGTTCACGAACCGTTATCGCCGACAGACGCGAATTTCCTGTCGACCAATTCTACTGGGACAGTGACGGTCAACACCTGTTCATCGTCGACCCTTTCTGGAAGGGCCCCGAGCGAACGGTCTGGCGCATCGACACATCGACAGGCTCTCGAAGTGAAGTCGCAAACGTCGATGACGTGATATCGGCGTGGGGTGTGATGGGCATGTGGATCGGGATTGACCCGGCAGGTGCCCCAATCACGCTGAGGGATCTCAGCATTCATCACGTCTACGCACTCGACTGGCTGCCTTAAGTGTTCTCGGAACTCGTCCGCCGCAACGTCTTGCGTGTCGCCATCGCGTACGCGGCAATTGCGTGGTTGATCCTGCAGATCGCAGAGACGGTGCTACCGATCATTGATGCGCCGGAGTACTTGCTACGCTGGCTCCTTTTGCTACTCGCTGTTGGTTTCCCGATCGCGATACTCGTTTCCTGGTTCTACGAATGGACCTCGCAAGGGATCGTGTCGACGAAGGAGGCGGACGCCGCGGGGCTCGAACAGCCGACAGGATTCGGCCGCACGATCGACTTCGTCATCATCGTATTGCTGCTGATAGCGGTGGCGTGGCTCGTCTACGATCGCGAGCGTATCGATGCGGACTTCTCGGTCGCGGTCCTGCCACTGACGAATACGTCGCCGGACACAGGGCTTACCTATCTGTCGGATGGCATCTCACTCGACTTGATGAGCATGCTGGGGCAGGTCGACGGGCTGAAGGTGGCCGGCAGAGCATCATCGTTCCAGTTCCGCGACGGCGAGACCAGTCCGTTGCGAATCGGGGAGATACTGGGGGTAGCGGCCATACTCGATGGCTCGGTTCGACAAACGAGTGACACGTTATCCATCAATGCTCAGCTTACGAGTACGAGCACGGGTCATATCATTTGGTCCGAGCTGTTCTCCGGTAGCCCGGAGCATCTCCTGATGACTCTCGAGATGATCGCCGAGACGGTGGCCCGGGAAATGAGCGCCTATGCGGATGAGCCTTCGAAGCCGCTGGACATCGTGCAGCCGCTCGCGACCACGGACGCGTACCTGCGCTACCAGCAGGGCCGGTACGAACTTGACCGTGAGTTCTTCTCTCGGGACAAGGAGAATACCGACCCGGAGGCCGTAGAAAGGGCACTTGCACATTTCGACGCCTCGCTCGAAATAGCGCCAGACTTTGCGCCAGCCTGGGCTGGTCGCGCGCAGGTATTACGGTACCTGGCATTCCTCGAGAGGATGCCCTTCGAAGAAGCTGGACCGCAGATCGAGGAGAGCATCGTCAAGGCACTCGAGTACGGTGATGACCTGGCGGAGATTCTGTTTGTCGCGGCGGAAATCAGCAACAGCGTTGGGGATTCCCTGCAATACCTCGACCGTGCGCTCGAGCGGAATGACAACCTGGCGGCTGCGCACAACCTGCGAGTGGGGCTGCTGGGGAGGCAGCGCCGGTACCAGGAAGCCTTCGAGGCCGCGGAGCAAGCGTTTGAACTCGACCCCCTGAACATGTTCGCATCCGACGCGGTGCTATACGCCGACTTCTACCGCGGCCGGCTCGAGGACCTCGACGAGAGAATCGCCACCACTGTGGCGAACTCGCCGACAGCCAACGGGCTGGTTGTTGAAGCACACATGGCATTTGAACGAGGTCAATTTGACCGATTCGTCGACCTGCAAGAGCGTGCGGACAAGCTGCCCGGGCTCGGCGTATCGGACTGGTTTGCGAGTGCGCCGCGACATTTCGGCGATACGTACCTGACCCTGGGGATGGTAGAGGAAGCTCGCCGCTGGCTGGACCATCCGGACATGGTTGCGAGCTACCCGGACGTGATCGATATCTACGAGGACAATACCGATCAGGCAATCGCGTTCCTGTGGCCAGAGTACGAGGTCGCGCAGGGTCGCGGTCCGCACATGTACCGGTGGGCGCCGGATATCGTAGCGTCAGCGACGGAGGCCTATCTCTATGCCGGCCGATACGAGGAGTTGGTCGCGATGTGGGAGCAGCTCGGCTGGGGCCCGAGGCTCTACCCGCTGCCCAACTGCTGTCGTCCGAACCCGCCATGGCCGGAGGCGGCACACACGTTTGCCCTGTACCAGGTTGGCCAGACCGAGAAGGCCGACGAGTGGCTCGCGAGCCAGGTCGAGGAACTCGAGGATCGATTTGCACAGGATATCCGGGCGCCGAATCACTACTACGAACTCGCGAGGCTGCGATCGATGCAGAACCGCCTGCCCGAGGCGCTGGAGGCACTGGCGACTGCGGTTGATTTGGGCTGGCGCCGCTGGTACTTCGATAAAGACCCTATCCTGGAGCCCGTCCGGCAATTGCCCGGGTTCGCGGAGCTCAAGGTGCGTTACGACGCTGATATCGAACGGATGCGGGCGGCGTTAGAGAAATAGCCGCGCTCTACCTATGACAGCGACCTTGCGGCATCGATGTGGCTCGCACAGGCCCGGTCTACCGAAGTGTCGTAGGCTAGAATATCTCCTATGGATCGTGCGGGTACTCCGGAATCGAGCGACACTGTTCTACCTGATGGGTATGAGCTGGTTCGGCGGCTCGGCACCGGCACTACGGCGACGGTATATCTCGCTCGAAATACCGCACTACAGCGGCTCGTCGCCATCAAGGTCCTCAGTCCTGAACTCGCAGAAGACGAAGTGGCAAGGCAGCGCTTCGTACGCGAGGCGCGTGCGGCATCGCGAATAGCCTACCCGTCCGTTGTTACGATCTACTCTGTTGGCGAGCTGTCTTCCGGACTGCCCTTCATCGAGATGGAGTACGTGGACGGTTCGACGCTTGCTGACGTATTACAGCGAAACGGCGCCTTCGATCCCTTGAGCGCGCAGAGAATACTGGAGAAGATCGCCAGCGGACTTGCCGCCGCACACGACCAGCACATTATTCATCGAGATCTCAAGCCGGCGAACGTACTCGTTGCGCATGACTCCGGGGACGTCTACCTGGCCGACTTCGGTCTTGCCGGCATCATCGAGACGGGAAGCACGGCGGCTACGAAGCTCACCCAGGATGGCGAGCGTCTCGGCGACCCGCGCTACATCAGCCCCGAGCACTTGCGCGGCGAACCGCTGACCGAGCAATCGGACATCTACAGCCTCGGGATCATCGGATACGAAATGCTCTCGCTCGAGGGGCCGTATGGCCAGGTTTCATCGCGTGATATTGCCGCGGCGCATCTGAGAACGCCGCCGCGCAACCTGTCAGATCTCGTCGAGGGCGTGCCGCGAATTCTCGGCGATCTGCTCATGCGCTGCGTCTCCAAGAATCCCGAGCATCGCCCGCGCGCGCGGGATATTGTGGCGACGCTGGATGCGGATACCGACCACCAGCCTGTACCGGAACACCGAAATGCGCTGGTCCGGTTCATGCTGGAACTTCGCGAGCGGCGCGTCTATCGGGCAGTTGCTACCTACGCCGCCGCCGTATTCGTGATCCTGCAGGTTGCCGACCTGGTCTTTCCACCCATCGGCGTTCCGGACATCGTTTATCAGTTTCTCGTCATTGGCTCCCTGGGCGCGTTCCCGATCGTCACAATCCTCGCCTGGGTTTTCGACCTTCGCGAGGGCCGGCTGATACGCACATCGGAGCCATCAAAACGCACGTCTTCGCGAGCTCGCGTTTTGCTACAGGTCATTGGCGTTCTTCTCAGCATCCTGCTTGCAGCCGCCGGTGCTTATTGGTTCCTCGGTTGAGTATCCCGGCAAAGCGCTGATTCTCTTCTATACTCCATATATGGTTGGCGGTCCCCAGGCGGTTGCCGATGGCCGAGAAGAAGAACAAGCCGGAGCCCGAACTACCGGCGCAAATCGCTGACTTCAAGATCCTGGACGTCCTCGGCGAGGGCGGGATGGCCATCGTCTACCTGGCTGAGCAGCTGGAGCCGGTTAAGCGACGCGTTGCGCTGAAGATCCTCAAGCCGGGCATGGACAGCAAGCAGATCGTTGCTCGCTTCGAGTCCGAGCGGCAGGCGCTGGCGGTACTCGACCATCCCAACATTGCCAAAGTGTTCGACGGCGGCATGACCGAGATGGGGCGACCCTACTTCGCGATGGAACTGGTCAAGGGACCGCCCATCACCGAGTACTGCGACAGCAATCATCTGTCCGTTGAAGGTCGACTGGAACTATTCCTGAGTGTCTGCTCAGCGGTTCAACATGCTCATCACAAGGGCCTGATTCATCGCGACCTGAAGCCGTCGAACTTGTTGGTGGCCGTGGTCGACGGAAAACCGCAGGTCAAAGTGATTGACTTCGGGATTGCCAAGGCAACCGCGATAACGCTTACCGAGGAAACGCTCTACACCCGCGTCGGCCAGCTCGTAGGAACGCCGCAGTACATGAGCCCGGAACAGGCGGATTTCTCCGGCCTCGACGTTGACACGCGCGCCGACGTCTACTCGCTGGGCGTCGTGCTGTACGAACTCCTGGTCGGGGTGGTTCCGCTTGATCTGACAGCAATCGGCGAACAGGCACTGCGCACTACGCTGCGGGAAAAGGACGTCCCAAAACCGAGTACGCGCATCGTCCAGCTAGGGGATACAAACACCGAGATCGCCAAGGCCCGAAGCACGGACGTTCGTGAGCTCCGGAAGCGGCTGTCCGGCGACCTCGACTGGGTGGTCATGCGTGCTATCGAGAAGGACCGCACGCGTCGATATGAGACGGTCAATGCGCTCGCAATGGAGTGCCGGAGGTTCCTCGCACATGAACCGGTCCTGGCCCGCCCACCTAGCGCCGGATACCTGTTGCGCCGCTTTGCTCGCCGCAATCGCGTCGCTGTTCTTGCTGGCTCCGTAGCGATGCTTGCGGTACTCGCCGGAGGCATCGCCGCTACGGTGGGGTTTGTTCAAGCGAGTGCTGCAGAGAAACGCGCTGTCGCAGAGGCTGCAAAGGCGCGCCAGATTGCTCAGTTCATGGTTGACCTGTTCGAGGTATCGGATCCCTCGGAGGCTCGCGGCAACAGCATCACGGCGCGGGAGATCCTTGACCGCGGCGCCGACATGATCCAGGTAGAGCTCGCTGCACAACCGGTCGTCCAGAGTGCGCTGATGAGCACCATCGGCAGCGTGTATACGAGCCTTGGCCTTTACGAGCCTGCGCAGGGATTGCTCGACATGGCGCAGGAGCAGACCGTCTCGCTGCATGGCGAGGCCAGCGTGGAAGCGGCAAGGGTTTTCTATGAGCTGGCGAGGCTCGCGAGGCTTCGAGACGACAGTGACCAGGCGATCGAGTACGCGGAGCGTTCACTTGCGTTGCGCCGCGATCTTCTGGGCCCGGAGCATGACGAGACCATCGACAGCGTAAGCCTGCTTGGCGTCGTCTACTACTTTGGCGTCCGCTATGAGGAGGCCGAGAACGTTCTGCGCGAGGCCGAGCAACTGGCCATCGGGAAGTATGGAGAAGATAGTGCAGAGACGGCCGATATACGTTCGACGCTCGGCAGCGTCCTGCACAATACGGCACGCGAGGACGAAGCTGCCGAGGTGTTTCGCGCCGCGCTCGAGGTTCACCGTAATCTCTACGGAGAGAACCATCCTCTCGTTGCCTCCAACCTGAACGATCTCGCCCTGTCGGTTGGCGATTCCGGGGACCTCGAGCAAGCGAAGGTGCTCCTCGAACAGTCACTCGCCTCCTACACCGCCGTTTACCCTGACGGTCATCCGTTCCGGTGGGAAACGCAAGCGCATCTCGCCGGCGTTTACGGCTCACTCGGCGATGTGGCCAGGGCCGAGCAGACGTTCAAGGAAGCAATAGACGGGCTTGAGGCGACGGTCGGCACGGACCACATGCTGACTCTGCGCGCCAAGGACGGATACGGCGTCATGCTGTTCTCAAATCGACGGTTGAGCGAGGCGGAGCCGCTGTTGCTGGAAACCGTACGTCTGCATAAGGCCCTTCTCGGCGAGCGACATATCAACACCGGACGGGCTATGAACAACCTCGCGGCACTCCTGTTTCTGAGTGGCAAATACGAGGAGTCCGAACAGTACTTCCGTGGCTCGTTGTCTATACGCCTCGAGGAACTGGGCGAGGACAATCCGGACGTTGCGAATAGCAGGAACAATCTCGCAGACCTGCTGAACCGGCTCGACCGACATGTAGAGGCCGAGCCATTGGCACGGGCCGCTGCGGAGAGTTATGCAACCAATTACGCCGAGACGCACTGGCGCGCAGCTGTCGCACGAAACGTGCTGGGCGCGAGCCTGGCGGGACAGGGGCGCCTCGACGAGGCGGAAGACCTGCTCATTCCGTCCCTCGAGATACTCGCGGACGCCCGCGGTGGGAGTATCTACCACCGAATGGCGCTGGAACGAACCATCAGTTTGTTTGATGCCAAGGGCGATTCCGTCAACGCCGCGAACTACCAGAAGCAGCTTAACTGCATCCAGGAGGACGGAGCCTGCCAATAGGCACCTCGCCGTCAGGCCCGCCGTCCACAAACAGGAGGATGCCATGTCATATTTTGAGAATGCGAGACAAGGCGTTTGCATTATCCTGATTTTTATCGGGTTGACCTTCCTGCCGGAAACTTCAAACGCACAAGCGGTTGACGGATCCTCGACTGGCACTAATGCGAACCGTCCGTACCTGATCTATACGCTTACACTGCCCGAGGGTAGCTGTCACCCAAACACCGCTGAATTCCCACCGCCTGCTATTTGCTCGGCGGATACGCTGCCGGTCGGTACGCCCGACTTTCCGGACGGGTTTTTCGTAATGCTGGGGATATTCGACACCGGGTCCAGCAGCGTAGTGCTCGACAACGACGAGAACACCATTCCTCTAAGCTCGACAGCGGCGCTTGGACTTTGCAGACCAGGGTTCCAGCGGTGTGAAGGTCCATTTCAGAACGGCGATGACACACGTCGTTCAGCAAGTCCAAACATCCCGCCGCAACTGGATGTTTCACTCTGGAGTTTCGACACCTTGATCAGTGGCGCCGGAATCATCCGCGAGGACTTCGATTCGCCACATGCGGTTGTACCAGGAATTAGAGTTGTCGCCACCAGCACCGGCGTTTCGGTGAGACGGGCGTTGCTGGGCGCTCCGATTACCAATCAGTTTGTCGCACACATCGACTTCACTGATAACGTGACGCGTGATGTTGTCTTTGTTGACGAGTTTACCGGCGCGCAAACCACTCTATTTGCTCCCGACGACCCCTCTATCCCGGAACCTCTGTTCGACGCTGATCTGACACCTTTCGGCGAAACGACTCCCAGCTCATTTGACAATGCGACCCGCGACAGGCGTTTTTTCCTCGAGCGCTTCACATTCAGCAATGGCAGCAATGTCGTGGAGCAGGAGGATGACATTTCCGGAGCGCTGACGAGCCAGGTACGAGCGCATTTCGACACGGGCAGCCCGAGGACACAAGTCACTCGGGCAATGGCGTCGCTACTTGGGCTCCCCGGACCGGGCGATCCGTGCACATCACCGCAATGCATCTCGTTGCCATCAGGCGAAGGCGAGTTTCAGAATTGTCATCTAATCGACCGATTCGTCATCCCAGGAAGCAACGGGAGTTACGAGTACCGGATCGACAACCCGTACGTTTGTGTCGACGAAGATGCGCCCGCTTTTGATGGGCCATCTGATGTGCTCATTGGAATGAACTACTTTCGTACCACGCAAATTCTCGTGGACGGACCCGGACGGCGCCTGGGACTCTACCAAGGTCTGGAAACGTTCTTGTTCTCGACGATCGAAACGCAGGTGGACTTTAATATAGAACAAGGCCGGGTCAACGAAATCACTATTTCGGAGCTCAATCCCGGATATCCCCCGCTGACACCGGAGGAGGTCAGCGTCGTCCTTGGAAATGTCGTCTTCTACTGGACCGTACATTTCAACGACGACTCAGATCGCGTTGCTCAAAACGTCCGCCTGTGGCTATTCGAACGAATTCCGGGCACGCCGGACCCTGGCCCCCTGCCGAGCTTCCAGGGTAGGCCACCCGGTGAGTTCCTGCACCGCTTCCCCCCAGGCAATAACACCTTTCCTCGCAAGGAGGACACCCCGCTATTCACCGGGTTCATATTGCCATCGTGGCAGGTCGTCCAGGGCGCCCATGAATTAATTACGGACTTTGACACCGAACACGACAACAGAGAGTGGCCGCAGAGGCGGGCGCTCGCCAGGTGGGACCATCCGGACCCGCAGGGGAGTTTCATGCTCTGGCCGATCGAAGGCGTTCCTTTGCGTGTATCGATTGCCGGTCTTGGGCCCTCAACAGACTTGTTGCTACTTTTCGAGCTCAAACGTTTGGGCCGTCTGTACCTGGTTGCCAGACCAGTCACAGTAACTGCGCAAATCAATACCGAGACGGATCTCGACTCGAACAACTGCTTTCTCTCGAGTCTCGCGCCGGACGGGCTTGATCAGCAGCTTGACTCATTGAGGGACTTCCGGGACGAGGTCTTGCTGGCGTCCGACAGCGGCAAGAAGATCGTAGAGACCTACTACTCATGGTCGCCGGTTGTTCTGGAACGGTACCGCAATAGTGCAGTTGCTTCTTATGCTACCGCCAGGTTCGTTGAGATCGCTGCACCAATTGCCGAGGGCGTTATGGCGATTCAGCAAGAAATTCGTCTCGACTTTGAACGATCCGACCAACTACTTCAGTCGGCCCTGACCGAATGAACAAGGCTGGTCATGGCTGGCGGTCGGCAGTGCCGTTACAATCGCAGCATGAGAGCCGCGAAACCCCTCTACGACTTCGACAAATACTGGGCGGAATGCTACGGCACCGCTCCGTTCCTGCCGATGTCGCGTGCCGAGATGGACAAACTCGGCTGGGACTCCTGCGACATCATCATCGTCACGGGTGACGCCTACGTCGATCACCCGTCCTTCGGCATGGCGATCATCGGGCGGCTACTGGAGTCGCAGGGCTTTCGTGTCGGCATCATCGCGCAGCCCGACTGGCACTCGAAGGAGCCTTTCGAGGCGCTTGGCAAGCCGAACCTGTTCTTCGGCGTCGCGGCCGGCAACATGGACTCGATGATCAACCGCTACACGGCGGATCGCAAAGTCCGTAACGACGACGCCTACACAGCGGGTGGCATCGGCGGCAAGCGTCCCGACCGCTGCTCGCTCGTCTATTCGCAGCGCTGCAAGGAAGCCTACGGTGACGTGCCGATAGTGCTCGGCGGCATCGAGGCATCGCTCCGGCGCATCGCGCACTACGACTACTGGCAGGACAAGGTACGCCGCTCGATCCTGGTCGATGCGCACGCCGACGTCCTCCTGTACGGCAATGCGGAACGTGCCGTCGTGGAACTCGCGCACCGGCTTGCGCGCGGTGAGTCGATCCGCGAGATGACCGACATCCGCGGTACCGCTTTCTTAAGAAAGGACACACCCGAGGGCTGGTGGGAGATCGACTCGACGCGCATCGACCGGCCCGGCCGCGTAGACGCCATCGTAAGTCCCTACGTCAACACGCAGGACACCGAAGCCTGCGCCACGAAGCAGGCCGAAGATGAGCCCGAAGCCGAGGACAATGCCGGCGGCAACGTACTGCGCTTCGTTCCCGATGCGAAGAAGAACCGCGCGCGCTCCGTCATCCGGCTGCCGTCCTACGAGAAGGTGCGCAATGACAAGGTGCTGTACGCCCACGCAAGCCGCGTGCTGCACCTGGAGACAAACCCCGGCAACGCACGGGCGCTGGTGCAGGCGCACGGCCGCCAGGAACTATGGCTGAATCCGCCGGCGATACCGCTGACGACGCAGGAGATGGACTACATCTTCGGCCTGCCGTTCGCGCGCGTGCCACATCCTTCTTACGGCGGCGCGAATATCCCCGCCTACGAAATGATCCGATTCTCGGTCAACATCATGCGCGGCTGCTTCGGGGGCTGCACGTTCTGTTCGATCACGGAGCACGAGGGCCGCATCATCCAGAGCCGCTCGGAGGAGTCGATCCTCGAGGAGGGTGAGAAGATCCGTGACACGGTACCCGGCTTCACGGGCGTCATCTCCGACCTGGGCGGGCCGACGGCGAACATGTACCGCATCGCCTGCAAGAGCAAGGAAATCGAGGCAGCGTGTCGCAAGCCGAGCTGCGTGTACCCGGATGTCTGCAAAAACCTGAACACCGACCACTCGTCGCTGACCCAGCTGTATCGCAAGACCCGCGCATTGCCGGGCATCAAGAAGGTGCTCATCGCCTCGGGCCTCCGCTACGACCTCGCGGTGAAAGACCCGGAGTACGTCAAGGAGCTGGTCACGCACCATGTGGGCGGCTATCTCAAGATCGCGCCGGAGCATACCGAGCGCGGGCCGCTCGACAAGATGATGAAGCCAGGCATCGGCAGCTACGACCAGTTCAAGGAGCTGTTCGAGAAGTATTCGAAGGAAGCCGGCAAGGAACAGTACCTGATCCCCTACTTCATCGCGGCCCACCCCGGGACCACCGATCTCGACATGGTCAACCTGGCGCTGTGGCTCAAGAAGTACAACTTCCGGGCCGACCAGGTGCAGGCGTTTTACCCGTCGCCGATGGCAACCGCCACGGCCATGTATCACTCGTCGAAGAACCCGCTCAGGAAAGTGACCTACGACAGCGAGAAGGTC
>JAAUXY010106516.1_pt1 | contig 14177 bp, 8 predicted proteins | sample 7278121 | NCBI WGS metagenome assembly JAAUXY01 (sample SAMN14350117, study PRJNA611818) | marine sediment metagenome | isolation source: surface marine sediment (1.8m) | place: French Polynesia: Moorea | collected 2018-08 | reverse complement strand
CGGTCACGCTACAGCCCCCAGCCCCCAGCCCCCAGCCCCCAGCCTCCAGCCTCCAGCCTCCATCCTCCATCCTCCATCCTCCATCCTCCATCCTCCAGCCTCCAGCCTCCAGCCTCCAGCCTTCAGCCTTCAGCCTTCAGCCTCCAGCCTCCAGCCTCCAGCCTCCAGCCTCAAAAAGGTTCATTATCCACCGTTGTCCGTCCCCCCTGTTTGCGTCGTAGCCGGTCAAGCAAATCGCGCCAGGTGCCTGTTTCTGCCTCTTTTAATAGTACCAGTAGCGGTTCGAATACGCCGTTTGTTTCCACCATCAGACGTTCAGTGATTTCGTCACGTATATGGGCCGGACAGCCGTTTGCGGGGTCTTTGAGAAAATCGAACAGTTCGTATTCCGGAACGTTTCCCAGAGGTTCCAGAATTCGCAACCAGAAGGAGGGGTCATCCAGTTGTCGGTGTTCGGCTTGAAGCGTTTTTTGCAGGCGCTTGTGATTACGTTGCTCCGCCACGAGTGCGATGGTACAGACGATTCGCATGTCTGTGGGACAGTGTTGTACCAGAAACATGCTCGCAAAGTGCAGCCAACTCCCCAATTCCGCTGGCTTGAGGGAATCTTGTTGGCCGGTCTCGGGACCACATACTCCAAAATCCAGCCACAATACCGCCCTGGTTCCACCTCTCACACGAGGTGCATAACGGCGCAGTAGATGGACCGTTGGTTCACCTTCGTCCGTACCGAGTTGCAGCCGAAGCTCATGCTCCAGATCGCGCCTGAGCGCTTCTCTGGACTCCGGGAATTGCAGATGCTGCCAGTTTATGGCCACCCGGTCGGCAAGTGCCAGTTCAACATGATGCCGCAGTTGCTTGGGAAGCGACTCCAGAAGATTTCCCGGTGCGGCATAGGGTACCAGCGCCATGACCCGTAAGCTATCACTGCCAGCCAGCTCGCCCAGCCATTTAGCGACTAAACCCTTTTGAGTCTCTCTGTCCAGGCGCAGGTGGGTTAAGCGCCCGGCCAGGCTCTGTATAAAACGATCGGTTCTCCACGAGCGGTAATTCGTATGGATAGTGAGGGTTGCCGCCTCAATACTGATAGGCACTTTATTACCGATGATCGTGTACAAAGCCTCGACGGGATCTGTACCTTTTTGCAGCCAATGTTTCAGCCAGCTTAGAGCGATGGCATTGGAGTCATTCTCCCAATGGGTAAGGGGGCGCCAGATAATTAACGGAATGGCATGGCCCAAAGTCTGTAGCGGTGAATAGCTGAATTCGACAGATCCGGCCGTGTTGAAATAAACGGCTGCCGGTAAGCGTGGCATCTCGCGGAATATTTCAGCCAGTGTGTCAAAAGCGAGAAAATCATCGCCCTTATCGCCATCCAGCAGTAGTCCCGGATGCCCCATGGAAACAATCGAATAGCCATAGATATAGACCAAATGTGGTCTTTGGCCCTTCAAGGCATGTTCCAGTTCACGACGTGTCCGAGCTTGTCGAAGAATATTTTGTATGTCGCCACCGGGCCATGCTTGATTCAGCACTTCCTTTACTGCTTCAGCATGGTCATTGACGGGTAGCAGTCCTTGCGGTCTCGCGCGTGGCAGAACTAACAACACATCGCAAGGCGCGGTGGTGGTGAAATCGTCGTTAGGATCGCACATGGCTGCGATCACAAATAACCAATCAGAATTCACAAGCAGTTGATTTTTCCAAGAGGTCAGTTGCCAGGGGAGACTCATTAAAAGGGGATCTTTGCTGCATATCCGTACGCGAAGAGGGGCTCGAATTGGATTTGGACGGGCACCTTGCGGTAGGTAGAAAGCTGTTCTGAAAATAGTTTCCCATCGGTTCTCTGGGCCGAATAGCAGATCAAACAGAACATGGCCCCAATATGCCGTCGCGGTCCTTATTAGCCCCTCAATAGCCGCTCTGTCATCCCCTGCCAATAGGTCAACCATGGGCTTCAGCTTTTGCTCGATCTCCTCCCAAGGACGCTGGTAGGTGTCAAACGCTTCCGTGCCAGGGAGGTAATACTCGACAACCAAATTATTTTCATGGCGCGTAAGATGGATACTGAGCTCATAGGTACTGATTTCAGGAGGAGTTGATGAGATCGCTGCCCTCATCTGTGGTGTTACGGCAGCTATTGTCTTTGTGCCCGTCAAGGTCCTGATCCGTTCAGCTAGTTGTGCGTACTGTCTATCCCGATCAGACCAGCTCATCTCGGACAGGGGATGCTCGGGTGTGCCATAGCCTTGGTAACGTGTAAGGTTGACGGTGATTCGCTCACCGGACCTGGGGGCAGTAAAAGAAAAATCGGCAGATTTAACTGAGGACGGACTGAGGAACACCGGGATCAACGTAAGTTTGCCGGCGTTTGCAGCGGCCAGAATGTAGGGTAATTCCTCTGCGAAAATAAACTCGGAAGCAATGAAATCCTGTGAAATAAAAACCACTGCCACGGTAGATTCGGCTAACGCGCGTTCAATCTCCGCTCGCCAGTCATGGCCTCCTTCGAGGCGGGTATCAACCCAAGCATCGATGAGGCCGTCGCGTTCAAGGGGACGCAGAAACCGCTGGAATTGATCACGGGCTTCATAATCTTTATGGCTGTAGCTGACGAAGACTTTATGTTTCATACTCCCCCAATACCTTCAAAGCCCCATTCGCATAATTCACTGCTGCGAATTGCTGTTGTTTATTCTGCTATCAGGAGTCTATCGGACCCATGAGCACTCCTAACCAGGCATCTGTTTGGGACAGTTACCGAGTGAGAAGGTCGGCGTTTCTTAACATTGCAAGCGCCTTAAAACCTCAAAGGTTATAGGTTGTGCCATGCGCACCCATTTCACTCGAGATCTCTAGAATACTTAAGTGGTGGTAATCTTTACCATTGAGTCAAATATTTGCTTTTCACATTCGTGATTGTGATCAGAAGACTGTTGACCACAGACTATAATTCGTTGACTTTGACCTACAGCCTCCGGTCTCCAGCCTAAAGTCTAAATCGAAGCTTCGTTATTAAAATGATTTACGCTAACGAAATTTCTACCCGTACGCTAATGACGTTAATTGGTGCCGGATACATTAAGTATAGTAGTGTTGGCCTCTCAGGTTTAAGACCACATAAATCTTTGTCAAAACAAACCTTAAGAATGCTACCGAAATAACTTCCCCATCTGGCTTGCCTGATCGCCCCTCTTCGGCGTTGCGACAACAGTTACCGCCAATGGTGCATGAAATTCAGCCAGAAATACGCCAACAAAATTCGGCATCGACGTGGAAATCTAGGTGATACGCGGGTCCTCGATTGGGAATGCATACCGAGGATAGTTAAACGATGCCGTGCACTGGCTGTATTCCAGTGGCAGAGGCTATACTGTATCAGAGGAGTTGTGGGAGGTGCTTGAGGCAAGGTGACGGGGTACGTATTTCCATGCTGGAGTGTGGCAACGAGGGATTCACAATTGATAGGTTGGTAAAAAGCTACCACAGCCTGCTTTCGCTCCTTAGCAACATCCGTGTTGACAAGCTCACCGCGTCCTGTACGTGGAATCCTAACTATAATTAATTACAGAGCTGAAGCAATTTAACGGTCTTTGAGCCGTATCCGAACTTTAGTCCGTAACTTCAACCCCACCAGTTTTAACGGGGCATTGTCGAGTTTGTTCGATAGGGAACAGACATGCAGGATAAGAAACGGAATAAGATCTTCATAAGCTATTCACACCAGGATTTGGAGATCTACGAAGAAGTCAAGCAGAAACTGCGGGACCGGGGTCTTGTCGACCGGCTACGGGACGATAAGGATATCCGTGCATCCGAAAAATGGAATCCGCGCATTCAGCAAATGATGGATGCTGCGGCAGTGGCGGTCCTGATCTTATCGGACCACTACTTTATGCGCCGTGACCATGGCCGGGATTACATCTTGGATAAGGAGCTGCCCTATCTTCTGCAACACTATGAAAATGGCGAGCTCGATCTGCTGCTGCTCTATTGGAGTCCGTCACCCCATTTCAATCCCGAGAGGCCTGAGGACGCCGAACCCTTCGTTTACGAATGGAACGGACAACAGGGTTTGCAATATGATCTGCATGAGATCCAGGCGATTTTCGGCGATGGCCGTGTCGCCCGCTCGGACGACCAGGACCGATTGGATCTGTTGCAGAAACTGGCGTTGGAGGCAAAAAAGCGGCTCAACGAGCGGTGTGCGGCCATAAACCGTTTCACGCTGTCGGCGGAACAGGCCGAAGGACGGCTTCTTCTCGACGTCGATCTCTCCCTGAGCAACAAAAGGTTCACTAGAGTGTTTCGGGTCGGCGGTCATGTCCTGCGGGCCAAGTCGCCGATGATTCCCACCAGACAGGTCGAGGATCTGAAACCCTATGCCAATTGCAACCTGCCTCCAGAGGATGCAAGGGCCAGGTTGGGCAAAGACCTGTACAGATTGCTTTTCGGGCCTCCGGATTCGGGGGTATTTCCCCGCATTGCGGCCGATGCCTGGGATTTGGGTGCGGAAGCGCAGGCCAACTCTGTGTCGGTCGAGGTCCGTATCCACTGCGACCAGACGGCGACAGACCCTTGGCTGCTGGGCCTGCCATGGAATCTGACCGGGTTCCGAGAGGAGACGCTGGCGGAACATTGTGGTTGGAGCTTCGAGGTGACTCCGCCCGAGGTCGTCAACCGATTCGGCCAGAGTCTCACCGCCGAGCCCCCGTTGCTGCTCCTGTGCGACTCGAGGGCCGAGGGGGCAGCCACGCACGCCACTCGGCTCACTCAATACCTGGACCAGACCTATAGGTTCGCCGCGGATTTTCAGCTCTGTTCGACAATGGACCAGGTAGCGGAGCGGGTCGTCCGGATCCCGGTGCCCGAGGTCCTCTATGTCTATGCCCCTGTCGGCCTGGACCTGGCACGCCTCGCACGGATCCTCGGGGACGAGGCCGTGCCCCTGGTGGTGCTTAACCTAATCGGAGAGACCCCCCCAAGCCCGCCGCCTGGGCTCGTCCACAATCGTAAGCTGGTACTTTGCGTCCATGGTGCCGTCGAGAGCGACCGGGCGCGGCAAGCGGGTCACCACTGGCTCCAGAGCTTTCTGCAGCAGGCGGGGCAGAAGGCCTACCAGCGCACCGCCCTCGAGGTTTTTGGCATGAGGACGCGGCTCTGGTCTGGCTGTTCCGGTCTGCAGACGCCCATTCGTCGGACCAGAGGCAAGCTGTTCCATCGCCAACTCATCAAACTGCTGTTAGACCGGGTCAGCGCCCGTCGAGAGATCAGCGACGAGGTAGCGACTGCCCTCAACGAGGACCGTTCCGTCCTGGGGCTGGTGGTCGCCGGAACCCCAATGGATCATCCGGATCTGCTGCTACAGCAGGCCTGGCACCACTATGTTTATGTCCGGGAGGCCGGCGGCGGTGACGCCATCCGCCGCCTGCAACTCTCCGAGGTCGCTGGGCCGGAGCCGGACGAGTTGCTCTACCGGCTAGCGGTTCGTCTGGGATCGAGCGCCGATGCCTGGGAGGATGGGCTGGATCTGTTCCTGGGTGAGTTGCAGACCGGCGAGCGGCTGATTCTGAGCCTGGAATGGCAGGTCCCGCAACCAACCTCGCAGCCCGAGGCGCAGGTGTGGCGGGAACAGTGGCTGGAGGCCTGGTTTCGGTTCGCCACCGAGACCCTGGCAGAATACCGCAAGCAGGGCCTGCTGATCGTGCACACCCTGTTGGTGGAGGTCAAGCAAGGCGCCGAAGCGGAGGCCGAGTCCTGGTGCAAAGAGGCGAGGGCGCTCTACCGTGAGCGGCGTCCCACCTTGTCGGAGAGTGGGCGGCGCTTCGTTCACCATTACCTAGCACCTTTGTCACAGGTGCCGTTAGAAGACATAGAGCGCTTCCTGGATGTCCACTACCGGCTACAGGCGTATTATCCGGAGCTGGATCCCTATGCGGTAGCCGGATGGATCCATGATCGGACCAAAGGTGTCTTTTCAGTTACCGTCGACCTGGTGGAGAGACTGCACGACAGCGGATTTCAGGAGGCCTATGCAGCCCTACTGTAAAGAATCCATCCGCTTAGTGGGTGGGCTTTGGGTTAATACTAGGAGAACCTATGAGCACGAGCCCTTTCGAGGTACTGACTCGGCTGGAGGATGAATATGACTGGGACGGACACGATCCCTTTGCACCCCGGCAACGCTTGCTGGAGGCAAAGCCGCCCAAAGGTCTCGCGGACCACGATGAGGGGGCCAAGGCATACCGGCCCGACGAAAACCTGATCACCGCCGTCAACGCCGCCATCCATCTCCGGGCGCCTCTGCTGGTCACCGGGGATCCCGGTACTGGTAAGACTCAGTTGGCCTATTTCCTGGGGCGCTACTTCGGCATTCCCGTGTTTCCCTACACGGTGCGCTCCACCAGCACCGCCCGCGATCTGCGCTACGACTTTGATGCCGTGGCCTATCTGCGTGAGGCCTATTTGGCGCAGGCTCGGATGAACGACCCGGTTGTTGAAGAGGTGCCAAAGGCTACCGGCTATCAAGCGCTGCCTGCGCACCCGGAACAGGATCCCAGGATGTGTCACATCGACAAGGGTCCTCTGTGGAAGGCCTTCGAGTTGGGCGCACCCTGCGTAGTGCTCATCGACGAGATCGACAAGGCCCCGCGGGATTTTCCTAACGACCTGCTGCAGGAACTGGACAAACACGAGTTTCCCCACCCCTTCAGTTCCGCGCCCGAGCATGCAGTGCGCGCAGACCGCGAGCAGCTGCCGGTCGTGGTCGTCACCAGCAACAACGAGCGGCGGCTGCCAGACGCCTTCCTGCGCCGCTGCATCGTGCATCACATTGAGCTCACGGCCGAGCTGATGCAACGCGCGGTGGCGGCCCACGGCCGTGAATTCGACGATCTGAATCGGGCGGTGCGAGATGCCGCGATGGCGCGCTTCCAAGCGTTACGCCGGGTAGAGCGCCTATCGCGTAAACCGGGTATCGCCGAGCTCCTGGCCTGGCTGGTTACCCTGCAGCGCGCGAGGCCTGGCATCGACGCGGAGGAATTGGAGGAGATCTCCCTGGCGCAGCTTCCCCACCTCCACTGTCTGATAAAGGACCAGGATGATCTTGCGCTCCTGAAGGAAACCAAGCGGCGGTGACCATCCCGGGACTGCCCACCGAGCTCGGTGAACTCCTGGAGCGCCTGGAGCGCCGAGGGCTGCCGGTCACCCCCCTGGAGGCGAGCCGTTTGCGACACCTGCTTGCGGTGGATGCTATCCAGTGCCCCCAGCGCCTGTTGCCCCTGCTGAGTGCGGTCCTGTGTAAAGATCAGCACCAGCGTAACCTGTTGCAGCGGGAATACCTTCGCTGGGTGGCGGATCACGAACGGGCCTTCGAGCCGCAGGAGGCGTCGGCGTCGTCAAAGGCGCAGGACGATTCTAGCCGGGTGGCGGCGAATCTACCCCTCGGAGGGCGTCATGCCCAGCCGTCGTGGGATGAGGCGACCGCTGGTCCGCTGCGTGGTTTCGACTGGAGATCGCCAAGACTCTACCGGCGCTACGGCACGCCAGCGGCCGGCGTGCTCCTGGCATTAGTGCTGGCGATCGTTTTGTTGTTACCGGTATTCAGGAAGTCTCCGCCACCAGAACCTTCCCCCTCGGCCGTCGTGCCGGCTGCTGCAACCAAGACTCCGGAAGGACCCCTCTGCCCTCAGGAGCTACCCACCGCGCCGGCACCCAAGGTATGGGCCTGGGTCCCCCGTCCGGATCACCGTCCATGGCTGGCGTTGGGGGGTGGCCTGTTGCTGTTGCTGAGCGCCCTGGGCGCAGGTTGGCGGTTGTTGCGCGCCGAACAGCGCTATCTGGGCGGGTTGGATGAAGCGCTCGGCATGGGCGGCGCGCCGACCCGCGGACTGGCGCCTGTGCCGGTGTATGGCGATTTGCTATTGGATCCTCAGCAGCGGCGCGAGATGGTCTGGTCCATCGACCGCTATGTGAGTGAGGATCCCGCCCGGGAGCTGGATCCCCTGGCTACCGTAAAAGCTAGCGCCCAGGCCGGCGGCGAGCCGCATATCGTCCACCGGCGGCTCAGCTTTCCCCGAGAGGTCTGGCTCTGGTGTGACCGCAAGTCTGCAGATCCGGCGTTGCAGCAGCGCCTGGTGAAAGAGGTGCGCCATGCCCTGCAGCAGGCCAACCTGCCGGTGCGCATCGCCCGTTTCGACGGTCTGCCGCAGCGGCTGCGCTGGGAGGAAAACCGCGAGCCCTTCCTGCCCGCCTATACCGAGGCGGCGGGTGCCCAGGCTGCGGTAGCGCTGATCAGCGATGGCGCCGCCATGCTGCAGGCCTGGGAGAGTCCGGGCGAACGCCCTAACCTGGAGCCTCTGTTGCATGAGCTCAGAGTCTGGCCCCGGCTCTGTCTGGTTGACCTAGGCAAGGAGCGGGAGCTGACCCGGCTGGCCGCTGAGTGGCGCCTCGAGGCCAGTGGCGGGGAGGGTCTAGCTGCATGGCTGGCCGGCCGCACGCCGGAAAGCTTTGAGCAAGTCCCACCGGACCAGGCTCAGCTCGATCTGTGGGTCGCCGCCTGGCTGTTGGCAGATCTGCCCCCGGACCACGCCGCCGCCCAGGCCCTGCGCCATAGGATGGGGTTGCGGCTGGCGCCCTTGAACTACCCCTGGTTCCTGGCTCGGCTGGAGGCGTGCAGCCACGACCGCAGCCTGGCGGACCGGCTGGTGAACCGCCTGGCCCGTTCCCAGCAGCTGGACGAAGCGGGTTTTGCGCAGGGAGATGGCTGGTTCACTCGAGCGCTGGAGTTCTGGCAGGAACGCTATCGTACCGGCATCGACGCCCTGCCGGAAGAGGACCTGGATAGCCGCAGGCGCCTGGAGGCGGGTCTGGCGGGTCTGGGTTTGTGGCGCGACCCGGAGGAAGCGGCCAAGACCCTGCTGCGGCTTTGCCGTGGCCGCAATGCCCCGCTGATCCGCCGCGCCATGGAACGGTTTTCGGCCCGCGACGCGTTGCAGCAGGAGGTTACAAGCGCACCGCAGCGTCGGCCCACCTGGGCGCTGGAACGGTTGACCCGCCGTACTCAGTTCCGTCTGCTGCACCTGGGTCTACGCTATTGGAAGCGGTGGAATCTGCGCCTCGGCGCCGGACATCACCTGCTCCTGGCCGTGCTGTTCGGGGGGGCTCTCACCGGTATGGTTTGGGGGACAACCCGCGTACTTGGACTCCAGTTCGGCGATCACCCGGTGTTTCAGGATCCCCGCTTTCAGGCTACAGTGATCCATGAAAAACGGGGTGCCTACACCTGGCTGGGCAGCCCCTGGTCCCTCACCTTGCTGCCCACAATCGGTCCCTTCGAAACACCCTTTGCCTGGTCCTGGCAGTCCCGTGAGAATCCGCAGACCCTGGCCCCCGGCGCCGGCATCTTCATCAGCGGCAGTCAGGCCTTCCCCATCCGCGGCTGTGGTCAGGAGTGGCCGCGGCGCAGCCTGGCCGCCATCCAGGCAACCCTAGACGACCCCGGCGCCAGAAAGCTGGCCATTCGCCTCCTGGATCGGGGTTCCGCGGACCGAGTGCTGGTGGCTTCGGATTGGCAGGAAAGGTTGCCCGAGCTCACCCAGAATCTCTCCCTGCCGGACGATCAACTGTTGGTTTTTTTGCCCACCGGCGGACGTGAGATGCAACCGAACCGGCAGGGGATCGCCGCGCATGTCGTCATCTTCCGGGGCCAGCTGGCGGAACTGGCGAAGGTGCTGGATTTCTCAGGGGTGCGTGAACCGACACGGGTATGGCCCGGGGCGGAACTCCGCATCCTGGCCGGCGAGCCCAAAATACGGGGTGGGCCGAGGATTCGCATAGACCCAAAAACCGGTGTGACCTGGGTGCAGATCTGTGGGGGGAGTTTCTCCATGGGCTCTGCAGAAGAGGAGAACCGGTATCTGGACGACTATGCTCAACAATGGGCTCAGGTCATTGGTGGAGAGCCGGAGGATGGAAAAAAAGATGTTGATCGCTGGCTGTCCCGGGAACGTCCACGCCACCCGGTGCTGGTCGATGAGTTCTGGATCACTCGCAGCGAACTGACTCGGGCGCAGTATCGGGCGCTGGGAAAGAGCGCGGGAGGGGATGCGGATCTGCCGTTGACCAATGTCGACTGGTCTCAGGCTCGAGAGGCCTGCGAAGCGCTGCCATTCCCGGGTTCTGAAGACGCAGATTGGCGATCGGACTTGGCCACGGAGGCTCAGTGGGAATATGCCGCCAGAGCCGGCAGCGCCGAACGCTGGTCCTTCGGCGACGACCCGGCGGCGTTGGGCGAATACGCCTGGTTCAGTGATAACAGTGAAAGCAAGGCCCATCCAGTAGGCGGAAAGCGTCCCAACGGTCTATGCCTGGTGGACATGCACGGCAATGTTTTCGAATGGACCCGGGACTGTTTCCAGGAGGATGCCTATGCATCCCGTGGCGCCCCACTGGGATTGGAGACCTTGATCGAGGCCGATGATTGCGCATCACAGGTGGTCCGCGGCGGCTCTTTCTTCTTCCCGTCCTTCTTCCTGTGCTCCGCGTTCCGGTTCGACTTCTGGCCCGATTTCCGGTTCGACTACCTGGGTCTGCGCTGTGTGCGTTCCCGCGTCCGCCAGCCTTGACCCCTTGATCCTTTGCCGCTTTTATTCGACCGCCGCTGCAGCGGCGGTCGCGTCGCAAATTTCTGGATGTGACAAAATGACAAGTGTCATTGTCACTTTCATTGTCAAAGGATCACACCAAAAAAACACCAGAATCCGGGAAGAGACGGTAGCTTGGATGTTATTGCTCAAGGGAACAGCAGCAAACCCCGATAGGATTGCAGGCACCGTTCGAGGGCCTCCTCCCCCTCGCCAGCCGCCAGCCGCACCCGACTTTCAAAGCGACGCCTCAACTTGCGCGAAGGCGTGATGCCGGACCGGCTGATACGATAACCGAGAAAGGTTGCCGGTTCGCCTGGCGGGCACGGGACTGCTGTTGCGCGTCCGAGAGCGGCAGGTGTTCCGAGTCGACGACCCAGCGTCCGCCTTCCTTGCGCGCATCCAGGTGTCCCTGCTGAATCATGTAGCGAATCTGGCGTCGAGTCTTGCCAAGACACTCCGCTGCCTGTGACAGACTGAGTTTCATAGGTGACAAAAATTGTATACTACTGGCTTTTTATCTTGACAATATGTCATATTGTCAATTTCGTGCCGCGATTATAGGGGTGTTTAGTGGCAAAGGAAAAGCATAGATCCCGTTGTTTGTCATAAAATAGAACAAAGTGTCAATATGTCAAGGCTGGCGGACGCGGGAACGCACACAGCGCAGACCCAGGTCGTCGAGCCGGCCACCGGGCCCGTCGTCGCCCCGGTACGCGGAGCGCAGGCCGTCGGGCGGGAGGTCGAAGGAGCCGCCGCGGACCACCCGTGTGTTGCCCTCTGTCGGACCTTGCGGGTCCGTTGGTGGTTGGACTTGGTCATTGGGGTATTCACCATAAGTATCCCAGCACCACTCAAAAACCAGCCCGGCCATATCGTGCAATCCCCAGGGGTTGGGGGACTTTTCGCCAACGCGTTGCAGCTGGCCTTCGGCGTTGCCGCGGTACCAGGCGTGGGCGTCCGCCCCATCCGGCGTTTCGCCCCAAAACCAGCGGGTGGTGGTGTCTGCTCGGCAGGCGGACTCCCATTCCGCCTCCGTGGGGAGACGGTAGCCCTCGGCACTATGCTCCCAGCGCCACTGACCCTCGGGCTGTTCCTGGTAGCACGGCGTCAGGCCTTCGCGGCGCGACAGGGCGTTGCAAAAGACCAGGGCCTGAGGCCAATCTATATGGGTGGCAGGCAACGCCTGGTCGGTTGCGTCCTTCTGCCATTCATCCGGGATCTCTTGCATCAGTGCCCGCCACTGTCCGCGGGTCACAGGGGTACGGGTCATGAAAAAAGGGGACACCTGGACCCAGTGGCTGGGTGCTTCTCTTTGTAACCATTGTTTAACCTGATCCTCGACCTCATCGGGTTTTTGACCCAAGGCTTCGGCCCACTCGGCTAGGTATTCCCGGATCTCATCCTCGGTGGCGGGCGCGGAGCCCATGCGAAACAGGCCGCCGCGTATGGGCATCATCTGTAGCAGGGGAGGCGGGCGGGATGGCGCTTGGGGTTGCGGGGGAATCGGATGAGTCTCAGGCTGTTCCTTAGGATGCGGGAGATCACCCGACAGCACCGGCTCGGCCCGCAAGAGCAGCAGCAGACCAACTCCAAGCATCGCCAGCCACAGGAGCGCCGCCGGGGTCAGCGGCAAGCTAGTCGTGGCCAGGAACCCTCCCGATCCCAGGGCCAGGCCCAGGCCCCAGATACCCCAGAGCCGGCTCCGGGAAGCAGGCGCTGCAGACCATGCCCTGACGAGGGCGTTGCGGATGCGCTGTGAATTCGGGTGCATAGATCAGACCCCAAGATTGCTTAAAAGTGCTCAACGTTCATCAGTGAAATGAGATTTACGCCATCTGGTTCAAGAGGTGACACAGGGTGAAGTTCGTGGTGAAGTTCAACAACTTTGGTATGTCGCCGCGCACATGTTTGCAAATAAAGATAGATGCGGCAATCAAATTATTGTCCCCGTATTTTATCAATGATATATAGGGAAAAAGCAGATTTGTGTTTTTTTGAATCAATGGCGCATGACGAATAACCGTGTTGTGCCTGGCTGGGCAACGATGAAAAGATGCGTTCAAAAGTGGTTTTATCACTCCATCATGAACCGAATCGGGCTATTTCAGGCTCATTCCATATTGCAAGAGACTACCTATACACTTTGAGCTATACACTATGAGGCTTGATTTTTGTAGCATAAAAGTTCTGTATGAATGCCCATGACGCTGCGGTTTGAGGGGAGTAACGTCATCAATCATTGAGAAGCTGTTTTAAAATTATTGAAGTGGCACATTACGGCGTTAAAAATCTAAGCAAAATGCTTATTGACTCCCATGTAAACTGCGCTTTCTCGCCAATTTTTGCCTTGCCCTGAACTCGTTCTGAATAATTTTTAAACAGCTTCTGAGCTCTATTGAGAAACGGCGTCTCAGTGTTAGGCGACAGCCATGCCGATTCTGACTGCCATCGCTATAATGACCGGTCTCACGGTTGCCCTGGCCACGCTTTTGGTCCTGGCGAACAAGAAGCTGCGGGTCATCGAAGATCCACGTATCGATCGGGTGGAGCAGATGCTGCCGCGCGCCAATTGTGGCGCGTGTAATTATCCCGGCTGCTGGGCGTTTGCAGAAGCACTCACGAGAGGCGAAGTGTTTCCTGCCCAATGTACTGTTGCTGCCGAAGAAGCGCGCTTGCGTATCGCAGAGTTTTTGGGCATCGATGTGGGCGAACAAGAAAAACGAAGCGTCCGGCTGGCCTGCGCCGGTGGCACCAACGTGGCTCGCAAGCAGGCGTGTTATGCCGGGATTCAATCTTGTCAGGCGGCGGCCCTGGTGGCAGGAGGCGGTAAGAGCTGCTTTTGGGGATGCCTAGGCTTTGGCGACTGTGAGGTGGCTTGCCAGTTTGACGCCATCGTCATGAGTCGCCATTCGCTGCCCATCGTCCAGGAGGCAAAATGCACGGCCTGCGGGGATTGTATAGACGCTTGCCCTAAAGACCTTTTTACCCTGCATCCGGTTAACCATCGTCTGTGGGTGGCCTGCAAGAACCAGGAATCCGGCGACCAGATCCTCGAGTATTGCCAAGTCGCCTGCACGGCCTGCAAACGCTGCGTCTTAGACGCCCTCGGTGAATTAGTGACCATGCAAGGCAATCTGCCCCTAATCGATTACTCAAAAGAGCACCGTACCCAGACGCCGATACAGCGCTGTCCCACGGGCGCGATCGTCTGGATCGAAGCGGACGGAAGCGTCATCAAGGGACCGGCAAGCCGTAAAATCATCCGCATGGAGGCGCTCGAGGATGCGCCTAGCTGAGGGGTTTTACACCAGCTTCTAAGGTAAAAATTGGTAACATAGCGCAGTTTATTAGGGGGTAATTGAATACTTTCGACTTGTAGGATTAGAACCCCATTTGGAAAAGGGGGGAGACCGATCAGTTTGATTTACATTTCAGCAAGGGTCATAAAAGGCAAGGGATACGTTTTTCAAGACCGTCAGGGGCCAGGGATGGCCTCTGTCGAGCGTACAGGGACGTATTCACAGCGTGTCT
>JAAUXY010104817.1_pt1 | contig 14181 bp, 12 predicted proteins | sample 7278121 | NCBI WGS metagenome assembly JAAUXY01 (sample SAMN14350117, study PRJNA611818) | marine sediment metagenome | isolation source: surface marine sediment (1.8m) | place: French Polynesia: Moorea | collected 2018-08 | reverse complement strand
TGGCTGGAGACCTTCGCCGAGACCTTTCTCAAGCTGGTGCCGGCCGCGGCGCGCGCAGAGCTGGCCGCGGAGGTTTGCGAGGCGCTGCGGCCGACCCTCTGCGACGCCGAAGGGCGCTGGACCGCGGACTACGTCCGCCTGCGCTTCTCGGCCCGCAAGCCGGTCTTAGCCTCCGGCGGGCTTGCAGATTCGGCGGCTTCTGCCTAAGTCTCGGCTCAGGCCTCGGAATTCGGGATCAAAAGGAGGATCGCCCCCTTGGCGGCGGAGAAGGATCAAGACTTCGACTTCCCGACCTGGCTCCAGCCAGACGGCGTGCCGGTGTCCTGCATCGAGAAGATCAAGGTGCTGAACGAGAACCTCGAAGAGCTTCGAGAGATGGCCCAGGACGCCCTGGAGGACGGTATCTTGATCGGCTGCGACGAGGCGCAGATCCGCAACGTCCTCCACCTGCTGGTCGATTCCCTCGCCAATCCCTACCGCGACAAGGCGCCCGAGGACGACCGGGCCGGAGACGGTGCCTGAGATGCGTCTGGCGCGCCTGATGCTGCCGGTCCTGCTGGCCGGCCTGGCCGCGCCCGCGGCCGCGGCCGAGATCGCCGTGCTTCAGGGCCTGGACAAAATCACCGCCCGGATCTCGACCTTCGAGGCGCCGATCGACCAGATCGTCCGCTTCGGCACCTTCGAGATCATTGCCCGGACCTGCCACAAGACGCCGCCTGAGGAGCCGCCGGAGCGCGCGGCCTTCCTGGAGATCACCGAGGTCCGTCCGGATTCCCCCTCGGCGCCGATCTTCACGGGCTGGATGTTCGCCTCCTCGCCGGCGCTCTCGGCCGTCGAGCACCCGGTCTACGACGTCTGGGTGATCGACTGCAAGAGCACGTCCAGCTCGGCGGCATCGAGTACCACCGGGAACTGAGCGGTGACCGAGAGCGCCTGAGCCAGGCGCATCTTGTACTCCTCGCGGGGCAGCTCGACGGCCCCGAACTGCCGCAAGTGCGGCGTCGTGAACTGGGTGTCGAGCAGGCTGTAGCCGCCCTTGATCAGGCGCAGGACCAAGTGCACCAAGGCAACCTTGCTCGCTTCGGATTCCCGGCTGAACATGCTCTCCCCGAAGAAGGCTGCGCCCAGGGACACGCCGTAGAGCCCGCCGACCAGCTGGCCGTCCCGCCAGCATTCGATCGAATGGGCGAATCCCATGTGGTGCAGTTCGGTGTAGAGCCCCTCGATCGTCCGATTGATCCAGGTGTCCGGGCGGTTGAGCCCGGGCTCGGCGCAGCCCGCGATCACCTCGTCGAAGGCAGAGTTGCAGCGCACGTCGAAGTCCTGGCGCCGCACCCGGCGTTTCAGCCGCCGCGGGATGTGGAACTTCTCGAGAGGCAGGACGCCTCGGTTGTCGGGATCGATCCAGTGGACCACGGGGTCGTCGCGACTCTCCGCCATGGGGAAGATCCCGATGGCGTAAGCCCGCAGCAGGAGCTCAGGATTGAGCTTCATCCGCCGGTTACCATCCTCCTTCAGGCCTCGGGCGTCTGCTCGACGAACCTCTCTAGCCAATGGATATCATAGTCGCCGTTGATGAAATCGTTAGCCCCGATCAATTCGTGGTGTAGAGCAATCGTGGTCTTGACCCCGTCGACGACGTATTCCTCCAGCGCCCGCCGCAGCCGCATCAGGCATTCGTTGCGGTTGCTTCCGTGCACGATCAGCTTGGCGATCAGACTATCGTAATAGGGCGGAATCCGGTAGCCGCCGTACATCGCAGAGTCGACGCGCACGCCCAGGCCGCCGGGAACGTGGTGGCTGGTGATGGTCCCGGGGCTGGGCACGAAGGTCTTCGGATCCTCGGCGTTGATCCGGCATTCGATGGCGTGGCCCGAGAACACGACGTCCTCCTGGGTCAGGGCGAGGGGCGATCCGGCCGCGATCCGGATCTGCTCGCGTACAATGTCGATCCCGGTGATCGCCTCCGAGATCGGATGCTCGACCTGCAGGCGTGTGTTCATCTCGATGAAGAAGAACTCGCCGTTCTCGTAGAGGAACTCCAGGGTGCCGGCGCTGCGGTAGCCGAACTTCTTCATCGCGTCGGTGGCGACCTTGCCGATGCCCTCGCGCGCGCTTTCGTTGAGGGCCGGCGAGGGCGCCTCCTCCAGCAGCTTCTGGTGGCGCCGCTGCAGCGAGCAGTCGCGCTCGCCCAGGTGGATGGCGTTGCCTTGGCCGTCGGCCAGGATCTGGATCTCGATGTGCCGCGGCCCGCCCAGGTAGCGCTCGAGGTAGACGGCATCGTTGCCGAAGGCGGCCTTGGCCTCGCTGCGCGCCATGCCCAGGGCCTGGATCAGCCCGTCGCGGTCCTCGGCAACCTTCATGCCGCGCCCGCCGCCGCCGGCCGCCGCCTTGACCAGGATCGGGAAGCCGACGTCATCGGCCACCCGCAGCGCCTCCTCGTCCTCGGTGATCGCGCCGTCGGAGCCGGGAACGACCGGGATTCCGAGGGAAACCGCCGCTTCCTTGGCCGCGACCTTGTCGCCCATCAGCTGGATGTGCTCGGGCGAGGGGCCGATGAAGACGAAGCCGTGCTCCTCGACCATGGCCGCGAAGTCGGCGTTCTCGGAGAGGAAGCCGACCCCGGGATGAATCGCGTCGACCCCGGTGATGATCGCGGCCGAGAGGATCGCCGGGATGTTCAGATAACTGTCCCGACCCGGCGGCGGCCCGATGCAGACGCTCTCGTCGGCCAGGCGGACGTGCATGGCGTCGGCGTCCGCGGTTGAGTGGACGGCGACGGTCTGGATGCCCATCTCGCGGCAGGCGCGATGGATCCTCAGCGCGATCTCGCCGCGGTTGGCGATCAGGACCTTTTCGAACATCGCTCCGGCGGCCCCCGCGCGCTACTCGATGACCATCAGGGGCTCGCCGAACTCGACCGGCTGGCCATCCTGAACCAGGATCGCCTTGACCGTGCCCGCGCGGGGACTGGGGATCTGGTTCATCACCTTCATGGCCTCGATGATCAACAGGGTCTGGCCCTCGCTGACCTGGTCGCCGACCTTGACGAAGGCGGGCTTTCCGGGCTCCTCGGCGACGTAAGCCGTGCCGACCATGGGCGAGGTGACCGCGCCCGCCGGGACCGCTTCCGCGGCGCCCTCGGCTGCCGGCGCCGCCGCGACGGCAGGCGCCGGCGCTGCGACCGCGCCGGGCGCGATCATCGCGGCCGCGCCGCCCTTGGCGATGCGTATTCGGCGGCCTTCGGCCTCGTATTCGATCTCGGTCAGCCCGGTCTCGGTCAGGAGATCGGCCAGCTTGCGCACCAGCTTCTCGTCGATGGATAGCTTGTCAGCCATCAAACCTCTTCCTCGGTTTTCAAGAGGCGGGCCATGGCGTCCAGGGCCAGCAGATAGCTCTGGGGGCCAAAGCCACAGATCGTGCCGGTCGCCGCCAGGGAGATGTAGGAGTGGTGGCGGAACGACTCGCGCCGATAGATGTTCGAAAGGTGGACCTCGATCGTCGGCAGAGCCACGGCCTGAAGGGCGTCCAGCAGCGCGATCGAGGTGTGGGTCAGGGCGCCGGCATTGAGGACGAGGCCCTGGTGGCTGCCGCGCGCCTCCTGCACCCAAGTCACCAGGTCGCCTTCCGCGTTGGACTGGCGGCAGTCCACGGCGAGCCCGCGTTCCCGGCCCCGTGCCAGACAGGCGGCCTCGATCTCCGCCAGGGTGATCCGGCCGTAGACCTCCGGTTCACGGGTTCCGAGCAAGTTGAGGTTGGGACCGTTAAGGACCAGAATTGCCGGGGCTTTTGCCACCCCTTCCTCCGCGGGCGTGTGACGTCGGCCACAGCGTTATCATAGGCGCCCGAGCCGGTGCAATCTGCTCTTGGTGTCCGGTCTCAGCCGGTCTTGGCGCGTTCGCGCCGGACCAGCTCCATCAGCTGCCGCATGGGCACGGCGCCGGGGACGATTTCCTCGCCGACGACGAAGGCCGGGGTGCCGTTGATCTGGAGCGCCTGCCCCAATCTGTGGTTGTCCCGGATCTGCTGCTCGACGCCTTCAGAGACCATATCCTTGCGCAGTCGCTCGACGTCGAGGCCGAGATCGCTGGCAACGGCCAGGACCCTCGCTTCGTCCAGCTGGCCCGGCATGGTCATCAGCGCGAGGTGGAAGTCGCGGTAGCGGTCCTGCTCGGCAGCGGCCAGCGCCGCCCGCGCCGCCACCACGGACTCCGGCCCGAGGATGGGGAACTCCTTGAAGACCAGGCGGATGCTGCCGTCCTTCTCGACCGCGTCCATGAGGTCGGCGGTGACCTTGCGGCAGTAAGGGCAGCGATAGTCGAAGAACTCGACCAGGGTAATGTCGCCGTCAGGATTGCCGAGGACGGGACTGTTCGGATCGCGCCCCAGGGTATCCAGGTTCGCTAAGATGGCATTGCGCTGGGCTTCGATCTTCGCGAGGCGCTGCTTCTCCTCCAGCCGCTGCATGCTCTCCAGCAGAATCTCGGGATGCTCGAGCAGGTAGTCGCGGACGATCTCCTCGATGGCCCGGGTCTCGGTTTCGCTGAAGCTGGCTTCGGGCGCGGCCGGCTCCTCGGCCGCGGCAGTGACGGCGCCGGCCAGAAGAGCCGCGGCCGTGATACTGACGAAAACCCTCATGGTCTGGCCCTCTGCTCGGTTGTCCCGGCGTCCTTGGCAGTCGTACATACAGGTCCGCGCCCGAAGCGGCAAACCCGGCTCCGTCAGCTGCGCTTGCGCAGGCGGTCGGCCAGTCCGTCGATGTCCTGCGCCCTGAGCCATCCGGGAGAATACTCCGGCAGGAGCTTCAAGGCGCGCTGGGCGAAACCCTTGGCCTCCCTGGGGTTATTCATTGCCAGGGCGGCCTCCGCCTTCGACAGGGTCGACATGCCCTGGTCGCCCATGCGGCCCTGGACGCTGGCCAGGAGGCGCCAGCCTGTCACGTTACGGGGCTCGCGCTGGGTAACGTACTGCAGGTGTCCCAGGGCTTCCTTGTTCAGGTTCGGCTGGTTGAGCTCGATCTGGACGTGCGCCAGGGCGCGACGGATCAGCGGCGCGTCGGGAAGGATCTGGACCGCCTTCTGGTATTCCGGCCTGGCGTCGGCAAGCCGGCCGCTGTGGAAGAAAATGTCGCCCTTGAGCTCGTGGAAATAGGGGTCGCCCGGGTAGTCCTCGATCAGGCTGTCCGCCTCCGCCAGCGCCTCTGGCATTTGGCCGCGCTCCAAATAAGCGATCGACCGGGCGTAGCGGGCCGGCAAGGAATCGTCGTTGTCGCTGAACCTCCTGAGCGCCTTAATCGGGGTCAGATAGCCGAGAAGCTTCGCGCGCATGCGCTCATGCATCGCGACCAGCTCCGGCGGCGCGGGCTCGTCGGCAAAGCGCGACTCTTGCACCGCCGCCCGCAGCGAGGCGATACGGTCCTGAGTCAGAGGGTGGGTGCGAAGATAGGGATCTTGCCGGCTCGACAGCAGGGCCTCCTGATCGCCGAGGATCTCGAAGAACTCCAAGAGGCCGCGCGGCGAGTATCCGGAGGACTCCAGCAGCTTGATCGCGGCTTGGTCGGCGGAGGCCTCCTGTCCCCGGGTGTAGGCCAGCAGGCTGGCGACCGCGGCGCCCTGGCCGCCGCTGATGATCGCCGCGCCGGCATCGCCGCGCCCGGTCGCGATCGCCGTGCCGATACCCAGGACGTAAGACGCGATCAGGGCGGCCGTGGTCTTCTGGACCTCGTCGCCCCGCGTTACGATATGACCGCCCGTGATGTGGCCCGTTTCGTGGGCGATCACCCCCATCACCTGAAGGGGCGTCTCGGCGCGCAAGAGCAGGCCGGTATGGAGGAACATATTCTGACCGCCGGCGACGAAAGCGTTGAGCCTGGGGTCGTCTATCAGGTAAACGTCGACAGCCTGCGGGTTCAGCCCGGCAGCCAGGAAAATCGGGGTTGAATAGGCGCGGACGGTGTTCTCGATCTCCGTGTCCCGTATGAAGCGAAGACCCTTCGCCTCGACGACCGCAGGCGCCATGACGGCAGCCAGGACGAGAAGGACACAGAGTTTGGCAATGGGTCGAATGATCAAGGATTGGGTTCCACTTCTCCGCAGTGAAGGTAAGCGGAAAACACAAGCAATTCAACGCGAATGCATCGCAATCCGCTGGGCGGCGCCGTCGGCGGCCGCCCTGGGACTGGCGGTCATGCTCACGGCCTGCGGCAGTAGCGGGCCGAGCGGCCAGGTGATCGAAGTCACCGGCTTCGCCGGCCTGGTGGCGGCTGACGAGCCCTTCGCCGCGACGGTGGGCCGGGACGTCCTGGGCAACGGCGGCGGCGCGGCGGACGCGGCGGTGGCGATGTACTTCACCATGGCCGTGACCCTGCCGTCGCGGGCCGGCCTGGCCGGCGGCGGCGTCTGCATCGCCTTCGACCGGCAGGAGGAAGCCGGCGAGGTCATCGACTTCCGGCCAAAGACGACGGCCGGCGGCGGTGTCGTGCCCGGGAACACCCGCGGCATGGCGGTCCTGCACGCGCGGCGCGGCAGCCAGAGATGGCAGTACCTCCTGCGCCGGGCAGAGAACGTCGGCCGATTCAGTGCCACCTACAGCCGGGCCCTGGTCCGCGACATCCAGGCCAGTCAGGCCAAACTCCGTGGAGATCCCGAGGCCGCGCGCCTCCTCCTCGTTGCCGGCGGCACGCCGCCGCGCGAAGGGGACAAGCTGGACCAGGTCGAGCTGGTGACGGTGATCTCCGGTATCCGCAGGGAAGGCGCCGGCTATTTCTACGCCGGGCCCTTCGCCCAGCGTCTCGCCGAGGCCTCGACCTTGGCCGGTGCCGCCATGACGACCGACGACGTTCGCGGCTACACCCCGCAGGTCGCCGAGGCGGTGAAGGTCCCCGTCGGGCCGCACACCGCCTTCTTCGCACCTCAACCGGCTTATGGAGGCACGGCCGCGGCCCTGATCTGGAGCCTGCTGACGGAGCTCGAGGACTACGGCGGCGCCGGGGCCGAGGAGCGGGCGACCCTCCTGGCAGCGGCATCGCTCGCCGCCCTGGACGGCCCGGCGACCGGGGAGGGCCTCGCGAAGATCCGGAGCGTCTTCGATGAAGGCGATCTGCAGCGCCTGCAGGCCTCCTTTCGGCCCGAGCCGGCCGGTCTCGGCGGCCCGGCCCCTGACGCTGGCGAAGGCGCGAGCTTCGTCGTCGCCGATCAGTGGGGCTCCGCGGTCGCCTGCAGCTTCACCATGAACGGGCTCTTCGGCGCAGGCCGCGTGGCGCGCGGCACCGGCCTGATTCTGGCGGCCGCGGATCGGAGCAACCCCGGGCCGAGCTCTCCTGTCATCCTGGCCAACGAGAACACCGGCGAACTCTACTTCGCCGCCGCAGCCGGCAGCGGCGCGAGCGCGGTCTCGGCCCTGTCCACCGTGATGCTGGAGGCCGTCGCCGCCGAGCGGCCCCTGCCGAACGCGGTGGCGCGCGGCCGGATCCAGGCGTCCCTGCCCAGCGGCACGGTTCTGGTCGAAAGCGGGCTTCCCGCCGGCGAACGCGCGGCCCTGGCCGCGCAAGGCCTGCAGACCGTGCCCGTCGATCGCCTGGGACGGGTCAACACGCTGCATTGCCCCCAGGGCCTGCGCCGCGATCCGGACGACTGCGAGGTGGTCACCGACCCGCGCGGCTGGGGCCTGGCGCGGCGGGCGCAATAGCGGCATGGCCCTCAAAGCCGCACAGCGAGGCAAGGTCCCGCCCTTCATCGTCATGGACGTCATGCGGGCGGCCGCGGCGCGGGAAGCGGCCGGTGGCGAGGTCCTGCACATGGAGGTCGGACAGCCGGGCACCGCCGCCCCGCCGGCGGTCCTGGAGGCCGTGCGACAGGCCCTGGACAGCGACCGCGTCGGCTACACCCTGGCGCAGGGGATCGAGCCGCTGCGCCGGCGGATCGCGCGCCATTACCAGGAGAGCTACGGGGTCGAGGTCGATCCCGAGCGGGTGATGGTAACCACCGGCTCCTCCGGCGGCTTCCTGCTGTCTTTCCTCTCGGCCTTCGAGGTCGGCGACCGCGTCGCCCTGGCGGCTCCGGGTTATCCCGCCTATCGGAACATCCTGGCGGCGCTCGGGGTGGAGCCGGTCCTGATCCCGACCGAAGCCGAGCATCGCTTCCAGCCGACGCCGGACCTGCTTGACCGGGTGGCCGGGCCGCTCGACGGCCTGATCGTCGCCAGCCCTTCGAATCCGACCGGGACGATGCTCGACCACGCGCAGCTCGCCGCTTTGGTGGACTACTGCGCGGCGCGCGGGCTGCGCCTGATCTCGGACGAGATCTACCACGGCATCACCTACGAGGCGCCGGCGGTCACCGCACTCGGGCTGACCGAAGACGCTATCGTCATCAACAGCTTCTCGAAGTACTTCTCCATGACCGGATGGCGCCTGGGCTGGATGGTCCTGCCCGAAGACCTGCTGAGGCCAGTCGAATGCCTGGCGCAGAACCTTTTCATCTCGCCACCGACCCTGTCGCAGATCGGTGGCCTCGCGGCCTTCGAAGCCCGCGAGGTACTGGAGGGCTATGTCGCCAACTATGCGCGGAACCGCGCGTTCCTGCTGCAGGCCTTGCCGGCAGCGGGCTTCGACCGGCTGGCGCCGGCAGACGGTGCCTTCTACCTCTACGCCGATGTCGGCCATCTCACCAACGACAGCGAGGCCTTCTGCCGGCGCATGCTGGCCGAGACCGGGGTTGCGACCACGCCCGGCCTCGACTTCGACCCCGAGCGGGGCCATCGCTTCGTCAGGTTCTCCTTCGCCGGCACGGAATCCGTGATGCGGACGGCCGCGAGCCGGCTCCAGGACTGGCTGAAGAGGGGTTAGAGCAAGCCGCCCGCCGGCTCAAGACCCGGCGGGCGATCCGGAAGCGTGGATTTCCTCAGGGGAGGCGGCGGCGTCAGCCGCCGAGGCGGTTCCACCAGCCCTTGCGCTTCGGTTTGTCGTCTTCCGCGTCCTGCGGCGGGGGCGGCGCCTCCTCGGCCGCGGCCAGACCCGTCGGCTCTGCCCCGTTCTCGACTCCCTCCTGGGGTCCATCCTGGGGTTCGGCGTCTCCGTTCATCGCCGCCTTGGGCTCGGGCTCCGGCTCCGCAGGCGCCTCCGGGGCCGGTTCCGCCGCGGGCGCCGGCTCGGGCGCAGCGGCCGTTTCGGCTTCCGCCCCCGCGCTGACCGCCGGCTTCGCCTCGGCCGGGTCCTCGGCCTTCTTGCGGGTGCGCCGGCGGCGCTTCGGCTTCTCCGTCTTCTCCGGCTCGGCCTCAGCGGCGGCTTCGGCCTCCGCGACGGCCTCCGGCGCCTCGGCGCCGTCTTCGGCGGCCTTCTTGCGGCTGCGCCGGCGGCGCTTCGGCTTTTCGGGCGGGGCCTCGGCCTCGGCGGAAGCTTCCTCCGCCGCAGTCACGGCTTCGCTCGTCTCTTCCGCGGCGACCGGCTCGGGGCGCGGCTCCTCGTGGGTCTCCGGGGCCGTCTCGGGGGCCGGCGGCGCCGACGGCTGGGCTTCCCCCGAAGCGTCGTCGCCCTCGGCCTCGGCGGCCTCGATGCCGGTCTCGGCCTCGCCCTCCTGGCGCCGTCGCGAGCGCCGGCGGCCACCGCGCTTTCCGCGCCGGCGACGGCGCGGCTTGTCGCCGTCTTCCGAGGCCTCGGCCTCGGCTTCCGGCCCCTCTTCCTGCGGCTCGGCCTCGGCGCCGGCCTCCTCCGTCGTCTCCTCGGCGGCGCTGTCCTTGCCGCGCCGCGACCGGCGGCGCCGGCGCCGGCGATCGCCCTCGGCCGCCTCGGCCTCGTCGCGGATCGCGACGCTCTCGCCGGTCGCGCTGACGATCTCGAGGCGATGATCGGGCGGGACCAGGGCCGCATCGGTCTTGATGCTGACCCGCAGCCCGTAGCGCTGCTCGATTGCGATCAGCCGGTCGCGCATCTGGTTGAAGAGATAGAGCGCGACGTCCGGATGAACGGTGACGGTCAAGGTGACCGCGCCGCGCTTGATGCCCTGCTCCTCGATCACCCGCAGGACCTGGAGCGCCGAGGAGTCGCTGGTCCGGATGTGACCGGTGCCTTGGCAGGTCTGGCAGACCACGGTCGAGGCCTCGATCAAGCTCGGACGCAGGCGTTGGCGCGACATTTCCAGCAGCCCGAAATGGCTGATCCGGCCGAGCTGGATCCGGGCCCGGTCGTGGCGCATCGCCTCTTTCAGGCGGCGCTCCACCTCGCGGTTGTGCCGCGGCTCCTCCATGTCGATGAAGTCGATGACGATCAGGCCGGCAAGATCGCGCAGGCGGAGCTGGCGGGCGATCTCCTCCGCCGCCTCCAGGTTGGTCTTGAGGGCGGTGGTCTCGATGTGCCGCTCCTTGGTGGCGCGGCCCGAGTTGATGTCGATCGAGACCAGGGCCTCGGTCGGCGAGATCACGATGTAGCCGCCCGAGGCCAGTTCGACCACCGGGTTGTGGATGGCTTCGACCTGGGACTCGACCTGATGGCGCTGCAGCAGCGGGATGGCCGGGTCCTTGTAGAGCTTCACGTGGCGCGCGTGGCTCGGCATCAGGGTCTTCATGAAGGTCTTGGCCGCCTTGTAGCCGTCCTCACCCTCGATCAGGATCTCTTCCATCTCGCGGGAGTAGAGGTCGCGGATCGTGCGCTTGACCAGGTCGCCTTCCTCGTAGATCAGCGAGGGCGCGCTCGATTCCAGGGTATCGCGCCGGATCTCGTCCCACAGGCGCAGGAGATACTCGTAGTCGCGCTTGATCTCCGGCTTGCTGCGCTGGCTGCCGGCGGTCCGGACGATGACCGCCATGCCCTCCGGGATCTTCAGCTCCGAGATGATGCTCTTGAGCCGGCGCCGGTCGTTGGCGCTGCCGATCTTGCGGCTGATCCCGCCGCCGCGGGCGGTGTTGGGCATCAGGACGCAGTAGCGGCCGGCCAGGGACAGGTAGGTGGTCAGGGCCGCACCCTTGTTGCCGCGCTCCTCCTTGGCGACCTGGACCAGGATCACCTGGCGGCGCTTGATGACCTCCTGGATTTTGTAGCGGCGCAGCAGCTTGGCCCGCTTGCGCCGGTCCTCCTCGACCTCGTCGCCGCCGACGGTGTCGACGCCGGTCTCGGTCTCGACCTCCTCGACTTCGTCCTTCGCGGCGCCGTTTGCCGCCTTGGCGTCGACCGCCTGCTCCTCGGCAGCCTCTTCGGCGCCGCTGGCCGCCTCGCCGTCGGAGTCCTCGTCCTCGCCGGAATCGCCCTTGAGGGCCGCCTCTTCGGCGATCAGAGCCTCCCGGTCGGCGATCGGGATCCGATAGTAATCGGGATGGATTTCGGTGAAGGGCAGGAAGCCGTGGCGGTTGCCGCCGTAGTCGACGAAGGCCGCCTGCAGGGAGGGTTCGACCCTTGTGATCTTCGCCAGGTAGATGTTGCCTTTGAGCGGCTTCCTAGCCGTGGTTTCGTAGTCAAACTCTTCCAGGCGCTTGCCGTTGAGCACGGCCACCCGGGTCTCTTCCGGGTGGCTGGCATCGATGAGCATTCGTTTGGGCATAAAAGTGGATCTCCGGGAAGCGCCCGGCAATGCCCGGCTCGGCGGGCAGCGGCGCTGATCTCGAGGTGAATGTGAGGCGAGGGCCCGGGCGAACCGTGAGAAGTCTTCGCGAGGAGTCGCAGCTCATGGCCAATGGCCCGTTCCCAATTTGAATCCTGCGCCCGTCGGGGGCGGCAGGGTCACTTAACTGGATGCGGGGCCTTGAGCCCCGCAGCTTCGGCTTGTGCGCCAAATTTGCCCGGACCGCAAGATGGACCCTCAGAGGGCCTGGAGCGCTGGACCGCGCTGGTCCCTGGGCTGGCTCGTCATGCCAGGACGGCGCCGCTTTGGCGCGCACACAATATGACGATATCGTCCTATCACTCAATGAATTAATGTCGTCTACCTGGCAATGCAACCGCCGATTTGCTTGTTGCCATCGATCCTTATCAAGTATATCTAGCCTACCCTGTAAGGAGTCGGCGCTACATCTGGCAGGTCGTGCGGACACTCGGGACAGCTCTGATCTTCCTGGCCGGGATCGTGATCGGTGCCAGCGGCGCCCTCGCCCAGCCGAAAGTGACCGCGGTGCGGATCGGCCCGCACCCGGACAAAACTCGCTTCGTCATGGAGCTGACGGAGGAGCCCGCCTACCGCGTCTTTGCGCTGCCCGACCCCTTCCGGGTGGTGCTCGATCTGCCCGAACTGGACTGGCAGCTGCCGGACGACGCCTGGCGCAAGGGCGGTGGCATGGTCAAGGCGCTGCGTTTCGGCCTCTTCGCCCCGGGCACCAGCCGCGTCGTGCTGGACGTCGAGGGGCCGGTGCGGATCAAGTCGGTCTTTACCATCGGCCCGACCGGAGGCAAGCCTTACCGCCTGGTCGTCGACCTGGTTCCGGTCACCCGCCAGGCCTTCCTCGCCGAACCTGGCCGGGCGATCCATTCGGCCAAGGCCCTACCGGCGTTGCAGCCCAGCAAGCCGCGGATCGAAGGCAAGACCGACGACCGGATCACCGTGGTGGTCGACCCCGGCCACGGCGGCGTCGACCCCGGCGCGATCGGCGTCTCCGGCGTACGCGAGAAGGATGTCGTCCTGCGGGTTGCGCAGGAGCTCAAGAGGCAGCTCGAGGCCAAGGGCCGCTACCGGGTCATCCTGACCCGGACGAAGGACATCTTTCTGACCCTGGCGCAGCGGCGCGAAGTCGCCCGCCAGGCCGGCGCCGACCTCTTCATCTCCCTGCACGCCGACTCCCACAAGTCGCGCAAGGTGCGCGGCGCATCGGTCTACACCCTGTCCGAGACCGCCTCGGACGCGGTCGCCAGCGAGCTGGCGGAGCGCGAGAACAAGGCCGACCTGATCGCCGGTGTCGATCTCGAGGGCCAGACCGACGACGTCTCCAGCATCCTCCTAGACCTGACCCAGCGCGAGACCATGAACCTCTCGGCCCAGTTCGCCGCCATGACGGTCGAGGAGCTGTCCAAGCGGACCAAGGTGCTGGCCAACACCCATCGCTTCGCCGGCTTCGTTGTGCTCAAGTCCCACGACGTGCCCTCGGTCCTGATCGAGCTTGGATTTCTCTCGAACCGTGCCGACGACCGCTTGCTGACGGCGCCGAAGCAGCGCAAGCGCCTGGCAGAGGCGGTCCGGGCGGCGGTGAACCGCTATTTTTCCTGGCAGGCCTCGCTTAGGCGGTCATAACCGCGCCACATTTGCCGTCTAGCTGATAGGTGACCGGGCGAGCCTTTGGTTTGCCAAAATAAACTCAGTGGCGACAACGGCTTAGTGTATACTCCGGTACGTGAACCGGTCGGGAACCTGACATGCTGAAGATCTTGGGAGCCCTCTTCTCGGTGCTGTGCGTGATCGTCCTAGTCGCGGGCGTCGGGCTGTTGTACGGCTACTACCACTATGCCCGGGATCTGCCCGACTACCGGCAGCTGGCCAAGTACGACCCGCCGACCGTGACCCGGGTCCATGCCGGCGACGGCCGGCTCCTGGCCGAGTTCTCCTTGGAGAAGCGGGTCTACGTGCCGATCCAGGCGATTCCGCCGCGCGTGATCAGCGCCTTCCTGGCGGCCGAGGACAAGAACTTTTACAGCCATCCCGGCGTCGATTTCCGCTCTGTGGCCCGGGCCGTCGTCACCAACATCATCAACATCGGCCGCGGCCGGCGGCCGGTCGGCGCCTCGACCATCACCCAGCAGGTCGCCAAGAACTTCCTGCTGACCAACGAGGTCTCGGTCGAGCGCAAGATCAAGGAAGCGATCCTGGCCTTCCGGATCGAGCAGGCCTTCTCCAAGCACCGGATCCTCGAGCTCTACCTGAACGAGATCTTCCTCGGCTTCCGCTCCTACGGCGTCGCCGCTGCGGCCCTCAACTACTTCAACAAGTCGCTCGACAGCCTGACCATCGCCGAGGCCGCCTACCTCGCCGCGCTGCCCAAGGGGCCCAACAACTACCACCCGGTCCGCAAGCGCGACGCCGCCGTGATCCGGCGCAACTGGGTGGTCGGGCGGATGCTCAAGGAGGGCTACATCACCACCGAGGAGGCCCAGGCGGCGACGGCGGAGCCGCTCCAGGTCGTCGAGCGCGACCCGACCGAGGTCGCCGAGGCCGACTACTTCGCCGAGGAGGTCCGGCGCGAGCTGGTCCGGCTCTACGGCGAGGAGAAGCT
>JAAUXY010182094.1_pt1 | contig 14191 bp, 12 predicted proteins | sample 7278121 | NCBI WGS metagenome assembly JAAUXY01 (sample SAMN14350117, study PRJNA611818) | marine sediment metagenome | isolation source: surface marine sediment (1.8m) | place: French Polynesia: Moorea | collected 2018-08 | reverse complement strand
TCGGCGACCGCGAGACGCCTCGTCTCGAGGCCGTTATCGAAACGCCGGGGCTGGGCACGGTCAGGCTGGTCTCGAGACCCGAATCGATCTGACGGCGACCGACAGGCTCCGGCTCAACGCCGCTTCAGCCAGTCTTGCGGCGTGAGTATCGCCGGCCGGAAAAAACAGATCATGCGGCCGTCTTCGCCGGCACGGGCCCCTTCCCTCCACGGAGCGGTGCCGTGCAACAGCAGCCGATGCGCCAGGAAGGTTTCGCCGGGCCGCGCATGCACCTCGACTCGCGCCGATTGCGCGAACGCCCGCTCGCGAGCTGCATGATACGCCTCGGTCAGGTCGAACTCTCCCCAATCGCCTGGTGCAAGCCCGGTAAAACATCGGCTGAATGTTTCGCGCATGATTTCGTGCGAGCCCTCGTAGACGACGAACGGCGCAGCCGCCGCATCGTATTCGACCATCGGAATGCCGAGAATGAAACCGTGATGTTCGCGCAGGTGTCGGCGGCGCGCCTCGCCTTCCGGCAACAGACCGTCGACGTGCGCCGCGTCACGCTCGCGGCGATAGCGCGCGCGCCCCTCGGACTCGCCTGCCATCGGCTGCGGATAACCGGGAAAGCAGACCGATACCTGCGCCGCGTCCCAGTCGAAACCGGTGAGGCCCAGGTGCTCGCCGATGAAGTCGATCACGGCGCCGCTGAGCGGCGCGCCGCCGGCAATCCTGCCGTCGTCGTCGTTGGGCAGTACGTTGACCCCGGCAAACCAGGTATTCCGGTAACGGTGCCAGCGGGCGTGCCGCGGATCGGAAAGCGTCGACCGCGCCGCGTCGAGCGCGCTGTCCCGCCAGGCTCCGATTTGCGGGTCGGACGGGAAGCGGCACCACCCGCGGGTGAAGAAATGTTCGGCCTGATTGCGCATCTCGGCGCCGATGCTATCATGCCTCGTTCGCCAATCAGAACAACACCGGGCATGCATCAATCGACCGAAGCACGCATCGCCGCACTGCCCTGCTGGCGCGGGTCGGTGGAGATCGAACCCCTCAGTGGCGGCATGACCAATCTGAATTATCGCGTGCGTGACGCCGCCGGCGATTTTGTCGTGCGCCTGGGCGAGGACGATCCGGTTCACCTGATCTCACGGGCCAATGAAATCGCCGCCTGCCGCGCCGCGCACGCGGTCGGCGTTTCGCCCGAACTCGTCTATCACGAAGCGGGCATCCTGGTCGTTCGTTTCATCGACGGTCGCGTATTCGACGAAGCCGACGTGCGCGAGCCGCATAACCTCGGCCGCATCGTTCAATTGCTGCGCCGACTGCATCACGAGGCACCGCGGCATTTCAGCACCGTACCGGTCATGTTCTGGGTTTTCCAGGTGCTGCGTCATTACCACAACCTGCTGGAGCAGGGCGAAAGCCCGCATCGACCGCGACTCGCCGAACTGCGCGACATCGCCGACGACCTGGAGGTAGGCACCGGCGCGGTCGAGATCGTATTTGCGCACAACGACCTGTTACCGGCCAATTTCATCGACGACGGCGAACGCCTGTGGCTGATCGACTTCGACTATGCCGGTTTCGACAGCCCGCTGTTCGATCTGTCCAACCTCGCATCGAACAACGAACTCCCCGCCGAACAGGAGCTCGACCTGCTCGACACCTACTTCGGCGAACCGCCGGACGCCGCGCGCCTGGCCAGCTATCATGCGCTGAAGTGCGCGTCCCTGCTGCGCGAAACCATGTGGTCGATGGTTTCCGAACTCGGCTCTCGAGTTGACATGGACTTCGCCGACTACACCGCGAAAAACCTGGCGCGCTTCGAAACCGTCTACCGTAACTATCGCCAAACCTATGCCTGAACCTCAACCCGGAACCCCAGCCATGCAACTCGACATCGAATACGTACGCCAGCAGTTCGATCAGCTTCACGACGATCCGGAATTCGTTTTTGCCTCGAACGCCGGCGGCAGTTACGTCTGTAATCAGGCCAACGCAGTCCTGGAACACTACAATCACCACACGCGGGTGCAGCCCTATGCGGCCTATCCGAGTTCGGCCAGTGCCGGCGAGGCCATGGATCGGGCACGGCGCGACTGGTCCGAGGCACTCAATATCGATCCGTCGGAGCTGACATTCGGACCGTCGACCTCGATGAACACCTACGTCATGGCGCAGGCCATCGGCGACCTGTGGCAGGCCGGCGACGAAATCATCGTCACCAACCAGGACCACGAAGCCAACAGCGGCGCCTGGCGACGCAAGGCACACGAGAAAGCTGTCACCATCCGCCAATGGGAGGTAGAACCCGACAGCGGGCTGCTCGATATCGAAAAACTTTTCCCGCTGCTGCGCGACAACACCCGCTGGGTTTTTTTCACTCACTGTTCGAACATCGTCGGCACGGTCAACCCGGTGCGCGAAATCGTCAACACGGTCAAGTCGGCCAGCAACGCCAGGGTGTTCGTCGATGCGGTTGCCTATGCGCCGCACCATATTCCCGATCTGAAAGCGCTCGGCGTGGACGGCTACAGTTTCAGCCTTTACAAGGTTTTCGGCCCGCACCAGGGTCTGCTTTACGTCAATCGCGACATCCACGGCGAGCTAACCTCGCAGGCGCATTATTTCAACTGCGGCAGCCCGACCAAGGATTTCAATCCGGCCGGTCCACAGCACGCCCAGGTCGCCGGCTGTGCGGGCGTGACCGATTATTTTGCCGAACTCCACGCTCATCACTTCGGCAGCTCGGATGCGCCGCTGCATCGCAAACTGGACGAGCTGCACCGCCTGATCGTCGATCACGAGTCCGCGCTGGCGGCACCGCTGCTCGACTTCATCGATCAACATCCCGCAGTCCGCCTGATCGGCAAGACGCACGCCCGCGACGGCGATCGCGCACCGACGATTGCGCTGCAGCCGCAGGGCATGAGTTCGGCGAGCCTGATGCAAAAACTGGTCGCTGCCGGTATCGGCACCGAGAACGGCAATTTTTATGCCCACCGCCTGATCAGCGATCTCGGGATGGATCCCGAGGACGGGGTCGTGCGCCTGTCGCTGCTACACTACAGCAGCCTCGACGAGGTCGACCGAATCCTGCGCGCCCTCGACCAGGCACTTGCTTAGCAGCCTGTTGAAACTCTACTCAGCTGGCGCGATACGGCGTTAGGGTGCGGTCGTCGAGGCGGCCTGGACCCGAACCTTGCGCGCGGCCACCGCCTCGCGATGGGTCAGGTAGGAAATCGCGCCGACGATCAGGATTGCGCCCGCAATGACCCAGACATCCGGTATCTCGTCGAACAGCCAGTAACCAAACAGCACCGCCCACACCAGCTGCAGGAACGACAACGGCTGGGTAACGGTCAGCGGCGCATGCGCGATAGCGCGGGTTAGAGCGTAGTGTCCCGCCGTGGCAAACACCGCGACCAGCGCCAGCCAGCCGACCTCGGCCAGCGTCGGCGTCTGCCAGTAGTAGAGCGCAGCCGGCATCAGGGCGAGCGTACAGAATAACGTCAGCATGACGAGGATATCGGCCGTCGGCTCTTCCCGGGTCAGGCGCTTGGCCAGCAGGAATGAGCCCGCGAACAGCAGCGCCGCCACCAGTTGCGCCAGGGCGCCGGGCTCGATCACCTGCAGTCCGGGGCGCAGGATGATAAGCGTACCGACAAAGCCAGTGGCGATCGCCAGCATGCGCCGAAAGCGGATTTTTTCACCGAAGATCAGCACCGCACCGAGGGCGGTGAATACCGGTGTAGAAAAGCCGATCGCGGTGACGTCGGCCAGCGGGATGCGCGCCATCGCGTAAAACCAGAGCATGACCGCGCCGCCGTGCACGATGCCGCGCGCGAAATAAAGTTTCATGCCGCGCGCCTGCCGCAGGCGGCCGCGCATGCGCCACAGCATCGGCAGCACCAGCACGACTCCGATAAGGTAACGAATGAACGCGGCCTGCACCGCCGGCATATCCGAGCCGAGGTAACGCACGAGCACGGTCACGGCGACGAACAGCAGCCCGCCGGCTACCATCCACAGGCAACCCAGCAAGTTCGATTGGTGCGGCATTGCGCGATTGGAACATCAACGACGCCGGGATTGCAAACCGCTGTCAAGGCCGCAGGATTCCCCCGATCCCGAGCGCATTTCAGTTGCGCTCGGCCAGCCGAAACAGGCCGACGAAACAGGCCGAAGCGGCGGCGATGACTGCCGCCAGCACGAGCGCGACGCGGTAATCTGCTGCCAGGTCGAACAGCAGGCCGGCACTCCAGGGTGCGCATAATCCGGCGAGCCCCCAGGCGGTAAATACCTGCCCGTAAACCCGGGGTCCCTGAGCACCGAAATCGTTCGCGATCGCAACCGGGTATACCGCGATGACCGCGCCGTAGGAAAAGCCGGCCAGGCTGAGCAGCGTTACGGTTGTCAGCGGGCCGCCGAGCAGAGCCAGCAGGGCCAGCGACAGGGTCGACAACAGCGGCAGCCCTATCAGCAGCCGGCGCGATCCCGTCCGATCTACCAGCCAGCCGGCTGCGAAGCCGCCGAGAGTGCTGCCCACACCGATGGTGGCCGCGGCACTGTTGGACAGGCCTGTCGAGGCGCCATTGGCGAGCGCGATACCCGCCGCATGCCCGATCGCCATCAGGCCGGCGAACACCGCGGACAGGTACGCCAGCCAGTACCGCAGTACGGCGATAAAGCGCGGCGCGGATGAACTCGACGATCGGTCCGTGCCTGACTCCACGAAACGCGCGCCGGCGGCCGCCAGCAACGCAGCCGCCAGTATTCCGGCGAACAGTATCGACAACGCCAGCAAAAACAGCAGTGTCTCGACCGAACCCTTATCGATGTATCGGCCGCCGAAAAAAGCGAATATGACAGATCCCACGGCGTAGGTGGCGGTCACCGCGCCCATCGCAAATCCCCGCGACCCTGGCAGCACCTGCCCGGCGAGCTGCAGGCAATAGCCATAGCCGAAGCCGTTGCTGAGGCCGAAAACGAGGCTGTAGCCCAGCACCAGCCAGCCCCAGCCCTCGGCCAGACTGCACAGCCAGAGGCCGGCTGCAGCGAGACCGCAGGTAATCGACACCAGCAGCCAGGCCGGGCTGCGGCCGTACCAGCGATGACCGCCGAACACCGCCAGGGTTATAGCGACCAGCGCAAAAGAGTAGATCAGGCTGACCTGCGCTCGCGGGAGCATCAGCGATTGCTGCAGCGGCACCAGCAAGATCGAAAAGCCGTGCACCGAACCGAGCACCAGCGTGACCAGCATACAGGCCGGCAAGGCGAGCTGCGATTTATTCAAGCCGCGCAACTTTCGCGGCCGACTGGTTACGAACGCGACCCCGTTGCAGGATAAACAGCGCGCTGGCAGCGATCACCGCGGCGCCGAGCCAGGTAGTCAACGCCGGCACCTCGCCCCAGACGACGAAGCCGACGATGGCGGCAAATACCATGGCCAGGTTTTCGAAAGGCGCGAGCAGGCTGGCCTCGGCATAACGAAACGAGATCGTCAGCAGCCATTGTTGCAGGCCGCAGCCCAGCGCAAATCCGGCGAGCAGCCAGACGTCTACGGCGCCGGGTGCGCGCCAGCCGCTCCACAGAATCCAGCCAATACAGACCAGGGTACCCAGACCGTTGTAGTACACACCAATGGTCACCGGTCGTTCGCTGCTGCTCAGCTTGCGCAGCCAGATCGCGACGAAGGCCCCGCCGAAGGCCGACCCCGCGGCCGCGAGCATGCCGATATCCCAGCTGGCACCGCCGGGTTGAGCAATCAGCAGGACACCGGCAAAGCCGGCCGCGACGGCGAGCCAGCGGCGAATACCGATGCGCTCACCGAGCAGGAAAATCGCCAGCACGGTAATGAAAATGGGTGCTGCGTAAGCGATGGCGGTGGCGTCGGCCAGCGGTATGCGACTGAGCGCGTAGTACAGCAATCCGAGGCTGATGACGCCGCTGATACCGCGGATGGCATGGTCGAACGGCCGCCGCGTGGCGAGACCCGCGAGCCCGACCGTCGTCAGCAGCACGATCCAGAAAGTCAGGCTGGCGAATACGAAGCGAAACAACAACACCTGGCCGAGCGGGAAATCGCGCCCGAGCAGCTCGCGTACGCCCGCGCCGAGCAGGGCCATGATAGCGAGATTGCCGGTAAATACCGCAATGCCGAAACCGGGCAGATCGCGGTGTCCGGGCAGCGAATGGGAGGGTACGGCCATATTCCGTTGCCAACTGCGGCGGTCTGTCCGCCAGTCGAGGATTGTAGCGACTATGCCGGCAGCAGCGCCAGCGACACGCCCGGCTTATCGCGGCTCAGCCGGGATCGGCCAGCGCGCTTTCCTGGTCCCCGGAACGAAAAAGGCCGTAGTTGTTCTTGCCCCGGCGCTTGATCGCATACATGGCCTTGTCGGCTGCCCGAATCAGCTCTTCGGCGGTGGTACCGTGTTCCGGATAAAGCGCGATGCCGACACTGGCGCTGACACACTCTTCGACCTGCTGGATATCGAAGTCTGCCGCCACCCGTTCGATCAGGCTGGATGCGATACGTTCGACAATTTCGAGTTCCGGCACGCTCGACAGGATGATGATGAATTCGTCCCCGCCGATTCGCGCGACGGTATCGGTCTCGCGTATTTCGCCCTTGATGCGATTGGCGATTTCCTTGAGCACGAGGTCGCCGAACTCGTGTCCGTGGGCATCGTTGATTTCCTTGAAGCCGTCGAGATCGAGGAACATGACCGCCGACATCTGACGATTGCGTCGCGCCTCGGCGAGCGAGTGATCGAGCCTGTCCTTGCACAGCCGCAAACTGGGCAATCCGGTCAGGGCATCGTGGTTGGCGAGGAAATCGAGTTCGGCGGCGATTTTTTCGCGCTCCTTGACTTCCTCTTCGAGTCGCTTGACCGTCTGCGCGAGCTTGCGCGTACGGTTCCTGACCATGACCTCGAGCGAGTCACGTGCCTCGCGCAGGTTTTGTTCGGTATGCTTTTGCTGGGTGATGTCCTGGATGACGCCGATTCGCTGCAGGCCGCCGCCGTCGGCCGCCGGGCGCGTGGTGCCCTGTTCGCGCAGCCAGCGCATCTCGCCATCGCTGCGAAAAATCCGATACTCGATCAGAAATTGCTCACCGCTCTGATCCGTATGGCGATAGGTTTCTTCCACCCGGGCATAGTCGTCCGGATGGACATCTTCCATATCGTCTTCCACCGAGTTGACCATGCTGACGTATTCATCCACCGATACCCCGTGAATCTGCGCAAAACCGGGGCTGATGTAGTTATAGGTCCCGGACGCGATATCGAAAATAAAATGCCCGATATCGACAATCGCTTCCGCCTGCTGTGCCAGCGCGTCGCGACTTTCGAGTTCGAGTTCGTGCTGTTTGCGCTCGGTAATGTCCTGCAGCAAGCTGAAACCGGCGATAGCCTTGCCATTGGCGTCGAACTCGACCGTGCCGGTTTCGTAGATATAGCGGATTTCGCCGTCACGACGATGCAGGCGGTATTCGATCTCGTGCGTACCGAGACGTTCCTGCGACTCGTAGGAACGACGATAGCGTTCGCGATCGTCCGGGTGAATCTGCTCCAGCGCCTTTTCCCAGCTGCTCTGCACCTCCTGCACCTCTCCGACCGTCATGCCGAATAGCCGCGCGTAGCCGTCGGAGCAGGATCGAATGCAGTCGTTTTCATAGTCCCATTCGCAGTGACCGATCTGCGCGATCTGCTCGGTGGTGTCGAGCAGGATTTCACGATGGCGAAGTTTATCGAGCTCCGCCAGGACGCCCTGCTTACTGTAGAGTTTGTAAACCCGGCCGCTCATGCCTGGCCGTCCGCCGGTTTGTGATCGGTACCGCCGACCACCTCGTAGAGCGGTTCGTGTCCGACGAAACCGTAAGCGTTTTTACCCGCGCGTTTGACCTGATACATGGCCTTGTCGGCCGCGCGAATCAACTGTTCGGCGGTGGTGCCGTTATCCGGGTAGAGCGCGATGCCGATACTCGAACTGACATTGAGCCGGATTCGTTCGATATGGACAGTCTGCGCGACCTGTTGGATCAGGCTGTCGGCGATACGCTCGGCAATCGCAACTTCCGGCAGGCTCGACAGAATAATGACAAACTCGTCGCCGCCGATACGCGCGACGGTATCCGTCTCGCGTATTTCGGCCTTGATCCGGTCAGCGATCACCTTCAGCACCAGGTCGCCTACCTCGTGACCGTGTTCGTCGTTGATTTCCTTGAATCCGTCGAGATCCAGAAACATGACCGCCGATGTCTGGCGATTCCGACGCGCCTCGGCGAGCGACTGGTCGAGACGATCCTTGCAAAGGCGTAAACTCGGCAGGCCGGTCAGAGCATCGTGATTGGCCAGGAAATCGAGCTCGGCGGCAATCTTTTCACGCTCCTTGACCTCGTCCTGCAACTGCTTGACCGTGTTCGCGAGTTCGCGGGTCCGTTCGATGACCTGTTGCTCCAGCGTATCCCGCGCCTCGATTATTTCCTGCTCGGCTTTTTTCTGCTGGCTGATGTCCTGCAGCACGCCGATAGTCTGCTCCGGAATTCCGTGGTTCATGATCTGCGCCTTGCCCATTTCGCGCACCCAGCGGATTTCGCCGTCACCGCGAATCAGGCGGTAGTCGACTTGCCAGTCGCCGCCGTTGACGAGGAACTCGTCGTAAGCCTTTTTGACCTGCGCGCGATCGTCGGGATGCACCATGTTCATATCACCGTCCCAGGAAATCCTGCGCCGGACCAGTTCGCCCGCGGGCAGTCCGTGAATGCGGGACATCCCCGGACTGGCAAACAGGTATTCCTGGCGAATCTCGTCGTAGACGAAGTGCCCGATCTCGGTAATCGCCTCGGCCTGGTTCGACATTGCATCCTTGAACACCAGCTCCTGCTCGGCCTTTTTCTGTTCGGTAATATCCTGTACCACGCCGATGGTTTGCTCGACGCCGTCGGTGTCGACCTTGAGGGTCTGGCCTATCTCTCGAATCCAGCGCAGTTCACCGTCGGATCGCAGCAGCCGGTATTCCACGTTCCAGCCGCCTTTGTGTTCCAGATCCTCGTAATACGCCCGCCGCAGTATGTCGCGATCGTCTTCGAATACGAGATTGATATAGTCTTCGTTGCTGACGATTTTTTTCAGGAAATCCTGCACCTCGAGGCCGACGATGCGCGCCTGGCCCGGACTCACGAACAGATGGCAGTTTTGCCGTTCGTCGAACAGGTAGTAGCCGATGTCGGTGATTTCCTCGGCCTGGTTGGCCAGCGCATCCTTGAAAACCAGTTCCTCTTCACGCTGTACGCGTTCGGTGATATCGCGCATCACACCGAGAGTCTGCCTGACCCGCCCGTTGTGAATGATCTTGGCCTTGCTCAGTTCACGCACCCAGCGAATCGCGCCGTCCGCCCGGCGAATGCGATATTCCAGCGCGCAGTCCTCGCCCGACTCGCGGTAGTGGCGATATTCATCCTCGACCCGGGCTCGGTCCTCGTCGACGATATCGGCCAGGTCCTGCTCGATACTGTCGACCCGGGCCACGTAGGCATCGGGCGTGCTGCCGAAGATTCGGGCGCAGCCGGTACTCATGTAGATGTAGCGCTCTTCGTTCTCGTCGTAGATGAAGTGGCCGATATCGGTAATCGATTCCGCCTGGCGCGCCAGTTCGTCGCGATATTCGAGGTCGCGCTCGTGTTTTACCTGTTGGGTTACGTCCTGCAGGATACCGAAGCACCCGATCATGCGATCCTCGTCATCCGTGGTCATGACGCTGGATTCGCGGATGTAGCGCACCTCGCCGTCACGCCGGACGATTCGATAAGCTTCTTCCAGCTCGCGATTTTTCAGCAGACGTTCATGACCGTCGCGGTAGCGCTGGTGATCGTCGGGGTGCACCCAGACCAGGACTTTTTCCCAGCTGCTCTGGGCCTCGATGATTTCGGCAACACTGAGACCGAACAGGCTGGCATACTGCTGCGAGCATGACAGCAGGCGATCGGCGGCATAATCCCACTCGTAATGCCCGATCAGCGCAAGCTGTTCGGTGGCATCGTACAGTGCCTCCAGCCGGCGGAACCGCTCGAGTTCCGCGCGCAGGGCTTCAGGGTTGCCTTCCGCGGCGTCGCTCGGGATCACGCGCGACCTCGCCAGGCTGGTGGAAATCCGACAAAAAACACGGGGAGCGGCTGGTTATAAATGCTGTCCGGGATAGTCGATTTGAGTATAGACAGCTTCCCGCCGTTTTCCATGCGACGATCGACCGATGCGGCTTCCCGCGTGCGTCCTGACCGGGGCTGATGCATAATCGGCTCCCGACTCGCATTAAACCGGTAGATCCATGAATCAGCCTGCTGCCGCTCGCGCGGATACGACAGACCTGCTGACCCGCCTGCAATCGTTGCTCGGAGACCGGGTATCCGCGGGACATTCGCTGCGCGAACAACACGGTCGCGGCGAGTCCTGGCATGCGCCGCAATTGCCCGACCTGGTCTGCTTTGCGCATTCGAACGAAGAGGTTGCAGCGGTAGTTCGGCTCTGCGCCGAAACCGGCACGCCGGTAATCCCTTTCGGTACCGGAACTTCACTGGAAGCCCAGGTACAGGCCCTGCGCGGTGGCGTCTGTATCGATCTGACGCAAATGAACGAAGTCCTCGAGGTCAATGCCGAGGATCTGGACTGCCGGGTGCAGGCCGGCGTCACCCGGCGCCAGCTGAATCAGTATCTGCGCGACACCGGCCTGTTTTTTCCCATCGACCCTGGCGCCGATGCATCGCTCGGCGGCATGACCGCCACCCGGGCCTCGGGAACCAACGCCGTGCGTTACGGCACGATGCGTGAAAACGTGCTCGGGCTCACGGTGGTAACCGCGACCGGCGAAATCATCCGCACCGGCACCCGCGCACGCAAGTCGGCAGCCGGCTATGACCTGACCCGTTTAATGGTTGGTTCCGAGGGCACGCTCGGAGTCATCACCGAGGTGCAGTTGCGACTTTACGGCCTGACCGAGGCCATCTCGGCGGCCATCGTCAATTTTCCCGATATCAGGTCGGCGGCAGAAGCGACCATCCAGACCATCCAGATGGCCATTCCGGTAGCGCGCATCGAGCTGCTCGACAGCGCCTACATGCGCGCGATCAACGCTTACAGCAAAACCGATTACCCCGAACGCGACACGCTGTTTCTCGAGTTTCACGGCACCACCGCGGGCGTGGCCGAGCAGGTTTCCATGTTCGAAGAGATCGCGCAGGACTTCGGCGGCGGGGATTTCCAGTGGGCCGACCAGGAAAGCGAGCGCCAGCAGTTATGGCGCGCGCGCCACGACGCCTACTATGCTGGTCTCGCGGTCAAACCCGATTCGCGCGGTTACGTGACCGATGTCTGTGTCCCCATTTCTCGTCTGGCCGACTGTATTGCCGAGACTCAGCAGGATATCGCCGAGTCGGATCTGTTTGCGCCGATCGTAGGCCATGTCGGCGACGGCAATTTTCACAGTACCGTTTTCGTCGATCCCGACGACGACGACATGATGGCGCGCGTGCTCGAGTACGACCGCCGGCTGGTCCGGCGCGCACTCGACATGGGCGGCACCTGCACCGGCGAACACGGCATCGGCATGGGCAAGCTCAAGCACATGCGCGCCGAACACGGCGATGGTGCGGTCGAGGTCATGCAGGCCGTCAAACGCGCCCTCGATCCCCAGGACATCATGAACCCCGGCAAAGTCGTCGACTGCTAGTTCCTGCTGCCGCGGAAGTCAGCCGGCGGTGAATGATTCGAGGGCGAGGTCGGTAACGTGCTGCCGGAGTTCGGGGAAGAATTCGAGGAAGCCGTCGCGAATCTGGTCGTGATTGCGCTGCAAATCCTCGATCGCGTTTTCGAAACGATGCTCGAAACGAATACGGGCCGCCACCCGGTCGATGGCCCCGGCCACCGCGTCGAGCTCGCGATAGGAACCGAACCAGTCATAGTCGATCATGCGTCGGGTCGTGCGCCGCATGTGATCGCCGGGCATCAATGACTGGCCCTCGTGCATACGCCGGTAAAAATCGCCAATCTGGGTCTCGAGATCGCGCGCGTAAAAACGATCCCAGTAACGGATCAGCAGGTGGTCGAAATAGATATCCAGCGCGATGCCGGCAAAGCGCCGGCGGGCCGGGCTGAAGGCACGTTTCATCCCCCGCACCCGGGGATGGGCGTCGGTAAAGCGGTCGACCGCGCGATGGTTGTCGAGGCCGGCGCGCACCGCAGGCGCGAGTACAGAGAGATCGACACCGCGGGCGAAATCACCGAGCAGATTGCCGACCGTGGATTCTACCGTCGGTCGAGCCAGCACGAGATGGGCGAAATGATTCATCGGCTCACCGGCGGTCGAAGCGCTCCAGCAACCAGTCGCAAAAGAGGTTTTCGCTTTGCGTCAGGCGCGCTCGGTCGGCTTTCAGAAAGTAGAGATCGTCCATCGGCAGTTCCACGTCGAACAAGCGTACCAGTTCACCGGCCGCGATCAAATCGTCGGTCAGCAGCGAAACCCCGAGCATGACGCCGAGGTCGTTGCGAGCCATCTCGAGCGCCAGTAGAAAGGCCTGGGTGGTCAGCTCGGAACGATCGTCGACGCCCCTGTCCTCGATACCGAGGCGGCGATACAGTTGCGGCCAGGGCGAGGTTACCCCGAGCGAATCGATGCGTCCGAAGCGCAGCAGGTCGTCAGGCTCGCGAATCTGCGCGGCAAGCCCGGGCGAACACAGCGGGAAACAGCTCACGTCGTCTTGCAGCACGATGAGCTGGTCTTCGCCGCTGCCGGCGGCAAATCGAATTTCGATACTGTCGGTATCCGCGGCATAGTCCGATTCCCACATGACCGGCACGATGTTGAGCGAAATTCCCGGGTGCGAGCGGGTAAATTCCGGCAGTCGCGGAATCAGCCATAGGGACGCAAACGACCAGTTACAGCGTAGGGTGATGCGGTGCTGCTCCGAGCGCAGAAAGTTACTGCGCGTGCTCGTACGCAGTAAATCGATCGCGCGCTGGACATCCGGCAGGTAATTCTTGCCGGCCGGGGTAAGCTGCAGGGCGCGCGGGCGGCGAATGAACAGCGCACTGCCGATGAAATTCTCCAGCAGTTTGATTTGCTGACTCACTGCCGATTGCGTGACGTTCAGCTCCTCGGCCGAACGGGTAAAACTCAAATGCCGCGCGGCAGCCTCGAATGCCCGCAACCACTGCAGCGGAGGCAGATCCTTCATCGGGGATACTCATTAGCAAGTCATTAGTCAAACTAATACTATGGGCTCAAATTTATCGTTTGTCCAACCCCGGCATCGGCGCTAGATTACTGCGGAACCAATCCGGCGGAGGCCGTCATGTCCATCAGCGTGGTCAACAGTCACTCATCGTCCATCGAATCCGATCCGCACTTCCAGCAACGCAAGGATCTGACCGCCGCGCTGCGCATGACCGCGCGGCTCAATATGCACGAGGGTGTCGCCAATCATTTCAGCCTGGCGGTGTCGGACGATGGCAGCCAGTTTCTGATCAATCCGTTCGGTCGCCACTTTTCCAACCTCTGCGCCAGCGAGCTGCTGTTGCTGGATGCACACGATGACGGCACGATGGACAAACCGGGGGCCCCCGATCCGACCGCCTGGGCCATTCACGGTGCGATGCACCGCAACCTGCCGCAGGCACGCTGCGTTATGCACGTCCACTCGAAGTATGCCACCGCGCTGGCAGCGATCGAAGTTGCGGGGCTGCCGCCGATAGACCAGAACACGATGCGTTTTTTCGACCGGATTGCTCTCGACGACGGCTTCGACGGCATGGGTCTCGGCGACGAGGCCGAGCGCCTGACGACGACGCTCGGCAGCAAGCGAGTCCTGATCATGGGTAACCATGGAGTCATGGTGGTCGGCGACACGGTCGCGCGGGCGTTCGACGAGCTTTACTATTTCGAGCGCGCCTGTGAAACCTACCTGACGGCGCTGGCCAGCGGCAAGCCGCTGCGCGTGGTCAGCGACGCGGTGGCGGAGAAAACCGCGCAACAGTGGGAAGACTATCTCGATCGTGTCGGCATCGGCGACGCGCACCTGCGCGAAATCCACGCCATCCTCGAGCGCGAGGAACCCGACTACCGGGACTGATGCGCGCCGGCTTCAGGGCCAGTCGCTGAGTTCACGCAAACTGGCGCGAAGGTTTTCGTTCTCAGGATCGAGTGCCAGGGC
>JAAUXY010050696.1_pt1 | contig 14191 bp, 12 predicted proteins | sample 7278121 | NCBI WGS metagenome assembly JAAUXY01 (sample SAMN14350117, study PRJNA611818) | marine sediment metagenome | isolation source: surface marine sediment (1.8m) | place: French Polynesia: Moorea | collected 2018-08 | reverse complement strand
CTCGAGCGGCCGCCGAGCATGACGCCCGGACTCGATGAGCAGCTTCGCCAGCACAGTCTGCGTTATCCACCCGCGGTGTACGAACCACCCAGGCCGATCTGGGAGAACGCCGAGCCGGACCAGCTCGGGCGAACGGTGCTGTGGCACGGCGACTGCTACAGGGTCATTGCCGATCCCAACGTGACGAGCCAGGACAAGTTCAGGACGTTCGACCAGTTCATCGTGACCTGTCTCGCTCCGCACGACGTGCCGCAGGAACTTCCGTGGGTCGACGAGATTCGGCGCCGCTACGACTACCTCGGCGGTTACGACGACGAATAGGACTCGAGCAGCCCGGGTTCGATACGCGCGCCAACCTGCTGGATGACCTGGGTGGCGCAGTGCGTGCCGAGACGTGCGCTTTCCGCGAGCGACCAATCGTTGGCCCAGCCGTACAGGAATCCCGCGCAGTAGGCGTCACCTGCCCCGGTCGTATCGACGACTTTCTCCACGGGCGTCGCGGGCTGCACGACATGTGCGTCGCGGTGCACGATGACCGAGCCTTTCTCCGAACGCGTCATGACGAACAGGTTGTCGAAGTCCTTGAGTGCTTCGAGCGTGGCATCGAAGCTGTCGGTCTCGAGCAGCGCATTGATCTCGTCTTCGTCCGCGACGACGATCTGCACACCGTCACGGACGGCGTCGAGGAAGGCAGCACGGTGCCGGTCGACACACAGTGAGTCCGACAGGCTCAGCGCCACGATCGTGCCGTTGGCTTTGGCGATGTCCATGGCTTGCCGCGACAGGGCCGGTCCCTCGGCGATATCGTAGACGTAGCCTTCGATCAGGATGCCTTTGGGCGCGCGGACCGTTTCGTCAGTGATATCAGCGGTCGCGAGCTCCGTGCAGGACCCCAGGTAGGTCTGCATCGTGCGCTGGCCGTCGTCGGTTATCAGGATGTGGCTGCGCGCGGTCGGGGCGCCGTCCGGCGCCGGCTCGAGGCGGATGTTTACGCCGAGCGAGCGCATGTCGTGGTTGAATATTTCACCGAGCTGGTCGTCGCGGACGTGGCCGATGTAGGCCGCGTCACCGCCCAGGTTGGCGAATCCCGCCACGGTGTTGGCAACCGAGCCGCCCGACATCTCCGTTGCAGGGCCCATGCGAGAGTAGATCTCCTTCGCCTGCTCGCGGTCGATGAGGGTCATCGATCCTGGCGGCGCACCGATGGCCTCGAGAAATCCGTCGTCGACATGGGCGAGGATGTCGACGATCGCGTTGCTGATGCCGAGAAGCTGGGTTCTATCGTTCATTTGTGGCTACGCCGGTTGCAAAACGGCGCCTAGCCTATCACCGCTTCGACCTGCACACGACAGCCGATTGCGATACCCTCTCGCCCGTGGCGCTGATTTGGAGGGAGGAATCGTGCGCAAGTCTGGCGGCATACTGATTCCGCTGTCGATTATTGTCGTCTACTACGTTGCCATCATCGGAGCGGTCGTGCTGTTGCTGAATCGTTTTCCTGGCATCGAGCATTATTTCCCGGTGGGCGGTGTAGAGGATCTCGCGGCGTCGAGCACGGACTCGTTCGAACCCGTGTACACGAGCGTCGAGCGCAACATCCTTTCGCCGACCGGGCCGATCCGGCTGTTCTTCTCCTGCGTGGGCGCGGTCCTGCTGACAATACCGGTCAGCTGGGTGTACTTCATGACGAGCCGCCAGACGCGCATCGACCAGTCCTTCCTGCAGACCATCATGATCCTCCCGGTGGTCGTTACCGGCATCTCGATGATCGTCCTGAACAGCCTCGCGCTCGCATTCAGCCTGGCCGGCGTCGTCGCCGCCGTCCGCTTCCGGTTCTCGCTGGCGCAGCCATCCGACGCGATGTACATCTTTGTGGCGATCGCGATCGGCCTCGGTTCCGGCATCGGCGCGCTGGGGGTTGCGACCGTGATTTCGTTCGTGTTCGTCGTTACCACGATGGTCATCTGGCGCCTCGAGTACGGCAAGACGCTTTCCGGTCCGTTTCTGACCATGTTGACGCGCCGCGACGGCGGCGAGGACGACTACTAGTCCCCGGCGCGCCATGACCATCGAGAGCCACGACAATGGCGGTCGCCGCAGCGTATTGATTGTCCATGGCCGCAGCTTCAAGCCGTCCGAAGAGTATCTGGCGGAGCTGTCGCTCGCCGCACTCCGGGCCGGTGTCGCGCGCGACTTCCCCGAGATCATCGAGACTTATGATCAGCTGCCGATCGAGTTTGCCTACTATGGCGACCTGACCAACCGCGTGCTCGCCGACGCGGGCCGCCGGTACGACGAGACGCTGGATGTGGGTGACCGCCGCAACGCGCTCGGCGCACTGCGCGAGATACAGGCGCGCAAGCGATTCGGGATTCGCCAGTATGACCGGCTGCCCGGCAAGAGCGCCCTTCCCGAATTCATCGCAGACGTATGCATGCCGATGTTCGCGCGTGTCGGGCTGACCGTGCCGATGGTGTCGCTCGTCGCGAAAGACTTCGCAATCTACCTGCAGGGCCGTGGCAGCTATGCGGACGATGTACGCGCGCGAGTTCGTGACAAGGTCGTCGAGAGCCTGGCTCGTGGAGACCAGCTACTGCTGATTACGCACGGGACCGGTGCTGCGGTTGCCTGGGACGTCCTGTGGCAGCTGTCGCACGACGAAGAGCACCGCTATCACGTCGAGGACCGCAAGGTCGATCTCTGGCTGACGCTCGGCGCGCCGCTTGGTGACGGGGGGATTCGCAAGCGCCTGGCGGGCGCCAAGCGCACGGCCGATGAACGCTTCCCGACCAACGTGATTTCCTGGTGCAATGTATCCGCCGAAGACGACTACACCTGTCACGACAAGACCCTGGCCGACGACTTCAAACGCATGATGCGCGACCGTATCGTCAGCGCAGTCACCGACCACAAGGTCTATAACCACGCGATCCGCTACGGACGATCGAATCCGCACAGTTCGATCGGTTACTACATCCATCCGCGTGTGTCGAAGGTCATCGCTGACTGGATACGTCATGATGCTACGGCGGTCACCGAGCCGACGCCGACGCCTGCTCAGGACGCTCCCGATCAGGACGAGGGCTAGCGCCGTCAGCGCGGGCCGACGCAGGCGCCGGCAAGCTTCGACTCGACGGCATTCGGGTTTTCGATCGTCTTGAAGAAGCTGTCCAGGAACGAACGCATGCCCATTCGCGACGAGCTGTTAAGCCTCGGATAGCTGTTCACGTACTCGTAGAAGGTTGCCTTCTTCGCATTGAACTTTTCCAGCGTATCGGGAATCTGGTCGTTGTAGAGACACCGTCCCCGGTACAGGCGCTCGCGAACGCTGCGCAGCTGGAAGCGCACGTTCGGGGTCGCATAAGGGGCGTCAACGAGGCCGGACATGTCGAAGTCGTACGGAATGGCGACGAAACCGGTATCGCCGTTCGCGTACAGATGCGTATTGTGGCAACAGGGCTCGTCCCTTGCGCCGGCAATCGGTGAGTAATCGGTGTTGCCCGCGAAATACTCGAACACCGACACAAGATTGTTGTAGGAGCCGTCGAGCGAGTCGACGCTGGTCCGCTCGAGCTCCGAGACCTCGAGTCCTGTGCGAATGGCGAAGCGCTCCCGGTCCTCGATGACGAAACCGTAGCGTATGGTCTCGCGATTGTTGCGTTCGATATCCACCCACGTGATGTGCAACAGGCGGACGCGATAGCTCAGGTCCGTCAGTTCGTTGAACATGCGGTAGACGAGGTACTCGCGCAGCGCCGCCTGCTCGTAGCGGCCCGAGTTGCGGCAGTGCGTTACGAGCTTGAACTTGTCCTGCTCGTCGAGCAGCGTGTCCTCGACCTGCTTGCGTTTCACATTGAGGCGGATCGGCGCGAACGGGCATATGCGTTCCTGTCGCCGGTACTTGCCCCGGGTGCGGAGCTTCAGGTCGAGCACCGTCGTCTCGCCGGCTTCGTCGACATAGGACAGCTTGCCGTCGAGCTCTTCCTCGTCCGGACGCTCGCGCATCAGCGTCGTCAGCGGGGCTTCGATCCGGATCTCGATGAGATCGTGACTCTGGTACAGCGGGTCCGTCGGTCCCGCCTCCGCACGGGCGGTGTCGCTCAAAATGAACAGGAACGAAGCGGACAGGCCGATGGTCAAAATACGCAAGGACATTGGCAAGGGCATTGGCGATCGGAACCGGCGCGAGTCTAGCAAATTGCCGCGTCCGGAGGTTGTCACTACACTGGTCGGAAACAAGCAAAGGCCCGGACCCGTGATACGAATTCTGTCGATCCATACCGTCATACGCAGCCTCTGGCTGTCACTCTTCCTGGTGTTACCGGCCTGGGCGGGCCAGTGGCAGTACGACGGCGTCGACCGAATCGTTGCAATGGCAGACATTCACGGTGCCTACGGTGCGATGGTGACGACCCTCGAGAACGCCGAGGTAATCGACGCCGACGGTCGCTGGATCGCCGGCACCACGCACCTGGTCATCTGCGGCGATATCCTCGATCGCGGGCCCGATTCCCGCCCGGCGATGGACCTGCTCATGCGCCTCGAGACGGAAGCAGAGGCCGCGGGCGGGCGCGTCCACGTGCTGCTCGGCAATCACGAGATCATGAACCTGGTCGGCGACATGCGCTATGTCGCGGCGGAAGAGTACGCGGCGTTCGCCGACGAAGAGACCAGCGAGGAGCGCGAGCGCTGGTTTGCGCCGTGGTCCGGCCGGCAGGAGAACGGTGAGCTCGACGCCGACGCGCTGCGCGCCAGGTTCGATGACCGCTTCCCGGCCGGTTTCTTCGCGCACCGCAAGGCGTTCGCGAGCGACGGCTACTACGGCAAGTGGCTGCTGCAAAAGCCGGTGCTGGTTGTCATTAACGGCACCGCCTTCGTGCACGGCGGCGTCTCGCCGCTGATTGCGGAACTGGGCCTCGACGGCGTCAACGGCAAGCTAATGAACGAGGTGCGAGCCTACCTTCGCTACTACGAGTCGCTGGCCGAGGCGGAAGTCCTGCTGCCGACCGACAACTTTTACAACCATACGCGCATTCTCGAGGGCTTCGTCGCGATGCCGACGACGGCTTCGGAGATCACCAAGGCCGTCGACAAGGTAAGGGTCCTGTCGGAGTCGGACATCCATCTGGACACTGGCCCGCTCTGGTATCGCGGCAACGTCGCCTGCAGCCGCCTCGTCGAGGAGGACCGGCTGGTCGCCTCGCTGGAGGCAATTGGTGCCCACAGGGTCGTGGTCGGCCACACTCCGACGCCGACCCGGCAGGTGCTGCAGCGCTTCGACGGCCGCATCATCGAAGTCGATACGGGCATGCTTGCGGGCTACTACAACGGCCGTGGTCATGCGCTCGTGATCGAGGGCGATTCGGTGCGAGTCGCGCCCGAGATCGACGGCAGCCAGGCAGAGCCGCTGCCGCATCCGCGCCGCGTCGGCGCCCGTGGCGGCGCCGCTCTGTCTGTTGACGCTCTGGAAGAGCTGCTCGCAACGGGGACCGTAGGACCTGTTCGCGAAGACGAGGCGGGTCGACAGATCGTCTCGGTCTCCAACGGCGAGCGCAGTGTCGACGCGCTGTTTGCGAAGCGGGCCGGCAGGGATTTTTACCCGGATGTCGCGGCCTATCGGCTGGATCGGCTGATCGAGCTGGACATGGTTCCCGTGGCCGTCGTGCGCGAAGTCGACGGCGACGACGGCTCGCTGCAGTTCCTGCCGGCGCGCTGGATGGACGAGCAGTCCAGAAGCGCTGCCGGTCGCGGCGCTTCGGCAACCTGTCCGCTCAACGACCAGTGGCCTGCGATGTATCTCTTTGACTCGGTTATCTATAACGAGGGCCGCAGCCTGGCGCGCATGCTGTACAGCACGGACAACTGGCAGCTCGTGCTGGTCGGCCATGACAACGCGTTTGCCAGCAAGAGGGGCAAACCGCGGCATCTGCAGCAGGTGTCGACGGACCCCAATCCCGCGTGGCGTGCGGCGCTCGCGGCGCTCGACGAGGCTCAGCTGGAGGCCGAGCTCGGCGACGTGCTGGACAAGCGCCGGCGGCGCATGCTGCTCAATCGCATCGAGGCGATGTCGGGCGGCGGCCGCTAGACGGGATTCAGTTCATAACGGCGATGCACTCGATCTCGACGCGCGCATCGAGTGCGAGCCCGCTGGCGCCGAGCGCACTGCGCGCGGGCGGGTTCTCGAAGAAGGTCCGATAGACCTCGTTCATCGCGCCCCATTCGCCCATGTCGGCGAGGAAGACCGTGCACTTCACGACGTTGTCGATGGACGAGCCGAACATGTCGAGCGTTGCGGAGATGTTCTCCATGGTCTGCTTCGTCTCAGGCTGAATACCGCCCTCGGCAAGATCGCGCGTGCCCGGCACGATGCCGAGTGCACCCGACAGGAACAGCAGGTTGTCGACGCGCACGGCGGCCGAGAACGGCAGGTTCATGTCCTCGGTGCCCGGCGCTTTCAGGTACTCGACCTTGGCTGCTTTGCCACTCTTGTGATCGCCGGCCTCGGCGCTGCAGCCGGCGATGGCCAGCGCTGCCAGGGCGAAGAACGCGATGCGGATCGTTGTCATTATGTTTCCTCCAGGTGGTGCCGGCCGCGCTGCGGCCGTCGTTCAAATCTCGCCGGCCGCGGCCGCGGCCCCGATGCGGTCGGCTGCGCGAAACGCGAGCGCCATGATCGTCATTGTCGGTTGCCCGCGGCCCGAGGTGACGAAGCTCGAGCCATCGCATATGAAGAGGTTCGGTACGTCGTGGCTGCGGTGCTCCGCGTCGACGACCGAGGTCCGCGGATCGTCGCCCATTCGGGCGGTGCCCAGCAGGTGGTAGCCGAAACTCGTTGGTTCCAGTGGCAAGCGCCAGCTCTTGTCGGCCCCTGCTGCGTCAAGCAGTTCCATGCTGCGATCCTGCAGGAAGGCAGCCATGGCGAGATCGTCCGGGTGGTCTCGATACGTGACGCGAATAGCCGGCCGGCCCCATCGGTCCGTGCTCTCGGGGTCGAGCGTGATGTTGTTGCGATCCATCGCGAGCGAGGTCGTGCTCGCGACGATCGTCATCTGGCGGGTGAAATTCCAGGCCATCTCGTCCTTGAACGCCTTGCCCCAGCCCGGCACGTCGGGTGGCATCGACAGCAGCGCGTGCATGATCGGATGCGCGGAAAAAAGCGGCCGCGCGTCGATTCCACCGCCGCCGTAAAAGCCACGCTTCTCGTCGGTCTCGTAGTAGTCGTGAATGATCCGCGTGACCTGAACGCCCTTGTAGTCGTTGAGCGGTTCCGGGAAAACACCGAACGCGCCCGCGTGCGCGTTGTACATGAAGTTGCGACCCACGTAGCCGCTGGAGTTGGCAAGCCCGTCCGGGAATCGGCTGCTTTCGGACAAGAGCAGCAGGCGCGCCGACTCGGCTCCGTTCGCTGCGAGTATCACGGCCTTGGCGCGCTGGCCCCGCTCGTTGCCATCGATGTCGTAGTACAACACTTCGCTTGCACGGCCGCGCTCGTCCAGTTCGACGCGAAACACGGCCGAGTTCGGCCGGATCTCGCAGTGGCCGCTGGCTTCGGCGAGCGGAATCATTGCCGAAAGGGTCGACGACTTGGCGCCGTGCTCGCAGCCGAACCACATGCAGTAGCCGCAGTTCATACACGGCATGCGACCGTTGAACGGCTGCGACAGGATCGCGAGTGGCTCCGGCTGCGCCGTCAGGCCCAGCTTGTTTGCGCCGCGCTCGAGGAGTACGCCCGATGACTTGATGGGCATCGGCGGCATCGGGTATGGCTTCGATCGCCAGGCGTCGTTCGGGCCGGGCGCGCCCGACACGCCGATCTCCCAGTCGACCTTGGTGTAGTAAGGCTCGAGATCCGCGTAGCTGATCGGCCAGTCGGCGAAGTTCGTGCCCGAGATCGGCCCATGCACGCTGCGCTCCTTGAAGTCGATTTCGCGGAAGCGCCAGAAATTGGCCGTGTAGTGCACGCTGGAGCCACCGACGGTCTGGGCATAGCCGGCCGGCTGCCGCATGGTCTGAACGGCGACCTCGGAATCGTCGTGGCGGAAGGTCTGGCGGCTGTTGACGTTGCCGAAGTCGGCCATCTCCTCGAGGATCACGACGGAATACTCGTCGTGACTGAAATCGGCGGGTCGGCGGTACGGGCCCTGTTCGAGGACCACGACGTCGAAGCCCGCAGTCGACAGTTCCTTGGCGAGGATGCCGCCGGCGGAGCCCGAGCCGACGATGACGAAGTCGACGGCCTTGCGGGTGTCGAAACTCACACTATTCGCCATCGTCGCCTCCGTGCACCTGGGCGTCGTAATAGCCGAACGGGTACATCCACGCGCCGCGGTTGCCCTCGAAGCCGACCAGTTGCCAGGACAGGTAATCACTGTTGCCGCCGTGTTTGCTCATGCCGAAGAATCCGAACAGGGTCATCACTCGCACGAGTTCGAAGAACTCGGTGTCCTCGATCGCTTTGAGCTCGGCGTCCTGCGCGGTTTCGTCAAGCGCAGCAAAGCGCGTGCCGAGCCTGTCGTTCAACGCACCGAGCTGTCCGCGCACGAATCCGAGCGAGTCGCTGAAGTGCGAGGCGAATGCCTGGTCGAAGAAGTGCACCACGCCGGCCTCGGCGGCGCCCGGCGTGTCGGTGGTCGGGATGATCCTGGCGGTAATCGCGGCAATGTCCGCGGCCTCGTCGGTATTCAGCACCGTGAACTGCGCCTGTTCGTCCCGAGCCGTACAGGCCGCCTGGGTCAAGGCGGCCAGCGCAGGTGCCCCGATACGCAGCATCGAACTGCCGACGATGGCGCCGGCGGACTTCAGGAAGCCGCGTCTCGACAGTTCGTTATTCTCGTTCATTCTGTCGCTCCGCTTTCACGGGGGAAGCTAGCACACGTCCGCGGCGATTGCTTTGCGGGCGAAAAAATACCGCCATGTTCGACAGTTATTGAGCGAAGTGGACGTATACTATTACGTCGATGGGACGCCTGACGACGCACATCCTCGACACGGCCAACGGCACGCCCGCCGCTGGGGTGCACATTCGCCTGTATACGCTCGGCGATGTGCGGCAGCTCACGGCCGAAGCCACGACCAACGCCGACGGCCGAACCGACAAGCCGCTCGTCGCAGATGCCGACTTCAAATCCGGGACCTACGAACTCGAATTCGATATCGGTGCCTATTTCGCCGGGCTCGGTGTCGCCGGCGGGAAACCACGATTCCTGGACACTGTCGTGATCCGCTTCGCGGTCGACGCGGCCGAGCACTATCACGTGCCGCTGCTCGCGTCGCCCTGGAGCTACTCGACGTATCGCGGAAGCTGAGCCGATGCAGAAACAGCCGATACGGTTCCTGCTCGACGGTGAAGTCATCGAAATCGATGATGTCGATCCGACGCGGACGGTTCTCGAGTTCCTCCGCGAGGATCTGCGGCGAACGGGTACGAAGGAAGGTTGCGCAGAGGGCGACTGCGGCGCCTGCACGGTGGTTGTCGCCGAGCTCGATCGAGACGGCAACGACGTCGAGCTGCGCGCAATCAATTCCTGCATCCAGTTCCTGCCCACGCTGGACGGCAAGGAACTGATCACGGTCGAGTCGCTGGCGGACAGCGACGGCGGGCTGCACCCGGTACAGCAGGCGATGGTGGATGAACACGGCTCGCAGTGCGGTTTCTGCACGCCGGGTTTCGTGATGTCGCTGTTCGCACTCTACAAACAGAATGCGCGGCCGAACCGGCGCGAGATCGACGACGCGCTGTCGGGCAACCTGTGCCGATGCACGGGCTACCGGCCGATAATCGCGGCAGCGAAGCGCATGGCCGATCATGAGCCCGGCGATGACTGGCTGCGTCAGCCCGGTGCTTCGTCGGCCTCGACCGAGCGCGTCGAGCGGCTGCGGGGGCTGTCGCGCGACACGTCGTTGACAGCGGGCGACGGCGAGCGCTGGTTTCACGCGCCGCTATCGACGGCCGAGCTCGCCGAACTGCTTGCCGAGTACCCCGACGCAACGCTGCTCGCGGGCGGAACCGATGTAGGGCTCTGGGTCACGAAACAGCATCGCGAGTTCGACCGTATCGTGTACACCGGCAAGGTCCGTGAGCTCACGCGTCTCGCGGTCACGGACAGCCATCTCGAGATCGGTGCAGCCGTGAGCTGGACCGACGCCATGCCGCTGCTTCTCGAGCACTATCCGTTGCTCGAGGAGTTGATGCTCAGGTTTGCGTCACCGCTGATTCGCAATGCGGGCACGTTGGGCGGGAACGTCGCCAATGGCTCGCCGATCGGTGACTCGATGCCGGCCCTGATGGCGGTCGGGACGTCGGTCGTGCTGCGCTCACGTGAGGGCAGTCGGGAAGTTCTGCTCGACGACTTCTACCATGATTACATGGTCAACGAACTCGCCGCCGGCGAATTCATGGAGACGATCCGCATACCGAAGCCGGTGGCCGGTACGGAGCTCCGCGCCTACAAGATCTCCAAGCGTTTCGACCAGGATATCTCGGCGGTCTGCGCGGGGATCCTGCTCGGGCTCGACGGCGACACGGTGCGGACGGTACGCATCGCGTTCGGTGGCATGGCCGCCACGGTTCGGCGAGCGTCGCAATGCGAACAGGCACTGGCCGGGCAGCCCTGGAATGAGGCGACGATCGAGACGGCGATGCGGGCACTGGCGAACGATTTCGCGCCGATCGACGACATGCGCTCGACGGCCGACTACCGCCTGCGGGTAGCGCAAAACCTGCTGCGGCGGCTGTACCTCGAGACCCGCGGCGACACAGTGAGCCTGTACGAGTATGGACGCGCCGGTTAAGAAGACAGAGGCCGATCGCGCCGTCGGCCGTGCGCTGCCGCACGACAGCGCGCACCTGCATGTCAGCGGCCAGGCGGCCTATACCGACGACCTGCCCGAGCCGCGCGACCTCCTGCACGTTGCCATCGGCATGTCCACGCGCCCGCACGCGCGTCTCCTGAAGCTCGACCTCGACGCGGTTCGCGCGGCGGACGGTGTCGTCGACACGCTCGTCGCCGGTGACATACCCGGCGACAACAACTTCGGCCCGATCGTGGCCGACGACCCGATCCTGGTCGACGAGATCGTCGAGTACGTAGGCCATCCGGTGTTCGCGGTCGCCGCGTCAACGGTCAACGCAGCGCGCAAGGCCTGCGCACTGGCGGCCATCGACTACGAGGATCTCGAGCCGGTTCTGGATGTCGCCGATGCCGTCGAGCGAGAGTCCTTCGTGCTCCCGACCGAGACGCTCGAGCGGGGCGAGCCGCGACTCCGGCTGGACAAGGCCGCACACCGGCTCGCCGGCCGGACTCGCTGCGGCGGCCAGGACCAGTTCTACCTCGAGGGTCATATTGCGATGGCGCTGCCGCAGGAGGACGGTGGGCTGCTCATCTACAGCTCGACGCAGCACCCCGATGAGATCCAGGGGCTCGTCGCGCATGCCACCGGGCGTTCTGCCAAGGATGTCGTCGTCATCTGCCGGCGCATGGGCGGCGCGTTCGGCGGCAAGGAGTCGCAGGCGGCGCTGATCGCGTGCATCGCCGCGCTCATGGCTGACAAGACGGGACGGCCCTGCAAGCTCAGGCTCGACCGTGACGTCGACATGATCATGACCGGCAAACGCCACGATTTCCTGATCGACTACGAGGTTGGCTTCGACGACGACGGCCGTATCGAAGGCATCGACTTCACGCTCGCGTCGCGCTGCGGGATCAGCGCCGACCTGTCGGGCCCGGTCAACGATCGCGCGATGTTCCACTGCGACAACACTTACTTCCTCGGCGACGTGCACATCAGGTCGCACCGCTGCAAGACTCACACGGTATCGAATACCGCGTTTCGCGGATTCGGCGGGCCGCAGGGCATGTTCGCCATCGAGTACGTGATCGAGGACATCGCGCGCACACTCGGCAAAGATCCACTGGACGTTCGCCGCGCCAACTTCTACGGCATCGACGAGCGCAACGTGACCCAGTACGGACAGACGATCGACGACAACGTCATCGACCTGATCGTCGACAAGCTGGTCGCGGACTCCGATTATTCCGAAAGACGGCGCGCAATCGCCGAGCGCAATGCGGGCAACCCGCTGCTGCGCCATGGAATCTCCCTGACGCCCGTCAAGTTCGGTATCTCGTTCACGTCGACGATCCTGAACCAGGCCGGCGCGCTCGTGCACGTCTACAAGGACGGCAGCGTGCAGCTCAATCATGGCGGCACCGAGATGGGGCAGGGTCTCTACATCAAGGTGGCGCAGATCGTTGCGGACGAGTTCGGCATCAGCGTGGCCCGGATCCGCGCGACGGCGGCGGACACGAGCAAAGTGCCGAACGCGTCGGCGACCGCGGCGTCAAGCGGTGCCGATATGAACGGCAAGGCCGCTCAGAAAGCTGCGGCGACGATTCGCCGCCGGCTGACGGAGTTTGCCTGTCGGCACTTCTCGGTCAGCGAGGCGGAGGTCACGTTCGGCAATGACGAGGTCAGGGTCGGTGACGAAACCGTCGCATTTTCCGAACTCACGCGGCTTGCGTGGGCAGATCGCGTGTCGCTGTCGGCAACCGGCTTCTACAAGACGCCGAAGATCCACTACGATCGAGAGACCTTCAGCGGCCGTCCGTTCTTCTACTTCGCGTACGGTGCCGCGGTCACCGAGGTCGTCGTCGATACGTTGACGGGCGAACACCGGATCCTGCGCGTCGACATCGTCCATGACTGCGGCGATTCGCTCAACCCGGCGGTCGATCTCGGCCAGGTCGAAGGCGGATTCGTGCAGGGTGCCGGCTGGCTGACGTCGGAGGAGCTCTGGTGGAACGATCGCGGCGAGCTCAAGACGCACGCGCCTTCGACCTACAAGATTCCGACCTGCTCGGACCTGGCGGTCGAGATGAACGTCGAGCTGCTGCAGAACTCGGCCAATCGCGAAGATACGATTTACCGCTCCAAGGCGGTCGGCGAGCCGCCGCTCATGCTGGCACTGTCCGTTTTTCACGCGATCCGGGACGCGATCGCGACAGCTGATAATCCGCTGCCGCCGCTCGATGCGCCGGCAACCCCGGAGGCCGTGCTCAACGCCTGGGAGGGGCGCGGACGATGAACGAGTGGATCGACGAGCTGGCTGATCTCTGCGCGGCAGGCGAACCCGTCGTGCTCGTGACCGTCGCGGGAGTCCGCGGCTCGGCGCCGCGTGAAGCGGGAGCGAAGATGCTGGTGACGGCGCGCGAGACGATCGGGACGATCGGCGGCGGCCAGCTCGAGCACGAGTGCACGCGGATTGCCGTCGGCATGCTCGATGCAGAGGAAGTGCCGTCGGTTCGCACCTTTCCGCTCGGCAGCGCGATGGGGCAGTGCTGCGGCGGCGTCGTCGATATCCTGTTCGAGCCGCTGGCGAACGGCCTGCCGCGCTGGCTCAGCGACCTGCGTGCGCTGCACGGTCAGCGAATGCCGGCCACCCTGGTTACGGGTATCGGCGAATCGGCCGGCAAGACCGTGGTCACGGCTGACACCGAGTTCGGACCGGTGCCACTTGCGGCGGACCTGCTCCTGCACGCGCGCGACCTGCTCGAGCGCGGCCGGACGGCGGAACGTGTCGACGATGTCTTTGTCGAGACGATCGTCAGCAGCGACTTCCACGTAGCCATCTTTGGCGCGGGTCACGTCGGTAGCGCCGTGGTCGCGGCGCTGTCACGCATCGACTGCAATATTCGCTGGGTCGACAGCCGCCGCAACGTGTTTCGCGGCGTGCCCGCCAACGCGCGCGCCGTCGAGACCGCGGAGCCGGCACTCGAGGTTGCCGCACTGCCGGCGGGCGCCTATTTCCTGGTCATGACCCACAGCCATGCGACTGATTTCGAGGTCTGCGACCGAATCCTGCGCCGCGGCGACGCCGCGTATTGCGGCCTGATCGGTTCGAGGTCCAAGCGGCGCCGATTCGAGAAACGCTATCGCGCGCAGGGCATGCCCGAGGCGGTCCTCGAACGCCTGGTCTGCCCGATCGGCGTCGACGGCATTACCGGCAAGAAGCCGGCCGAAATCGCGGTCGCTGTCGCCGCCGAACTGCTGCAGGCTCGCGAAGCGGCGCAGGCAAAGCGGGCCTGGCCCGACAACGTACACGCGCTGTCGCGCGACTGATCCCTGCATGGAAGCGTACGTCCTCGACTGGCTGAACCTGCTCGCGCGCTGGCTACACTTCGTGGTCGGGATT
>JAAUXY010190302.1_pt1 | contig 14199 bp, 10 predicted proteins | sample 7278121 | NCBI WGS metagenome assembly JAAUXY01 (sample SAMN14350117, study PRJNA611818) | marine sediment metagenome | isolation source: surface marine sediment (1.8m) | place: French Polynesia: Moorea | collected 2018-08 | reverse complement strand
TAGTGGTGCTCTGGCGCAGGGAGCGTAACGCAGTGGACGTGGATGCATCGCGGACGAGGTGTGGCGGTATTTCTGCCGACGAGGACTAGCGCCTCGGAGGGCGCGGAATCAGGTAAGCGGGCCACCACGGGTTCTTGTCGGGAGAGGTGGGTCTCCCGCCGCCAGCTGGATGCGGATCAGGGTAGCAAGGGTCTCGAAGTCGAGCTTACGATCCCTGCATGAAGGCGATCACCGCGTCCGCCAGCCTTTCGCCCTGATCTTCCTGCAGGAAGTGACCGCCGCCTTCGATCGTCGTGTGGGGCTGGCCGGCGGTGCCGGGCACCAGTTTCTGGAACACCTTGTCGAGGCCCTCCATGATCGGGTCGCCGTCGGAAAAGGCGGTGAGGAAGGGCTTGTCCCAGCCGCGCAAGACCGCCCACGCGTCGCGATTCGGCTGGGCGGCGGGATCGTCCGGAGTCATCGGTACCAGGGTCGGGAACTGGCGGGCGCCAGCCTTGTAGCTGTCGTCCGGAAACGGCGCGTCGTAGGCGGCGACCACCTCGGGCGATATCTCGCTCACCGTCGCCCGCTGGATGATCGCGCCGATGGCGAAGTCGGGGGTCGTCTGGCTGTACTCTCGCCAGGAAAGAAAAGCGTCGGACATCGGCTGATCGCCGGTCGGCAGGGTGGTGTTGGCGGTGACGATACGCCGGAAGCGATCGGGATCCTCGGCCGCTATCCGGAGGCCCAGCAATCCTCCCCAGTCCTGGCACACCAGGTTGATGCCCTGAAGATCCACCGCATCGAGCCACGAGCGCAGCCAGTCGACGTGGCGCTGATAGGTGTAGTCGGAGCGCTCGACGGGCTTGTCGGAACGGCCGAAGCCGATCAGGTCGGGAGCCAGCGCGCGGTAACCGGCAGCGGCGAAGCGGGGCAGCATCTTGCGGTAGAGATAGGACCACGACGGCTCGCCGTGCAAGCAGAGCACCGCCTCGCCGTCCGCCGGCCCGGCTTCGACCCAGTGCATGCGCAGCGAGTCGCCGTCGCCGGCGGGAATCTCCACGTAACGGGGCTCGAAATCGTAGCCGGGCAGGTCGCTGAATCGATCGTCGGGGGTTCTGAGAGCTTTCATCATGACTCCTAGGTCGAGGGCATTTGCAGACGCACAGCGAAATCTTACGCAGCCTGAGGGAAAATAGATCCCGTCTCAGACACCGCCAGTGAGCCGCGGCGCCCGGACCCCTGCGGGCGGTGCTGCGCTGAACTCGCGCGGCCTCTCTCGGTATCTAAGGGGCTGAACACAAGAGATTTGCAGTTCTGAAGAAGGCCGCGCTCAGACACGCCTCCGCACCGTCCTCGGGGATCCGTGCGCCGCTCCCTTGGCCAGGACGATAGATAAACTGGACGGACTCTAGATGGACGTCAATCCTTCGCGTACCGCGTACTTGGTCAGCTCGGCGATCGAGTGCACTTCGAGCTTGGCCATGATCTTCTGACGGTGGGTCTCGACGGTCTTGACGCTGACCCTGAGCTGTTCCGCGATCTCGCGAGTGCTCATGCCTTCGGCGGTGAGCTGGAGGACTTCGCGCTGTCGGCCGGTGAGCAGCGAGTAGACCGAAACCTCGGACTCCTCCGGCCGATGGTTGACGAAGTCTTTGATCACCGCGTCGGTGACTCCGGGACTGAGGTAGGTGCGGTTCTCCGCCAACGTCCGGATGGCAAGCACCAGCTCCTGGAAGGCGCTGTCCTTGAGCAAGTAGCCCGAGGCTCCGGCGGAGAACATCTCCTTGACGAATCGCTTGTCGGAATGCATCGACAGGGCGAGGACCTTGACCTGATCGTCAGCCGCAACGATGTGTCGCGTGGCCTCGATGCCGTTCATGTTGGGCATGCCGACATCCATCACCACGACTTTGGGCGATAGCTCGGCCGCCAGCTCAACAGCTCGACGACCGTCCTCGGCTTCGGCGATGACGCTCATGCCCATTTCCTTCTCGATCAGCGCCCTCAGACCCTGACGGATCATGTTGTGATCGTCGGCAAGCAGTACCCGCGTGGTCACGATTTTTCTCCCGATTCGAGTCGTTCGGAAGCCGCCGGTACGTCGCTGCCCGGCGCGTCGTCCGAGTCCTGGCGGCGGTCGCCCAGGACCGAATGGACCTTCGCCAGCAGCGTCCGAGGAGAATAGGGCTTTTGCAGGAAGTCGACGATCGGCTGGTCGGCGAACTGGTCTCGGGCCACCTCCTCGGTATAGCCGCTGGACAGGACGACGGTGACCGACTCGCGGATTCGGCGCAAGCGTTCCAGGGTCTCGCGGCCCGAGAGCTGGGGCATCGTCATGTCGAGCAGCACCAGCGCGATGTTGTCGCTATTCTGACGGAAGATGTCGAGACTCTCGTCACCGTCGGCCGCGGTCAAGACGTTGAATCCGGCATCTGAGAGGACGCGTCGCGCGACCGTCCTCACCGGCTCCTCGTCGTCGACGACCAGGATCGTCTCGCCGCCGGCAAAGCTCGCTAGCTTGGGCTCGGCCGGGCTCTCGACCGGCAGGCTGCTTTCGACCGCGGGGAGCAGGATTCGAAACACCGTGCCGTGTCCCGGCTCGCTGTCGACCCGGATGGTGCCGCGGTGGCCCCGGACGATCCCGAGCACCGACGCCAGCCCGAGGCCGCGACCGGCGAACTTGGTGGTGAAAAAAGGGTCGAAGACCTTCGCCAGGGTCTCGGCATCCATGCCCGGGCCGTTGTCGTTGACGTCGAGATAAGCGTAGACCCCCGCCGGTAAATTTTCCAGCAGGTAGGACTCGTTCAGGTAGGCGCTGTCGCACTCGAGCCGGCCGCCCGAGATCATAATCAACCCGTCGCTGTCGTCCACCGCATCGGCGGCGTTGGTGATCAGGTTCAAGATCAACTGGCGGATCTGCATTGGATCGGCTTCGACCGGCAGCGCTTCCTCGGGCAGATCGAACTCGATTCGGGCCTGGTTCGAGAGCGGCATCTCGAGCAGATGGACCACCTCGCGCACCACTTCGATCAGGTCCAGGGGTTCGGTCACAAACGTGCCTTTGCCCGAGAAGGCCAGCATCTGGTTGCTCAGGTTGGCTGCTCGCTGGGCAGCGGCGATGATCGACTCCAGGTAGCGGCGCTGCGGTGAGGAAGGGAATTCCCTCGACAGGGCAAGGTCGGCATTGCCGAGAATGCCGACCAGCAGGTTGTTGAAGTCGTGGGCGATGCCGCCGGCCAGAACGCCGAGGCTCTCGAGCTTCTGGGCATTCTGGATCCTGGCCTCCAATCGTCGCCGTTCGTCCTCCGCGCGCTGCCGTTCTTGAGCTTCCTGTAGAGCCTGACGGTGCAGGACGCGATGTTCCTCGAGACGTCGGGTCAGATCGGTGACGTCCTGGATCGACAGCAAAGCGTCGAAACCTCCGCCGTCGGCCCGGATCGCCGTCACCACCGTGTGCTGGATGCGGAACTGGCCGTCCGGAAGCGGCGCCGGGATCACGTGGCGGTGCAGCTGTGAGGAGAAGACCGTCGGCGGGCCGCCTTCGAAGATCATCTGAAGACGCTGGTCGTAGAGCGGCTCGCGCAAGTGCGGAAAGCGCTCGGAAAGATCGCGGCCGAGAACCTCGGCGCGCGGCAGGCCGGTCCAGCTCTCCAGGCAGACATTCCAGAAGCGGACTCTCAGCGCGGGGCTCAGGACACAGACGCCTAAGGGAATCTGATCGAGGAGCGCGTAACGCGAGCTCTGGACGGCGGTTTGCGACAAGTTTCAAGCTCTGGAGTCGATCCGGTCCACCGCCTCGAGCAAGGCGTCGAACGACTTCACTTCAAAAACCAGGATGATGGTTCCCTGGATTTCGAGATCTCGTACCGTAAAGCGAGTATGGGCCAGGAGCATCGTAGGATCGCTGTCGGAATACCGATGCCCCAACAGGTGCTTCGGCGAGCCCTCCAGGTAAGTCGGCAACTCGTAGGTGAGAAGCAGCTGCAGTTGATTGCCGAGCGAGCCCATGACGCCGTTGATGACGATGTTGCCGACCTCACTCAGGGTCCCGGCGCGCACCGAGTCGAGATCCGGGGTGCCGGGTTCTTCGCCGGTCAGAGCCGCGACCAGGTGGGCGGCGCTGTCGGGAGGAAAGACCAGGGCCGCCGTGCCCTGAATCGAGCCTTGAAAGGGCAGTCGGACGAAGGCAAAGCTCTCGCTCAACCCCGAGCCGAGCTCGTCGGCCAACCTGGAGAGCCTGAGCAACTTGACCGTCGGAACCCGCAGCTCGATCGGCGATCCGAGCATCTCGTTGAGCATGCCCGCGGAGCGCCCGACTCCGATGTTGATCAGCTCGGACAGGGCGTCCAGGTAGCGGGGATCCAGCTTCACGGATCGGCCTCGCCGGACAAGACCTCGGCGATCGCCTGTCGTAAGCGGGCCGGCTTGGCTGGTTTGTGCAATACGCGGGCCGCGCCCAGCTCCAGGCATCGGGCCTCGACCCCCTCCTGGATGTCCGCGGTCAAGACGACGACCGGGATCTGGGAACCTCGCTGTTGAAGGATCTCGAGTAGAGGTATTCCGCGCAGGCCCGGCATGATGAGATCGGTGAGAATACAGTCCGGCGGATCGGCCGCGATCGTCTCGAGCGCCTGGTCGCCATTGGTAGCTTCCAGCACTCGATAGCCGTCCTCCACCAGCGCTTTGTTGAGAAAAGTGCGCTGGAATCCGGAGTCGTCAACGATGAGGATCGTCGGCATCCTTCCCTCCCAGGCGGTGCCTACGTCGATCCCCGGCGGCCCGATGCCTTCGCCATACCCGGGGACGACGGACGTTGTGGTGGGGTGTTTGCGTGTCACTCGTCGCCGAGCGACACGCCGCATCTTAGCACGTGATCACGGACAGGACTGGAATGCCGTGGTGTCGGTGATCGCGGCTGCCGCGTTGCCGAGCTCGTTGAAGTATTCCTTGGTGGTGTCGGTCTCGGTATCGGTGACGCGCAGGGTGTACTCGACGTTGGTGGTGGCAGCGGAGTAGACCCAGACATGGCCGTTGATCGGACAACCGTTGAGCACCTTGACCAGTACCTCCAGGTTGTCGGGATCGAAGAACCACTGGAGACCGGAATCGCCGGATTGCAGGGGATTCACCCGACCGAAGCCGGTATTGCCTTCAAAATCGCGCCATTCGATCTCCACCGCGAAGCGACCGCCGTTGAAGCAGAAGCGAGTGTCGCTCGGCACGCATCCGCCCTTCGCCGGCACGGTGAGCTTCGGCTGCGTTTCACGGGCGGCGGCCTTGGCGACCGGTGGCGGCGAGGCCGGATCCGGCAGCTCCGCGAAGCAGGTGGCGAATGCCGCGGTGTCGAGGATCGCCGGTGACGCCACGCCCTGGGGGTTGGAGTAGGTCTTGGAGAACCCGGACACCGAGTCGGTGACCTTCAGGTCGTAGGCGACGTCGGTGGTGGCGGCGGCAAAGACCCAGAACTGCTGGGACGGGCTGGCGCAGGCGTCGAGCACCTTGACCAGGATCTCCCAGTTGTTGGCGGAGAAGAAGTAAAGCAATCCCGAATCGGCGGCGATCAGCCCGGCGTCTTTGCCGGTTCCCGTCCGATCGTCGGGGGCGGTCCAGGTCAGCTCGACGCTGAAACGGCCGTCGTTGAGGCATAGAGTCTCAGGCCCGGCGACGCAGGGATCCGGATCGGAGAAGAAGGTCGTGGTGGTCGCCTGGTTGGAGTAGCCGGAAGGGCCGGCGTCGCTGATCGCTCGCACCCGGAAGTCGTAGGTGGTGACCGGATTCAAGTCCATGATGTCGGCGGTCTCTTCGTTGTCCGCCACCACCTGCATCAGGACAAAGGGATCGTCACCCGTCCTGCCTTCGATCTCGAACCGGGTTTCCTGGCTCGAGGTGTCGGTCCAGAAAAGTCGGACTTTCGTATCCGAGACGCCGAAAGCCGATAAGCCCCGAGGGGGGATTTCGCCGAAGGTCGTGGCTTCGGCAACGTTCGTGTAGCCTGAGGTGCCACCGTCGTTGAACGCCCGGAGTCGATAGCGATAGGTGGTATTCGTCTGGGCGGTGGTGTCTTGGAACGAGGTCGTGTCAGCCGCCGGCAGGGCGATGCGGCTGAATGAACCGCCGCCCTCCGCGCGCTCGAGATCGAAAGACTCCTCGTTGTTTGAATTGTCGTTCCAGGTCAGGTCGATCTGAGTGGCGCCGATCGCGGTGGCGGTCAAATTGCTGGGCGCCGCCGGCGGCGTGACCGGATTGCCGTAAAGAAAGCGGATGCCCGCCCGATCGTCGCTCTCGAGCCTGGCCCCGCGGTTGTTACCGTGCAGGTTGGCCCGCATCAGCGCACGGTTGAGGTTCGACGAGCTGCACGAGGGAGATTCATCGTCTCCGCAGGAATGTCCGAGTCCGAGAGTATGACCGACCTCGTGAGCGAAGACTTCCGCGGCCCGCCGGTCGTTGGCGATCCAGGCCCGCTGGCCGTCCTGGCAGTCGATGCCCTTGTTGGTGACGATGTCGCCACCCTGGGCGGTGTTGAAGGTCTCGCCGTTGTGCTGATGGGTGCCCCCGAACCAGGGGCCGCCGATGGCAACCGTGCCGCCGCTCGCACACGAGAAGATCGAGTCGAAGAGGTCGTTGTCGTTAGGGTCGTCGAACAAGAATGCATTGACGCCATCGAAGTCCTGCAAACCACCGGTGGCGTTGGTGGTGCCGGCAAAATTGATCCGGACGTCGCTGCCGTCTTCGTTGCGCCAGGCCGCGAGCGCTGTCGAAGCCTCGGAGCCGCCGCCGCCCGGAAGTCCCGGCTGGCCATCGGCGCTGACCCGGTAGGAGACGGTGCTGGAGAATCCCGGCCAGCGGATCTTGAGGCCGTTGTTGCCGGTGAGGATGGTGAACTTCTCGGTGATGCCGATCAGGTCCGACTCGGCGAAGTAGTCGCCCTGGCGCTCGATACCCACGATTCGATCCTCGAGCCAGGCCCGGAAGCGGGCCAGGTTCCGGGGCCCGGTTCGCGGCGAGGTCCGTCCGGGAATCTCGATCTCGTCGGCCTCGGAAATCCTTCGCATGGCGTAGTTCTGGCCGTCGTGCTCCACCAGGTGAAAGACCCCGAGCAGGAAGTGCAGGATCCGGTAGGTGCCGTCTCTATGCGGCTTCAAGAACAGTAGGGCGCGTTGGCCGACCTTGAAACGCGGTGCCCCGTGAATATGGAGCCCGATGCCGTCGGGGAGGAGCCCGCCGGCTACACGTACGGTCAGCGGGCTGGCCACGAGGTCGCCGAGGGTGACGTGCTCGACCGCCATCAGGTAGTCGGTCACCGGCCGCCCGGCGCCCGGCGATGGGTCGATCTCCAATACCTCGACCTCGACGATCAGCTCGGCTTGATCGACGAGCGTCTCGTCCGAGACCATGACGTAGCTCGTGCCGCTGGCGACGGCAGGGATCAGCCACAGCATCAAGGCTGAGAAAAAAAGAAACATAGATGAGAATTTCATGAAGCCTCCGCGAGGTCCTGGCCGTTGCTGAATGGCGATCGATGGTCTCTGGCCTCAAGAAGCTCAGAGCGCATAACTTTGCGATCCTAACATATTTGTCCGGCGGTCACCTCCGCCGGGTCGAGTGGGTATGCTCACTGCTCGAGCCGCTCGATGACGGCGTCGAGGCGTGGCTGGATCGGTTCGGGTCGTTCGATCGCGCGGGCCGCGGCGGGCACATCCTTGAGCCCGGTGCCGGTGATCAGCAGGACGACACGTTCGTCTTTTGCCACCAGCCCTTGCTCGAGGGCGGCGTCGAGGCCAGCCAGGGCGGCGGCCGCCGCCGGTTCGGCGAACACCCCGGTCAAGCGCGCCAGGCGGGCGATCGAGCGCACGATGGCCGAATCCGACACCACCACGCCGGCGCCGCCGGAGTCGCGGATCTGGCGCAGGCAGAGCAGGGCGTTGCGGGGCGCCTGGACGACCAGGCTGTCGGCGACGCTGGCGGCGTCCGGCACCGGTTCGACCTCGGCCGCGCCGCGAATCAAGGCGTCGGCGATCGAATTCGATCCCTCGGGTTGGACGGCGATCAGTCGCGGTCGGCGCGATATCAGCCCCGCGCGCTCGAGGTCGGCGAAGCCCTTGGCGACGCCGGAGATGATGACGCCGTCGCCGGTCGTCACCAGCACCACGTCGGGGACCTCGGGCACCATCGACCGCGCGATTTCGAGCGCCGCGGTTTTCTTGCCTTCGACGGTGAAGGGATTGAGCGCGGTGTTGCGGTTGTACCAGCCGAGCTGATCGCAAGCCTCGAGGCAGAGCTCGAAGGCGTCGTCATAGGTGCCGTCGACCGGGAAGACCCGAGCCCCATAGGCCAGCATCTGGACCAGCTTCGCGTCCGGGGCCGAGGCCGGCACGAAGACCACCGCTTCGCTCCCGGCGGCAGCGGCGACCGCCGAGAGGGCGGTGGCGGCGTTGCCGGTCGAGGCGGCGGCGATCGTGCGGTAGCCGTACTCCCGAGCCTTGGCCACCACCAGCAGAGACGCGCGGTCCTTGGTCGAGCCCGAGGGGTTACGGCAGTCGTCTTTGATCCACAGGCGGGGCATTCGGAGCTCGCGCCGCAGCTCGGGAACCGTCAGCAGCGGCGTGTCGCCGACCGCCAGGGGAGGCAGGTCGGTCGAGGCCAGAGGCAGAAAAGCGTGGAGGAACTCGGCGCTCGCCGGCGACGCCTCCGGCCAACTCGTCGGCAGCTCTTCGAGCTCGATCTCGAGCACTCCCCGGGTGACGCCGCCCGGCTGCTGAAGAGACGAGCACTCGGGGCACGTCAGGCGGACCTCGTTCTCGTCATAGTTGGCGCCGCATTCGTTGCAGCGAAAATGGAATCGATGCATGATTTGTCCAGATCTTTCTTGTAGATCGTGGATTGCTGGTGGCTGCGACCGCGGATCTGTGCTAGATTACGAATGGAGGTCAGAAATGGGCGAACCAGATATTAGCGAATCCACCCCCCAGGAAATCGCTGAGCTTTGTGCCGCGATCGACCGAACCATCGCCAAGATGAACGAGCTCCGGGAAAAGATGCGGCGCGACGATCCCGTCATCGAGGAAGCCAGGCGTCGGACGCGAGCCACTCTGGCTGAGATCGCCGAAGTGTTGGCAGAGTTGAAGGCAGCCTGAGCATGGTCAAGCGGCTCTACGAGCTTGCTAAGCAACTGCTGGTCCTGACGAACGACACCCAACAGAACAAGCTGGATATCCGAGAGCTCCAGCAACAGATGGACGTTGTATCGAACGCGCTCCAAGATCTTGCCCACGAAGTGCGTCGTCTGCGCGAAGAGCATCTGCACGAACGCGAGAAGATGATGCTGCGGTTGGAAAATGCGTCGCTTCGACTCGAACAGAAGCTGCTCGCCGGCGAGGTAGCAGGCCGAGATGCAGTTGAAGATTCATAGCTTTCGGCTCACCGTTTGACGAACTCCCGCGCGTAGCTCATGTAGAAAGCCGACGCGCACACCAGGTCCTCGACCGCCACCTTCTCATTGTCGGCATGGGCCCACTTTTCTTCTCCGGGGCCGAAACCGACTGACGGAATGCCGTGAATTCCGGCGGTGGCGACGCCGTTGGTGGAGAAGGTCCAGAAGCCGAGGTCCGGGTCGGTCGCGAAAGCCTGGCGATAAGCGTCGACGGCGGCCTCGACGCAGGGATCGGTGAGCTCGCTCTGCCACGAGGGAAAGTACTTCTGGGTCGGATAGACCAGGCCGGTGTAGCTCGGTTCAGCGTATTCGAGCACCGTCACCTTGGCACCGGTCGCCTGGACCGACGGTAGGGCTTCGATCTCGGCCACCGAGGTCTCCAGGGTCTCGCCGGTGGTCAGCCGGCGATCCAAGTGGATAGTGCAGCCGTCGGCGACCGCGCACAGACTCGGGGCGGTGGAGCGGATGTGGCTGACGGTCACCGAGCCCTGGCCCAAGGGCTCGATCGGCGGCAGGCTACTGTTGAGTCGCTCGATGTCCTCCAGGATGCCGGCCATCTTGTAGATCGCGTTGACGCCGCGAGCCGGCGCCGAGCCGTGGCAGGAGACCCCGGAGGTGGCGACCTCGATCTCCATCCGGCCGCGCTGGCCGCGGTAGATGCGCAGGCTGGTGGGCTCGGTGATCACCACCACGTCGGGTCGCAGCTTGTCTTCGGCGGCGATGTACTGCCAGCACAGCCCGTCGCAGTCCTCCTCGAGCACGCTGGCGGTGACGTAGAGGCTGAGGTCGTCCGGTAGCAGCCCGTTTTTCTTGAGCAGTGCCGCGGCGTAGACCGAAGTGGCCAGACCGCCCTTCATGTCCGAGGTGCCGCGGCCGTACATGAAGCCGTCCTTGACCACCGGATCGAAGGGGTCGGTGTCCCAGTTATCCGGCTCCACGTCGACGGTGTCGACATGGGCGTCGAGGGCGATCGACTTGGATCCCGAACCGACGCGGCCGATCAGATTGCCCATCGGGTCGATCTTGATCTCGTCGAAATCCAGCCGCTCCATCTCCTGCTCGATACGCTGGATGACGTCTCTTTCCTGGCCGCTGAGCGACGGGATGGCGATGATGTCGCCCAGGAAACGCACGACATCGGGTTCGGCGTCCTTGGCCAACTGATAGAGCTTGCTCGTCATGCTGTATCTCTCCTGCGGGGATCCTCGATGATTCAGGGGCGTCCTCGTTGTTCGGCTGAGCTTAAACCAGCTTTTAGACGATCATGGATCTTCAGCTGGATCGGTCACCCTGATCGGGATCTACGCGTTTATGGATTGAGATCGATCGTAGGAGAACCGCCCATGAAACCCGTCTCTGTAGATTCTGAGCCGAAGCCTGTCGGAAGCCGTCGCTATTTCTCTCGATTCCTCGAGAAGGGAGCTTTGTCCTTGGGCCGAGCGTGTCTGGTCCTGGGTTGGCTGCTCGCGCTCGGAGCTCCGGCGTTGGCCTCGGTGACGGGCGGGCCGGTCGGATTTCCAGCCTTTCAACACCAGGCCTTCCCCGCGGGGGTCGAACCGCGAGGGATTGCGATCGCGGAGTTGAACGGCGATGGGCTTCGCGACCTTGCCGTGGTCGACAATGATTCCGGCCAGCTCTTCGTCTTTCTGAGCCGATCTGGGGCCGAGCCCGGCGCGCTTCAGTTTGGAAGTCCGATCGAGGTCCCTGTCGGCTCCGAACCGCGAAGGGTAGTCGCCGCCGACCTGGATCAGGACGGCTTGGATGATCTGGTGGTGGCGAATTGGGCCCGCCGCAATCTCGAAGATCGCAGCCAGGATCTGGCGGTGGTACTCAACCAGGGAGATGGCACTTTCGACGTGCAGTTCCTCGCCGCCGGTTTCGGCACCTCGGCGGTGACGGCCGCGGATTTCAATAGCGATGGCACCGTGGATCTGGTGGCGGTCTCGCTTTTCGACAACCTGGTGACCGTGTATACGGGAGATGGCAATGGAGGATTTGCCTTCAATCAAACCTTGTCGACGTCCGACAATCCGCAGGATGTCACCGCGGGCGATCTCGACGGCGACGGGGATCTCGATCTGGTGATCGGCTTGTTGCGTAATCCGCTCGAGTTCCAGGTCTTCTTCAATCAAACCGGCGGTGGATTCACCGCAGCCGCCCCGTCGAAGGGCATGGAGGATCTCGAGGAGAGGCTTTTTGAAACCGACGTCGACGCGGTCGCCGTGGCCTTGATCGACTTCGATCTGGACGGCCGCCTGGACCTGGCATTTGCCGACGGTCCAAACCATACGACGTCGATTCGTTTGGGCAGCGGAGGCGGAGACGGAGGCGCGGGCGAAGGCGGTGGATTCGGTGAGCCGATCATCCTCTCGGACGGCGAGCCTCTCCAGGGTGGCCCACGCGATCTGACGGCGGCCGACGTCGATGGCGACGGTGCCTCAGATCTGATCGCTCTGAATCGATTTCACGAGAACGTGGCGATCTACTTCGGCGGCGGAGGGCTGGGAGCCACGCCACCGGCTCGATTTCACGTCGGTCCCCGAGTCCAGGCTCTGGCGGCGGGCGACCTGAACGGAGATGGATCAACCGATCTGGCCGTTGCCGCCCGCGAGCTGGTGACGCTGACCCGGATCCCCGATGACGAGCCGCCAGTGCCGGAGATCGTCGCCCTGTCGCCACCGGTCGGCTCGGTCGAAGGTGGCACCCGAATCACCCTGCAGGGGGTCAACTTTCAGGAGGGTGCGACGGTCACCCTCGGTGGCCGGCCGGCGACGGAGGTCGTCGCCCTTCCCCAAGGACGGATTACCGCCGTCACGCCGTCGTCGGAGGGCAAGGAAGGATTCGTGGATGTGGTGGTGGAGCAACCCAACGGTACCGGATTCGTTAGTGCCGACGGCTTTCAATATGTCTCCTTGTCGAGTGGTTCGCTGTCGTTCACGCGCCTGGTCTACTGTGGGGACGGCGTGCGAGCGCCCTGTGCGACCGGCAAGGTCAAAGACGTCGCGATCGGTGACCTGAACGGCGACGGCGCCAACGACGTCTACGTCGCCAAATCGCGCAATTCCGGTTTGGATCGGTGGTTTCGCAACCTTGGTTCCCTCAGTCTTGAGAATCGGGATTTCCTCGACAGCTCGAACGTCCAGCAAAGTCACACGCTGGCCTTTTCGCTCTTCGAGGCCGAGGATACGACCGTGCCGGTGGTGACCGGCGGTCAGTATGACGTTCAGCTGACCGACATTAACGGGGATGGCGCGCTCGACGTGATCGGCGTCGCGGTCAGTCCACTGCGGATTCTGATCAACAACGGTAGCGGCATTTTCGTCGACGAAGCGACGACCCGCGTCTACACCTCCGCTAATGCCGCTCTCGGACTCACAACCACCGGCTTCACGTTCGACGATGTCGATGTCGCGGACGTCGATCTCGACGGCGATGACGACATCGTCGCCTCCAACCGCGACAACATGGGGCCAGGCACCGACGATCTCCTGCTGCTCAACAATGGCAATGGTTTCTACACCGCTGACTTCAACCTGATCGGCAACGCTCTGGACAACGCTAGCATCCCACGAACCCTCACTCACCACGACGTCGAGTTGGCGGACATCGATGGCGACACCGATCCGGACATCGTGCTCTCGGGGGACAGTTTGTTTGCTGGCAGCCCACCGGTCGTCTTGCAGAATCTGAGAGTCGAGAACGGCACCCTCGGATTCCAGGTGGTCAACCGCCTGTTTCCACCGCTAGCTCGGGGCTGCGAAGCGCTCGAGACGGAGACCGCGGAAGGGGCGCCGCTCGACTTCAACGGAGACGGTTTTGTCGACCTTTTCTGCGGCAAGATGAGGAACCGTCCGGACGCCCTCTTCCTGAATCGGGGCGTCTCCCAGCCCGGCTTTTTCGACGAGCTCACCACCGGGGTGCCGTTTCCCACCTCACCCGACACCTATGGCGCCGACTTTGGAGATCTCGACCGCGACGGTGACGTCGACATCGTGCAAAGCGACTACGGAACCGGCAAGCCGATGATCTACCTCAACGACCCTAGCGGGGCGACTCCGGTCTTCACCGCGATTCCGACTCCGGCCGCGCCAGGCCTGCGTGGCGATCCCAATAGCTTCTGGCAGTCGATGATCGCCGACAGCCCCGGGCCGCCGTTCATCGAACCCCTAGACGGCAACGCAGATCTGGACCGCAACGGTTTCATCGAGCGGCTCGCCGAAGGGATGCGGCCGGTGCTCGGCGATCTGGACGGGGACACCGACCTCGATATCGTTCACGCTCTCGGTGACGGTGGTGCGCGCAATGTCCGTATTTATCTGAACAACCTCGACCCGCCGCTGGCTCCGTCGCCACAGGTCGACGTCTGGATGCGCGACACCCCGGCCGACAATGGAACCACCCCCTCCTCCGGGTTGATCTACCTGAGTCCGGACATGTGGAATCGTCGGGCTCCGGACTGTGCACCGATGCCCGGTCAGCCGACGTGTACCGACGCCGATCATCAGGATCCGCTCTTCGGTCAAGTCAACTACCTGTACGCAACGGTTGGCAATCGTGGCACTCAGACTCTGGCCAACGCTCGGGTCGAGATCTACCTGGCCAAGGCGTCCACCGGGCTCGCTTGGCCGACGAACTTCAATACCTTTGTGGGCACGATCTCGGTTTTCAATCTGTTGCCGGGCGCCAGTCGGGATATCGGGCCGCTGAGCTGGAACCCGCCCAATCCTTCGCCTTCCGACCATTTCTGCTTTTACATTCGCATCGTGACCGGTCAGGATCCGATCAGT
>JAAUXY010129749.1_pt1 | contig 14221 bp, 10 predicted proteins | sample 7278121 | NCBI WGS metagenome assembly JAAUXY01 (sample SAMN14350117, study PRJNA611818) | marine sediment metagenome | isolation source: surface marine sediment (1.8m) | place: French Polynesia: Moorea | collected 2018-08 | reverse complement strand
TGCTGTCCAAGTGTTCTACGGCCTCCCCAAAGACGCTATCGGCGGCCAGCCGAGCGCCAGCCGCGAGAGCATAAGGTATAGCCTCGCCGAGGTTGGTCAACAGCATCTCGAGACCTTCGTCGATCCGCCGGCGGATCGACCCGTCAAGCAACTGGAAAGACACATTGGAAGAAACGAATAGGTTTGACCCGTAAGGACGCACTTGTACATAGTAGGATTCGCCGGGTCTTAGAGCGTGCACCCGCGGCGAGTCCGGATACTGCTGCTCTAGACCGACCACCAATAAAGGCCCCCATACCGCGTCGTTCTTCGCCCTGCCGGGCACGATCTGGACTTCGTAACTACGCGCGCTACCAAGAGGCTGCCAGCGCAAAAGCGGAGCAGGACTGCGGATGGCTCCGCGCGGCGCCAGAACGCGTTCCGTGTCTTCCGCGTTGCGGGCGGCCATCAGCTCCCGGCCACCGCGATTCAGGGTCCGAGACTGCGCCAGCGGACAGCCGGCGGCTGCACCGCGCCGAAGACCTGCTGATGTGCCGGCCTTGATCGATGTCACCCGCCAGATGCTTTCCAAATTCGGGCACAAGACCCAGACCTGAGCATCGGGTCGCACCTGCAAGAGGTCGGTGGCGCGAAGCACCACGCCCACCTGCACGATCTGCGGCGTAGACCAGCCCAGGCGCTTGGCTGTCACCTGGCCCTCGACTTTAAGCAGCAAAACCTCGCCTACCTGCTCTTCTGCCTCGGCCGTGGAACACGTCAAGATGCTCAGAACCGTGACAAGCCAGCCAATCTGCAACGATCTGAGGATCTTCACGGGGAGCCCTTCCTGAAGAAGGCGTCGGCCTCCTGCAGCCAGCGGTCCTCGTCTGGGTTCTGTTCCCTGGCATGCCTCAGACACAGGTCCCAAGCCTGCGCTGCTCGAGCACGGTCACCGATTTGGGTGTGGATGCGCCCCAGCAAACAGTGAGCGGGTGCAGAATCAGGTTCCAAGGGCAAGGCTTCCTCAAGAGTAGCGAGAGCTTCGGCTGTACGCCCCTGCTCGAGGCGGGCCCAGGCCAGGTTCTTGAGAAGGCGGTAGCGGACAGCTGGTTCCAAGCCGACATTCTGCGTCCGGCGGACGAGAGGCAGCACGACTTGGACAGCCGCGTCCGCCCGACCGTCAAGGACCAACAGACGACCGAGGTTATTCGCTGCCACGTCGAGTCCAGCGGCAAACGCTACCTGGTACTCATGGATCGCTTCTTGGGTCTGAAAGAGCTCTTCATGTAGATGACCCAGGTTGTAGTGGGCTTGTGCGTTGTCCGGATCTAGGCGCAAGGCGCGCCGCAGATGCCCCTCTGCAACTGAGAGGCGATTGGCCTCTAGGGCCGTGACGCCAAGGTCGCTGTAATGGCCCGAGAACCAAGGCAGAGCCCGCCAGAGCCCCAGGATCAGGAGAAAGACCAGCAAAGCCAAGGCTACGCCGGCGATTCCCAGACGACGCGTGGGAACGCCCGCTTTCCGGAGCCACCAATCCCGCTGCGCAGCAATCGCCTTTGACAACGCGCCGCCGGAGCTAAGAGCGATAAGGAGAGGCGGCAGCAAAACGAGGGCCGCACCCGTCAGGCCCAAGCCGCTGGTACCAAAACGACCTGTAATGTCGAGTATGAGGGGCAAGGTCAAGGCGCCAATGAGGAGGCCGGCCGCATCCCAGCGGCCGATCAGCCGGTGATCTGGGAACCACCACCAGGCTGATTCCTGAACCATGAGGCTACGCCGCCATTCAGCGACTTCTGGAACTGCCGCCAGCCGCAGATCAAGGCGACGCAGAGCACGGTCAGCCTTGGCTACGTCAGTCACCGTCACCACTGCCGTAGTCACATCCGCGAACGATCGCGCGATTCTGTCCCGCAATCGCAAACATTCGAGTACCTGGCCTTTCGGCAGAAGTCCCTCGATTTTGTCCAGAGCTCTCACCTCTCGAGCATATCGGACGCTGAGATCCTCCGTGGTGAGTTCCGCCCCCACGTCTTCTCCGAGCTCATCACTCATCCTTTTGACACCTCACCACCTCATTCCAAGGGCGTGGATCGGATGGAACTCCGACCCACAATAATCTGGCCATCCAGGTCGCCTTTGAAGCCTGGGTGCTGGTTCCCTTCAGTCGACTCAAGAACCTTATCTTCAACGTACGCATAAAGCTCACTCGCATCGATGTTCCCATCCGTATTCCTATCGGCTGCTCCGCGGAGGCCCCGTAACAAATGGTACGTAAAGACACCATGACCGAGATCGGGTAGTTCTCGCGCCACCTCATTCGCTCTGCTGGCGGTTAGAATAACCCGGCCGCTACCGGCCTGAACCACGTCCACAAGGAACGAATCGTCAATCGCCGCACGGTTGGCCCCGTACGGGTCGGCCAGAGTTCGGCCGCCGAGAGCGGATCCGCTAAAGCAGCTGTCGAGAATGAAGACGACGCGTTGCGATTGCAGCATGCGCGATATAAGAATCAGCTCCTCGGATCTCAGTGCGGTAGCATAAGGATCATCTGGGTCAGCATCAAAAGGTAGAAGGTACTTGGAGAAACCGTCTTCGCTCCGGCTTGCACCGTCATTTTTCCTGATACCATGCCCGGCGAAGTAGATAATCACTGTGTCGTCCGCATGTGTCGAAAGGCGTGCCAATCTAGTCCCCAACAGACTTCTCATTTCCTTTAGGGTAGCATTCTGATCTGTCAAAAGAATCACCTGGTTGGCAGGCAGGGCGAGATTGGTGCGATAGTAATCATGTAATTTTCTGGCATCGGCATCGGCATACTTCAGGTCTGGCACTTTTGGATCAGAATAGTCGCTGATTCCAATAGCAACTACCCAGATCGTGCCTCCATCGGTGTCGTAGGTGAGACTGAACGTCGCCTTGCTCTCGGACGTGTTGGATATGGCAGTTATCTCGAAATGGTTTGGGCCAGGCGTGAGTTCCACAGACACGTCGTACCGCTCTACCGCCATGATTGCAGGGTCTGGAGACGGCGCTGTCCCCTCGATAGGTGCGCCAAGTGGAATCGCTTTTCTATTATGCGTCAGGCGCAATTCGACCAACTCCCCCAGGTATTGTACTTTGAAGGGTATAGTCTGGCGCTTGACTGTAACGTGGGCACCTCTCTCGGGCCGCAAAAAAGCGACAACGGGTGGAATTGGAATCGCAACAACACCGGCCGGAGGTCGTACGTCCGGTACTGCTGACACGACGAGCTCTTCTTCTCCTGTTATATTGAGGTACAACGTTTCGTTGACGCTACCGAAATCTCTTTCGCTGATTGCTAGCTCAATCGGTGCCTCACCTGGCGTCAGGCTCCTCCGTGCTTGAACCTTGACACGAACGTTCTGTGAAACGGCAGTCTCTCGTAGGGGGCCGAGCGCGAACGTCGCACTCCTTATGGGGACATCATTCTCGTCGAGAAAGGCGAGGCCCTTAACGTCGGTACTTAGCTTCACCCTAACATCCTCAGCCTTGAGATCGCCCTCGTTGCGCACCCGAATTACCAGCTCTCCGGTGTCACCGACGGCCAGTTGGGGAAGTACGCCGACGGCTGCCTTCAACACCGGCCTCATGGGTCGGAAAGCAACTACGATCTCGTCCTGACTTGTCGGGAAATCCTGTTGTGATATTTTCGTTCTAAGGCGCAGTTTCTTGGGCACGTCATCGTGAGTGAACCATCGGGGAATACTCAACGTAAATCGCTGCTCCGGCGCCTCGGTCCCAGCGGGAATATCTCCTATCTTCAGTAGAGCAGAACCGATCTCTATCTTGGGGCTGAGAGATTCGACAGATAAGCTAACTTCACGCGCATCCAATTGGCCACGATTACTAGTGACGAGGGCGAACTCGATCTGCTCATTGTTGCTGGCATGCCCGTCGCTGTTTCCGGTAGAATTCGGGGAATTACCGTCGAAGAAACGGTAGCTAACTTCTATACGAGGGCGCTTCGCACGGATCGGCCACTGGCGGACAAGGTCAACCCGGGCGACTTTATGACCGCGATTTTCTACTGCACTAAATTGCAGTTCGAGAATGGCAGAATCCACGGTTGGCGGTATTCGAAGGAGAAACCTTGCTTCTCTGATTTGATTGACCGGTATCACACGAAGATAAGCATGCGGTTCGATGAGCTGCACATCTGCCAGGGGCGAGGAGAGCTCTAGAGCGACGCGGCCTGCGTCTCCCACGCCCGTGTTGCGAATCCTGACGATCGCCTGGATCGTCTCACCAGTGGCCGGTTGACCGTCTCCGTCACCATACGAAGGCGGCGAAGTGTCATCCAAGACAACATCGATGATTTCGAGTCGTGGTTTGCTCAGTTTATCACCGGAAATCCTCAAACGAACAGGTTGAGCGTTGTAGCCCCGCTTCTCTTCTACATTGACTCTCAGATCCAGACGCTCCTGAGGTAAGTCTATCTTGGCTCTTACAATAAAAGAAACATCGATCCGTTCTCCGGGATCTAGATCGCCGATCTCTATTGGATCGGGAGCGGTAACGTAGTGAGATTCGGCCGAGAGCCTGACCTTGATGCCATATGCCGGACCTGGCCCTCTGTTGGAGAGTGCGACTTGAACCCGCGCCTCTTCACCAGCATCCAGTCGCCCATTCGGTAGGAGACCCTCACTATCATCAAAAGTCACTGTGGCCTCGAGATCCGAGGGCCGTGCGCGTTGCTCCGCCAGCTGCTCGAGGTAGCTCCGCAAGGATCGAGAACCAGCAATCTTCTCCGCGAGGCTCTGCAGCGTCTCGGTCAGCGCAGTCTCGGCCTTTGCCTTGGCTGAACTCTGCTCCGACCATACCATTGGCCTCTTAGGCGAGGCTGTATAATCAGCCCGCACAAGATCGATTGCCTCGCCATGCCGAGCGCTTATTTCAATATCCCCTGCTAAACTCAAAGCGACATGGCCCCCCGCTGGTGACGCCCGAGACCCCGTCGCCGACTTATCGAGGGAATACCTCACTAACGCCCGGCCAGTATATGTTGGTCTTAGCAGAAGGTCGAATGACTCTGACGGATCAGGTTTCGAGGCGCGGTAGCAGCGCGGGAAAAACGCGCACACCGTAGCATATATATGCCTAATAAAGGGCTTTTCGAAGGCGACCCTTATCGGGTGACGGTAGACCCACTCGGGATCTCCAATATCAAGGTTTGGATCGAAATAGACCGCCACCTTCACCTCTTCGTCTAGTGGCGAGAACTTTGCCGGGAGGCTCCTGATCCTTGGGGTAACAATATCCTTTTTCGATGTTGCTGACACCTGTGGTTTGGGATTCTGGCAGACGCGAACATTTGTATTTACCCGCACTTCTGAAACCGTTATGGCCTGATGGATGCCATCGGGCAAAATGCCTCTATGAAAGAACGGAAACATTATTCCATCGACTCTTCGATAATCCTGAAGATCATAGGTTGATTCTATGCTTTTCCCACGGATTCTTCGGTTTTTTTCGGTGCGTACGAGGAGAAATGAATCGACATCCATGTACAGATTGTCTGTGTCGCCGGAGAGGCGCGTGAGCCCTATCTTGTACGTCTGTATACCCAGAACGGTCTCTTGCCCAAGCAGCTCCAGCCGATAGCCTTTTTCTCTGTAATTGATAAGCGGGCTTCCTCCGTCCTCGATATACTCTCGCATTTCCTGCAGGTCAGCTGGAGCGAAAGTCTGGATCAAAGTAAAGGGTGTTTCTCCTTCGGCTGTCGGGATTTCCGTCCAGCCATCTTGGCCATCAAAACAATGTATGAGCTTCTTTCCACGGAACGTGCTTTCTACGCGGACGCTATTCGGCCTGCGCAACTCCGACCGGAAAGGGCCGTCGTAGTTCGGAAACGCTGTCATATGGCCAAGGATCAGCAAGCTTCGTATCGCCTGAAGTCTCTCGTTGCCGCCCGTTGCATCAAGATGCAGTTGGATAATTTGTTCCAAGGTCTGCGATGGGGCGCCGGTCGGGCAAAGTGCCCAGCAGCAAGCTGCAAGAAGCAACACGAGTGTGCACTGGTGGCGCTTTCCCTGTTGGGAACTTGGCAGGGTGTTGAGCAGTTCGGCTGTTAGCGAGTATTCAGGGCGGCGACGGTGCTTCATTCCCTCTCCGAATAGCGGCGGCTGCAAACATTTGCTTACAAGTGCCCAATACTAATCTACCTGACGTGGATATGCCAGGTGCTTGGATGGAACGTATCCAGTTAACCGCTACTCCAGCGGTTCCTGCGGCTCTGCTTGGCTTTGGAAGGGCGGTGCTGGATACTTCCCGAGTTCGCCAGGAAAGGCGAAACGCGGTCTGCGCAGTGAACTACCTTCGCTTGAAGGCGAGGGCTTGAGGATGCGACTGAAGCCGCCTGAAGACCCCGCCGGCATGCAGGCTACTATTCCGATATCTGGAAGTTCGTCCATCGTCCTGGGGAAGGCACCCTCGCCATGAGCCGGATGCTCGTAGCAGACATGCCGACTTCTTCCCCGATGTTCGACACAGACCGTCGAATCACCGCCGTCTTTTGCCCGAATTCCCCTTCCCGCCGTAACCAACAAGCCACCGCTCACACAACCGCGTCGGCTGCCTCTGATTCCGATCCAGCAACCTATTTAGCCTCTTACGAGCCCCCCGACCGTTCAAATCCCCAGAGAACAACACCCGAGCATACTGCCCGACGATAGGCCACCAACGATCGAAGTCCGCCGCCTGCTCATCACCGCACCACTCCTCGATCATGTAGCCGATCATGGCCAACGTCGTGCCCTTGAGCTCCGACTCATAACGATTCGACGCCTCGAATGCTTCCAACCGGCGACGCCCCTGCTCCAAGCGCGATCGACGTTCCGCAGCCTCATCGGACTCAGGCCGAGGCCGATCCGAAACCGGCGCCGCTAACCGGCGACGATACGGACGCCGACGGGACGTACGCACCCGCCCCGCCGGTCGACGCTGGGCTCCAGCCCGACTCACGCCACCCCCGAAAATCGATCCGCCATGGCCTCAGCGGTATCGAGCAACTCGAAGCAGCGGTCGATGTTTCGTTGATCATCGACGATCACAAGAAGCTCGATCATGGCGTAGATGGCCAGCAACATCTGACGCCACAAAGCGGCTGCAAAGCCCGGCGGCTCAAAGTCGCGCAAGATCTCCCGGATCATCTTGAGCGTACACAAGGTCTCAGCGGTCTCGACGTCCATCAACACGCCCTCCACCGTCCATTCGACCATCTCATCGGGAGCCGGGCCGAGCACCGTCAACGCCGGAAAGGCGTAGAGCGCGGTCCAGACGATGTCGCTTTCGAGGGTCTCGTCTTCATCCTCACTCCATAACTCCTCGAGGTAGCCCGAAAGGCCGAGCATGGCGCCCTGAAAGCGCGCGTCACTGAAAGTGCGGGGGGCGAAGGACTCGATGGGCTCACGCAGCGAACGCAAAGCGACGGGCAAGGAAGGGGTGGGGATCGGATTCGTCGGCATATGAAAGTCTCCTTGAATCAAATGAAAAAGGCGGATACTCAACGAAAGGGGGAGATCCCCGCCCCGGTGGGGCGAGGATCTCCGGCGCGGTCTAAGCGGCCTCAGGCTGATCGACGCCCAAGGCTTCCGAGAGCAGATCGAGAAGCTCCAGGCAACGGTTGACGCCTACCGCGTTGCGGAAGCGGATGAAGATCTCAAGAGCTTCCGAGATGAGGTCGAGCATGTCGTTCCACACCTCTGCCTCCGACTGAGCAAGCCGAGTCTCCGGCGGACGATCCGGACGGACGCGGGCGCTGCCCGCGCTCCGCTGCTGGGCGCGAGCGGCACGCTCCTGGTGTAGGAGGTCAATCCGTGCCTCATCCTTGACCGTCAACTGTGGTTCGTTCGGCGCCTTGGCGCCACGCTCGGGCGAACGATGGCAAAGCTCGAGCAAGGGCGTGAAGACGCTCAAAGCCCGCACCACAATACGGCTAGCGCTGCCAGTCACCTTCGCGCACAACAGACGACTCACCAGCTCGGCGATTCGGGGCAGAACCGCCAGCACGGTGCCGGCCGGCGGAACGCAGACGCCGGGCGAGGGATCCTCGGCGACGCGGCGGGCGACAGATCGAAGGGTCTCGATGGAAGTGTTCAACAAATTCGAGTCTCCTGGTATGTGAGGGCTCGGGGAGCCCTCGATGGATAGAGTGTGCGACTTCGTGCCGCGGGGAGGGTCGACGACCCGTGGACAGCGAGGACCCAACGCCGCTAGCGCGACGTCGTGCCCGCCCGGGCGCGATGGCCTGGTGGCTCGGAGAGCGGCCAACCGCGCCTCGAGCCGGTCCAGGGTTTGCCAGCCGCGGGCGATCAATGGCGCTCCCCTCCCCTCCTCACACAAACACTCCTCCATGTCGTCGAGGGTGGCGAGGGCACGGGCGATGACGATCGCCTCCTCTTCGTCGGGGGACTCGAACGCCTCGAAGACGAGGCGGCACTGGGCGAGGCGCTCGAGCACTTTGAGGTCGGCTGGCGCCGGGCCTTTGGCGGTCCACAGGTCGTCAACAATCATGACGGGATGGCTTCCTTTCCGGAGTCGGAAGTTGTGGGTATGGACTCGACAGCCCAGGCAATGCCGTCGCGAGTCCGGTGGCTCTGAATCAAGGCGCGGTCGGCGAAGACGTGGTCCCGCAGGTTGCGGAATCGGTAGCCGAGGACGCTGGCCGCGCGAGGATCGCCGGGGTCGAAGTCCGGGATCAGCTGCTGGATCGCCTTTGCCAGGCAAGGGAAGCGGTCGGCCTCGGTCGCCAAAACCTCGGCGATGCGACGGGTGGTCGCCGCGCCGCCAAAATCGGCCAGCCCCTTTTCGAGAGCGACCAAGGCGTCGGCGGCGTGGTCCAGGTGACGCGCGGCGCGCGAGGCCAGGACGATGCTCAACGCCTCGGCGCCGCCGGCGTTATCCAGGGCCTCAGCGAACCGAGGCAACTCCGGCCAATGGCCTCGGTTCATCACCGCGCTGACCAACCAGCTGGGCGGATTGACCGGGCGAAGCTCGCCGTCACTGCCCAAAGTGACAAATATGCAGTGGCGACAGAACAGCTCCCGAAGGCGCGGTGCGCGCACCAGGTGGACCTTCGGCGAACCGTCCGGCGTCGGGATCAACTCGACCAGCGAACCCGCGTGCTCGAACAGCACACCGGCCGCGGCGAGCACGGCCAAAGCCTGATCGTTGACCTCGTGCTGGTCGGTCGTGATCACAATGATCGGCCTGCCGTCGGGGGCCGTGGAAGACGGCACGACACGTGAATCAGACGAGGGCTCAGGCGCGGGTTCGAGCGCGGAAACCAGGGTGTCGGATGACTTGTCGCCCGACGGCGGCTCCGAGACCGCTTCCCCGCTCGATGCCTCGCTCGGCGCTTCTGCCTCGAGCGCGAGCTCGATCGGACTCTCGATCCGCCCGAAGTGCGAGCAGCCCGCGCAATAGCGCGTTTCCACACCCGGAACGGAACCGATCCGTGGACAAGTGATAGGTGAACTGGACTTCCGCAGCAGGGCTGCGATCTGCCGATCGACTTGCTGAGGGTCATAGCCCGGATGGTCGCCGCACACCATGTGGATCAGGCGAGCGTTGTCGGCGCCCGGGGCGGCGCAGTCGATCAGCAATTCGACAGCGTTCGTGAGCTCTTCACCATCGAGCGTCGCGCGATCCGAAAGACAGTGACGGATCCATGAACAGCCGTCCGCGATCGGCTCGAAGTCATAAATATGACGCTGGGGGCCGCAAGAATCCGCGGGCCGTTCGAGAAGCCGCCGCCAAGGCTGGAGAGTGTCGGTCGGCGCCTCGGGCAGAGATTCGAAGTCGCTGCGGCGATAGCGACCTTCGCCGTCGAGGAGGGGAAAGGCTTCCACTGTCGCGCGCGGTCCCTTGGCGGAAGCGCCGGTAGCGAAGCCGGGCAACGGGAAGGCGGTCGCCAAATCGCCGCTGACCTCGAGATGCCAGCCGCTTCCAGCAGCTCGCTCAGCGACCGCCCACTGCAAGCGGCACAAGAGATCTTTGGCCTCGGTCTTCTCGGCAGACGCCGGAACGTCCGGATCGAAAACCCAGGGGTCGCTCAGCAGCCACAAGGCATAGAAGCATCCGCCCGAGGCGGTGCGTTTCGAGATCACGATCGAGGCGCGCTGGTCGATTGCGTGGAGCAGGCTGAGCGCCTGTTCAGGGCCCGGCGGCAACGGCACCGCTGGGCCGGTATCGAGATCTGGCGACAGGTAGGGGATCTCGACCCACAGCGCCGATAGCGCGGTCACCGCGGCTTCGCAGCCGCGAATCGAGCCCAACACCGCACGGGGGCGCCGGCGCCTCGCGATCGCCAACGCGTGCTGTGCGCTCTGGCGGCCGATTCCGAACAGAACCTGGCGACTGTTGAAGTACCTCGAGCAATATCGGTCGACCTCGCGTGGGTTGAAACACCAGTGGCTGCATTGCCTGCCCTTGCGCAGGGTGGTGGTGTAGACCGGAATCCGGCCGGGAAGCCAGATACCGGAGGTCAGAGTTTCGAGAAAGTCGACGGGACTTGGGTTGAGCATGTCGGCTCCTCGGTTGAGTTGGAAGAATGCCGGCGCCCCCAACGGGGCACCGGCGACGGATTCAGGGGGATCAGGCGGCGCGAGCGTCTGGCTCGGCTGCTGGGCCGATCGGCGTGGACGCGGCCTCGGACTCGGCGTCGGCGCTGGCGTCTTCGGTCGATTCCGAGGTGTCGTCACCGACACCACTGGAGGACGAACGATGCGATGAGCGACGCACGCGATTCGACAGACCGTCGAGGCCCGCCAGGTCGAAGAACGCTTCAAGAAAGCGCACCGCCTTGCCGGTAAAGGCGGCGACTTCGACCACCTCGTCGTCCTTCGTCGACTGACTTTGCTTCGACTCGCTCTCCGCCCTTTCGATCTTCTTGAGCGCGGCGTCGAGGCGAAGATAGGACGGCTCGATGTCGGCAACCGAAGCCTCGCGGTCGATCTTGAAGCCCTTCTGCAAAGGCTTGGGCATCGGAAAGGTCTCGTTGGCGAGGTTGTCCCGCACGTGGCCGGTGAGCTGGTGCAGCGCCACCGGGTCGCGAGGAATGCTCGGGGCGTCCTCGAAGACCTTGGCGCCGCCACCCAGGCCGTACAGACCGTCGAGGCTGTCGCGGAGCTGAAGCATGGCTTGGCGGGTTTCAGAAGCCGCCGCGTCGCGTTCCTCGCGCAGATTGCGCATCACCTGCAGCTCGTGACTGTGTTGATTGTCGATCGCGGTGAGGCGCTCACGGTCATGCTCGAGCCTGGCGCCGAGGGATTTGACGAAATGCAGCAGGTCGGCGATCTCGACATCCTCGGGCAACCAGCGGCGAATGACGTCGGTCGCCGCCAGGGCGGCCCGCATGGCCTGCTGCGCCGAATGTCCTGCGATCAGGCCGCAGATCTTGCGCAGCTCGGTGATTTTCTTTCTGGGCATCTGGTTCTCCTTCTCGGGGGCCGGGAGGCCGCCCCGGCTGGGGCGGCCCACCGGCAGGGTCATCAGGCGGCCATCGCGTTGATCGCGGCGGCCAGGTCAACGTCGGCCTCGGTGACGCCGGTCAGTGGCGGATTACCGAGCCGGACGGTGACGCCGGTCGCGTCGACGACGGCGTAGGCCGGACGGCCGTGCGTCTCGATCGCCGCGGCGGCCTGCACGAGGAAGGCGGCCGAGGCCGAGAAGCTCGGCTGGACGAAGCGGCGGTAGATGGCGTTCGGGGTGGGATCTACCTGCCAGTCGCCGATCTTGTGGCTCTCATCTTGGAGGCGCTCGGGCGTGACCGGCAGCGACCGGTCTTGAACTCTCTCGGCTTTCAGGGATAAGGGTCTCGGGGTCATACGAAGTTCTCCTGGCGAATCTCCGCCGCGGCGGACGGAGTCCGCAGTCATGGCCGGGGGTGAGCGAGCCACGGTCGGTGGCCGCGCGAACGGAGCACGCGGGCGACAGGCTCGAGCTCAGCAGCCCCGGCGTCGGGTTAGGCGTGGCGTAAGCCACGGTGGCTGAGCCTAGGCACCGATTCGATGCATCGGATGCTTGGCGTGAGTCGGCCGGTGGGATCCCAGGACCGGCCGGAAAGACTGATCGATGATTCTTGCTATTCATGAATAGTTCTTCACTTTCTCGATGCGTGGTATCGACTAGATAAGGCTGTGCACTGCCGAGCGAAATCGCTCGAAAGCTCCTCCTGGTGGCCCTTGCGGGCCAAAGTTCTCCGACGCCTTTTCAGGCGTCTCAAAGGTTTTGTCGCGGCCTCGGGTCGAGTGTTGGGGAGTGCCTACGGCCTGAGCCGGATCTCAGCCCAGTCGGAGGTTCTCGACCCGATCTCAGTTGCCGGCGAATCGGACCTTTTTTTGCAAATCTCGGCGGTCGTGGCGTGAAATTGCGTAAATCATGAAAGCACTATAAATGGACTTTCTGAAAATTGCTTGAAACAAAAAAGACCCGAGGTGCGCTACGACGCCGGTCTAGACCTAACTGGTACGCGTCAGGGGCATGGTTAGGAACCCCCATGGCTTATACGTTCACTAACAGGCCAGATGTCCGCCTAGGTGCAAGCGACTATAGATTATTAAACTTTCATGACAAAAGCCACGGAACCAGGAAACATCAGCAGCGAAACTTACCGATCGGTGGTAATTTCTCCTCGGCGCACAAGCGTCGATAGCGGCGCAGCCGGCCTGGCCACGTCGCGCCGCTGGCGCAAGGCTAGACGATCTACTCGCTGTCGAGCTTTACGACCGGCTCGTCCTGCCGACTCAACGCATCTTCGATCAGCTCCCTGACCTCTTTGGCAAACAGGCTCGATGACTGCTCAGCGGTCGCTTCGAGGAGCCGTCCATGGTGCAACTTGCTTTGGACTCGCTCGCGTGTCTTCACGTCGAGCTTCTCGATGTTGTGATTGTAGAGCTCTGCTGCGGCTTCCAAGGGCGTCGTCGGGCTATAACGAAGATCAGGAGCGATCATCACTCGACGGCCGAGAAACTCCGTCAACTCTTTACACATAATTTCGACGAGGACCCTACGAGGGAGATTCGCCTTCTTGACCAGCATCTCCTCTTGCTCGCGTGTGGGCATCCGGTCACCGTTCTCGATACGATTGACGGCTTGTCGCTGCCTATCGTAGGAGGCAGCGACTTCCTGGACTGTCAAGCCGGCGGTTTCACGGATCGCACGGTACACTAAGGGCGCTATCTCGTAAATCATGGAAAAACTATATGGGAACCGGCTAAGGCGGCGCAGACAATCAAAATAAAACATGCGTCTTTCTAAAGACCGGTGATTGGGCAACAATGATAGAACCCAGCAGCCTCGGCGCCAAAGTCCGCCGTGTTGCTCACCAGGAGGCCAGATGTCCGTTTGAGACCGAAGTTTTGGAAAGTGGGCGAGGCGGGTCGCGATCAGCGATTGCAGCGAGTACCGCTGGTGATGATCGACCCGCTGGTGAGGTCTCAGAAAACGCCGGCCTGTGATGGAAGAAGGTCCGGCATCGGCTCAATGATGCACGAGATCGTCATCATCGCCACACGATCGGCGTGGCACCACGCTGCTCGCGGCTTCAAGCTAATCCCTGGCGGGTGATGACGAACCGGTGAGCGGTATGATCATCGCCACTTTCTTTGCCAATGGCTCGATCAAGGCCACGAAACTCGCCTGTTCGTCGATCGTGAGAGCGTTTGAGCGCAGATCGACGTCTTTTCCTCACTCCTGACTTCGTTTCAGACGTGCCACTCGGCTGTTCGTCGTTGCCGAGATCGTTTCTAGGCATGGCGGGCCCATCTCCCGTGTCGGCATGGCCCAGGTAGGCCCTGCGAGCGGGCCTTTGACCGCGGAACAGACACGGTTCGTGGCTGCAGGCGCGACTTTGATCGCGGAACAGGCGCTGTTTGTGGCTGCAGGCGCGACTTTGACCGCAGAACAGACGCTGTTTGTGGCCGCAAACGCGACTTTGACCGCGAAACAGACACAAACTGGGCCGGCGTCAATACCAGTCAGCTGGCGGGCAACGTCGGTCCTGCTCTGTTCGGCGTCTCACTGTTCTATAACGCGGTCCTGCGCGACTTTCAGCCGGGTGATCTGGTGCTGTGCTGCAGTGTGGGCAGCGAGTCCAGCCTGGCTCTTTGCATGCTACGCTGGCCCGAAGGCGTCTCCCTGGGCAAAGTTCCCGACGATACTCTCCTCGACCGATTCACGAGACAGATCACCGCACGGGTCGCCTGATCAGCCGCGCAGATCG